>JACCDH010238950.1_pt1 | contig 25288 bp, 16 predicted proteins | sample 7442481 | NCBI WGS metagenome assembly JACCDH01 (sample SAMN15323433, study PRJNA562643) | freshwater metagenome | isolation source: river surface water | place: USA:Blue River Watershed | collected 2017-08-15 | reverse complement strand
TCGCGGGGGCTCAAAGCGCGAGGGCGACGCTTTAGCAGTGATTTGTGAGTCGCCACTGCAAGTGGTCATAAATCGGCGACGTGTGCTAACTGCACACAAGGTAATGGTGATGAGCTAAAGGCTCATGTCGTGAGCTTGCAGCTCAAAAATTTTGTCTTAAGCGCTAATGCGAATTCGAACGCTGTCGTTTAGATCGGCATGCTCGACAGCAGGGCAGACTCCTCAGGGGTCTCTGTATAGAGCATTGTCCTGAGCCAGCCGTCGTAATGAGCACGGTTGGCGTTGTCGTACACCAAGACGGCAACGTAGACCTGAGAAACGATCAACCATAAAAAAACTCCTGCGCCTTGCTACAGAGAAAACGTCCGTTTCTGCACGCAAGGCCAGGAGTGCTGGAGACGTTTAGCGGATTTAACGCCCCCGCAAGTTCTTAAATCGGGCGATTGGATTTAGCCAATCCGATTAGTGTATCACTGCAATTCCAGCAACACAATCTCGGGCCGTGCACCGATGCGCAGGGGGATCATCGAGGTACCGATGCCGCGGGAAACGTACACATCACCCCAAGCTGTCTGGTAGCTACCCGCCACATATCGTCCACTGCCCCTAGGTGTAAAAAACGCGTGAGTACCCACGGCAACTTGGCCGCCGTGGGTATGGCCTGCCAGGCTAAAGACAATCTGGCCCAGCTCGGGCGGCGGGGCTTCGTCAAACATGCCTGGTGAATGCTGCGCCATGATGATCGGTGAGCCCTGGGTGCATTGCTGGAGAGTGCGTACCAGATCGGGCTGACCTGCCGTGTAATCGTCCAGCCCCGCCAAACTCAAGGGCAAGCCGTTGACCACCAGCGGCAGGCACTCATTGACCAGAAGCGTCACTTGGTGGCGCTTGTAAAGGGCAGACAACTGCTGCAAGTCAGTGCCAGACCAATGTTCCCAATTGCCCAAGATGGCCACTTTGATGGCGTCTGGCAGACGTTTCAAAAAGTCTTCTAGTGCTGGCAATGCATGGCGGTCACCGATCACGTCACCTGTCAGCAAGATCACATCTGGCTGCAGTGCCTTCAGGTTATTCAAGGTGGCTTCTTCCACCGACCCCATGCCCGAGAGGTGCAGGTCTGACAGCTGGGCGATTTTGAAGGTCGCATCCTTCAAACCCACTTCTTTTTGAAGGGTGGTCACCACCACCCAGCGCGGCTCGATGATGAACCCATAGACCAGCAAGAGGGCCATCGCAAGGGCAATGGCCCACTTCCAAAAGCTGCGTTGAGGTTGTGTGGTGTAGGCCATGGGTCACAGTCTAAGTCAGCGCCTGACTCAGTCAGTCCTGCTTCTTCCCCTTGCCTTCGCTGACCTTCTTGCGCAAGAAAGACGGAATGACCGATTCGCTGATGTCGGTCTCGTCACCCGCATAGGCCATCTCTTCTTTGGACACCAAGCGCCGAGACATGCGCATCATGGAGTAGCGCACTTCCTTGGCCATTATTTCGTGGTCTTCATCGGCGAGTTGGCGCAATTTTTCAATTTTGGCGCTCAGCCAAGGGTGGTGGCCAAAGCGCTTTTCCAACACGTCCAAAGCCCGCTGCGTGGCTTGGCTGTCGCCGTCTTTGGCCAATTGGCGCAACTGTTCTGACGCTTTGGCAAAGGCCAGCTCTTCCAGCCGGGTGTAGGCCGTCTCGTTGCGGGGCAGGGCTTGCCAAGCAGCTGCGTCCAGCACCGGCAGTTGCAGCACAGGGGCATGGGTTTGCATGGCCGTGCCATCCAGGGCCGTGCCGTTCACGCTGGCGGCCAGCAAGTCCCGTGTTTGGCCTGCCGTGCTGGGGCTCAGGTGCAAGCGCACCGCCACCCAAGCCTCGGCGCCCCAAGCCAAGTCGGTCATGCGCCAGCTGCCTTCGGCCAGCTGCTGGGCGGGGCTGATCATCTCCACAATCACCCCAGCCGCAGGCAACAGCTTGAGCCCCACTTGCCGCAAGTACATGGCCTGCAACAAAGCCAACTCTTCGTCAAAACTGTCGTAAAGGTCGGCAGCCGTTTGGCCGTAATAGTTTTGCCCGCCGCCTGCGCGGGCCATGCCGATCATCAAATCTTCATTGAAACCGCGCCCCAAACCCACGGTGGTGGTGCTCACGTCCCGGCCCAGCCAGGCGCGGCACTGCGCCTCGATGGCCGACACATCGGTCTCGCCATGGTTGGCTTGGCCGTCGGACAACAAAATCACCCGCGACACCGTCTTATCTGTGCCGCCCTCCAGCTGCTGGGCACCGGCCAGCCAGCCGCCATGCAGGTCGGTCATGCCGCCTGCTTCCACCCCAGCCACGGCCTTGGCCACTGCATCGGCCGAACGCATGGGCTGCAAAGGCAGCAGGGTGTCCACCTTGTCGTCGTACACCACCAGCGCCAAAGCGTCTTGCGGCGTCAGATGGCTGGCAATGTGGGTCACGCAGCGCAAAGCCTCTTGCAGCGGTTGGCCGTTCATGCTGCCCGAGCGGTCCACCACCAAGGCCAGGCGTTTGGGCAAATGGGCCGTAGCCAACTCGGCAGGGCGGTCAGGTGCCTGCACCCGCACCAGCACCTCCAGTGCACCGCCTGCAGCAGGCACACCCGCTTGCAGCGGAGAAAAAACAATCGTCGGTTGGGTCATCACAGGCTCCTTGGGTTGGTCAGGGCCATGATGGTGCGGGGGGCTAGGCTCAAGGAGAGAGCCTGCGGGGCTGTTGAATTACCCAGTGATCGTTGCCACGATTGAGAGTTTTGCGGGATGCGGCTTTATCCCACCAAATCAGTCGGAAACTTTACCGTAGGTAGTTCAAGCTCCGACTGCCTGATTTGACAGATTGTTGATTTTCGTGATTTGCTGAAAAAGGAATTCGGCCACCGGGGTCGGATCAGAAACAGGCAAGTCATGCAAGATTCAAACAGTTACAGACGACGGCCGCATCAAGCTCCCCATGTCGGGGAACTGCGTGTGATGGAAGGTCGATTGGCCATGTGCGTCAATCCCATGGCCAGTTACGGCGGATGGTCGGGACCGCTTTGGGCCATTGAAGGCGTTCGGTACAAATTCAGTCTGAGAGGTGGCCCCACAGGCTACCAAGAAGGATTCTGCGAAAAAGTGGATCCACGGTGCCCTACGGTCACTTTTAGGATGATTCCAAGAGGATGGGATGAAGAGAGTCCGTTAGAGGAGTGCAGATCATTTTTCCACACCGAGATCGGGCGTTTGAACCCTGAATACCCCGGGTGGATGGTTCGGAAATGGTCTGATTTGCGCAAAGCCCAAAACGCTGAGCTGACCTGGCAGGGTGCGCAGGCCATCTCAGAGTCGGTCTCGCAAAGCCCTTACACCGACAGCTGGATGAAGCTGTTGGGCGATTCGGCTTACAGCCAATTGCTGGGCTTGTTGCAAGCAACAGTCAGCGTTAATGATTTGATCAATGAGGCTCGGGGTCATTGCACCCACATGCCTTCACCGGCCCTTAAAAGCCATGTCCAACTCATCATGCAAAATCTCGGAAAATCTAAAGTCAAAATGAACACAAACAAAGAAATCAGCCGCTCAGAGCAATGCGCATACGGTGCCGTTTTAGGGGCATTGGTGGGGGATGCTGCGGGGGGCGTTCTCGAGTTTTTGGGCCATCAACCCACTCCCAAAGAGTGCGAGCAGGCTTTCGACATGCCTGGCGGCGGTGTTTTTGACTTGGCACCTGGTCAGTTCACGGACGACGGTGAGATGACCGTCAGTTTGCTTCGTGCATTGGTACTTGGCCAGGGCAAATACGACCCATTGATGGTGGCCAAGGCCTACAGCGATTGGGCTGCATCTGAGCCATTTGACATCGGCAATGCCACTTCGAGCGCCCTGCGCCTTCCCAAGTCGGAGCGTTTTAGCGTTAGGGCCTCTGACTTGATTGCGGAGCAAGCCATGGAGTACAACAGCGAATCCAAGGCCAATGGCAGTTTGATGCGTGCGACACCCTTAGGGATTGCTGCTGCAAATATGACAGTTGAGCAAACCGTTGCGATGGCCTGTGCAGATGCCCGCTTGACGCATCCAAATTCTGCTTGCCAGGCATCCACGGCAGCCTATGTGCTGGCCATCCGCCATTTGATTCAGAAGCCAGGGGATCACAAGGGTGCTTTTGCAGTTGCCCAGAGCTACGCTGAAAGCACCAGCGAGGAAGTCAGCCAGTGGCTAAAAGATGCCCAAGAGGGTGTACTGCCACCAGCGCACCCCATGGATGGGTTTGTCCGTCACGGCTTCACTTATGCCTTTTACTACCTGTACAGAGCCACGCCTTTCCAAAAAGCCATCCTTGAAACGCTGGTCAGGGGCGGGGATACGGATACCAACGCTTGCATTGTGGGTGGCCTGCTGGGTGCCTTGCATGGCATGGAAAAAATCCCGAAAAGCGCGCTGGACCAGGTGCTTGCTTGTGACACACGCCATGGCCAGCAAAGACCTTCCGCTTACACCATTGAGCCCGTCCTAGGGCATCTAAAAAAGTTGTCGCAATATTGCCTGGGTAAATGAAAGAACGCATGAAAGAAACAGAAGCCAAGCCCGCCCTGAGGATCAGTCACATCGTTTACGGCCGTCAACCATCAAAAAACAAGGTTTTATATCTGGTTGACCCTAAAGGTCAGGGTGAAGAACGAGCCATTCCAGAGTCAGTTGTCCTTAAGCGCTGGCGAAAACGGCAGTTCCCCGGACACACCTTTTCTGGTGAAAGGTTGAGCCCAACGCTGTGGCGCGCTGTAGCCAAAGCGTTTGGCACTAAGGCCAAAGCACTGTGCAAGCTAACACTTGACCAAATTGCAGTCACTACTGAGAACAGTCGTGAATTGCTGCGTGCAGATGGATTCTTAAAACTGGCCAGCCCTAAAACCCTGCATGCCCTGTTTGCAGTTTGCGGCCCTGAGCGCTTGCAAGCCATTCTTGACAAACATATGTCCGCCGAACACAAAGGCAAATCAGGCATTCCGGATCTGTTTTTGTTTGCGACTAACCAAAGCACGGGACTGCCGAGCATTGCCCGATTTGTGGAAGTCAAAAAGCCGGAAGAGTCAGTTTCAGCTGTCCAGATGGCAGAAATTGCATTCCTCAATCAGATGGGGTTGCATGCGCGGGTGTTGAGGTTGGTGGAAAGAGACTAGCCCACGTCCCTGGCTTTTTGAACAGTTCCGCTGGCTCTTAGCGTGAGCTTCTGAAGTTTCACCATGGTGGTTTGTTAACTTTGAGACCACCATGACAGCCTTCTCAACCCGCGAGGCGTGGCTGCTTGCAGCTGTGCAACTGCTCAAGCCTATCTTTGCAGCGAAAAGTCATATTGTTCCGGACGACTGCCAAGTCTCTTGCGGATTTGCCAGTACTGGGACGCGCAGTCACCACATCGGACAGTGCTGGTCACGCCGCAGCAGCACCAATGAAAGAAATCAAATCTTCATTTCCCCCGCACTTGGAGATCCTGTCGAGGTTTTAGATACGCTGGTGCACGAGTTGGTCCATGCTATTGACAATTGCGAGCACAAACACGGCAAAGAGTTCAAAAAGATTGCGCTGAGTGTGGGTCTGGAGGGGCCTATGCGCAGTGCCGGTGCAGGCAAAGCACTCAAAGAGCAATTGGTCAAAATCGCTGACGCATTAGGCCCCTATCCCCATGGGCAACTGAAGGTCCACCATGTTCGAAAGATCTCTGCCCCACGTCCTCGTGCACGTTGCAAAAGCTGTGGCTTTGAAGTGCCTATGTACAAAAAGTTCTTAGCCTTTGGTCCCCCGCTGTGTCCTCAACACAAAACGGAGATGGAGCAATTGGGGCCTTGGGAAGATTAAATTTATTTAATGAAGTCCAACTTTTCAAGTATTTGTGAAAACTGAGGACACAATAGTCCGCAAAATTTTTTTCTTTATTCATGACACTTGATGAATACCCACTCAGCGACGAGATGCTGGCCTTTTGCAAGGCCGCAATAGAGGATATGCCCGAAGCCCTCTTGGTCAGTGGCGCTCGCAAAATGCCGGAATTATTCAAGGGCCTCAAACAAGACAAGCCAAATATAGATTTGCTGCTTCAACGGGTGCTGGCCAAACTGCAACTCAAATCACCCCCGCCGCCCATCCTGGACATCTTGCGCACCGCCACTTTGTCCGAGGCGCTGGTAGACGTCCTCAGTGAAAAAGCTCTGCAGCAAGGTCTTCCCGCCTTGTTGGACTACTTTGGACGTGTACCTATCCTCACATCCATGCTGTTGGATGGCAGAGATAGCATTCGGAAAATAGCTCATGAAGAACTGGCCAAGCCCAGCAAAGGCCCTGAGAAATTCAAGCTGCATGTGCAAGACACTATCAAGCACCGCTTCAAGCCGCTGCTCGATACCTTGCGCCCAGTGCTGCAAGACGAGCCCTACCAAGCGCCTACACCTCGCCCAGCAGGCACCCCCGCCAAAATTGCCACGCCCAACCTCAGCAAAGAGCAGCAAGAGCGCGATATTCTGGCCAGTACGCCCTACCGCCAACTCCAAAAGGAGCGCAACGCCCTGGTTGCAGAACGTGACAAGCTGCAAACCCTGAACACCAAACTGGCCACCGACCTTGCTGGCCAAACTAGCCGCGCCAACACCGTGAGCAGCGAGCTGGGTGCCCTGCAAAGCCAATGGCGCACCAGCATTGCTCAAGGCATAGCCGATGGGCTGCAGCACCGTCTGGCCCCCTGGCTAGCCCCCACCGAAAGTCTGGCCCACAATCTGCCCGCCAGCCAAAACGCGCTAGAGCGCGCCCAACAAGTGCTGGCCCGGCAAGCGCAACAGGACAAGCGTTACGGCACTCGCGCCCAAGTCACCGAAGAACTGGCCCAAGCCCGCACCTTGCTGGCCGCACTCCAAACCGCCCAGCAAGAATCCCTGCGCCCATTGCCCCAGCTGGCCGATGAAATCCGGGTTCTGGCTACCCACATTGCCAGCACCGAAGCCCGCCTGAACCAAACCAGCCTGCAGCCGCAAGCCCCACAACTGCTCGCTTTGACTCAGATACTGCACACCCTGCACGACATCGATGCCCTGCAAAACCACAAAAAAGTCCTCGAACGCACCATGCTTACCGAAGCCTGGGGCCTTCCCCTGTGTCAGCAAGCCTATGCGCTGATTGACCGCCAGGCCATGGCCATTTATGCAGAGCACCACCCCGACCCCAAAGACATTCCACCACCCGTTACGCCCACGCAGCATCTTGCCAACTGTCTTTTGCACGCCCGGCCTTGCCGTTTGTTGATCGACGGCCACAACCTTCTGCCCAAACTCAAGCCCCTTATTGGTGCCAGTTACTTCAAAGCAGGGCAGGGGCCAACCGCTCAAGCCCGCGCCTTGCTGATAGAGCGGGTCAAAACTCTGACCGACTTGCACCCGCTGCTGGAAGCGGACATTTGGTTTGACAGCCCCGACGACCAACACTGGAGCGAAACCGACAACCTGCGGGTTTGGTTTTCTGGGGGAAAGGGCTCTGACCGTGCCGATGGCCGGATTTTGGAAAGCCTGCAATCCGAGGTTTATCGGGGCACCCAAACCACCCGCCTGTTGGTAACCGAAGACCGCGATCTGCTGACGCAGGCGCAGGGAAGGGGGGCGATTGGGGTGTCGCCGTTGGAGATGTGGGCGATGGTGGGGTAAAACAATATTTAAGAAGTAATTTGGATGCTCTGAGTTCCGCAAATTGGTTTGGCCTCAACCGGTCAAAACCGCTGAAGTTAAGGGCATTTCTCCCTCTGTGATTGGATTTTCCTCAGGTAAGCTCACAGATAATTTATGTTTCTACGAACAAACAACCCCCGCATGTCTGACCGTCGCAATGATTTGCTCACCCAACTCGGTTTCCGGTTTGGGACAAATGGTCCGCATGCCGCCCGGACCATGATGCTGGACGACTTGAAGGTCCTTTTTTCAGCGGTCCCACAAGAAGCCAGTGAACCTGAGTACGCCTATCAAGTCACCGAGTCGAATGTGCTGGGTAAACCCACCAAAAAGGCACGAGAACTCGCGTATCGGCATCTGGTGACTTTGTATGGACTGGACCCCAAATTCCCCTTGTTCCGAATGTTTCGCCGCCTGTGGGCTGCCGACGAGCAGGCTCAGCCCGTCTTGGCATTGGCCATGGCCCTTGCCCGAGATCCATTGCTGTCAGGTACTCAAGAATTCATCTTGCAAAAACATGACGGTCAGCATGTCAGCCGGGAAGACCTTGAAGCGCTTTTGGCTTTGTCCCACCCAGACCGCTTCAGCCCGGCTTCCTTGAAATCATTTGCTCAAAACGTCAATGGCACTTGGACATTTGCTGGGTATCTGGCGGGTCGCAGTCGTAAAACGCGTTCTCAACCAGTCATCACGCCTGCCAACGTGACCATGTGCTTATTCATGGGCCACTTGCAAGGCATGTCAGGTCAGCGACTGTTCACTTCCAGTTGGTGCAAGCTCATTCCCGGCTCAGAACAAGACATTGAATCGCTAACAAATGCCGCATATCACCGCGGGCTGATTGTTTTTCTCAATGCTGGGGGCGTCAAAGAAGTGCGTTTCTCAGACAGCTTGACCCCCACAGAAGATCAAATTCGCCAGGAACTAGCCCATGAGCTCTAAAGTCAGCAAGCTGGCCGCCACCTACAAACAGCACCTAAGCGTGCCGTGGCAAGAGGGCATTGCTGGCATCCAGCGTGTCATATTTGCGGTCTATGACAAGACAGATGAACTGCGCCTGCGAGCGAATGTTGGTGAATTCCAGCTGGCCACGCAACAAGCCCAAAAAAAATGGCTGTTGATTGATGTGACCAACGCGTTTCCCGAATGGATGGCCAAGCAAGAGTATCGCGACGCCTACTTTGAATCCCCCGAGGACTTGGCCGGTTACCAATCAGGCGAATTGACGCAATTCGTCAATGAGTTGATTGATCAACTCAAAGAGCAAATACATCAAACATCCGACAACAACACCGTCGTGGCGTTGTTGGGTGTTGGAAGTCTGTTTGGCCTGGCACGTGTGTCTACAGTTGTGGAAGGCATTAAGGATGTCATCCAAGGCCGACTGTTGGTCTTTTTCCCGGGTGAACACCACCCCGATAGCCACACCTACAGACTGCTTGACGCACGCGACGGCTGGAATTACCTGGCCATTCCTTTGACCGCCAACGAATCGAACTGAACAAAACCAAAAGAGCAATGACCATGATCAACAGGGACATTTACAACAAAGCACCCCAAGACAACCGCTTGGTGAACAACGGGGTGGCTGAAGTATCCGAGGACCATTCGGAGGCAGCCCAGTCGATTCTTCGCTACGAGCTTGAAACCTTTGTGTGTGATGGCCAGTATGAAAAAGGCATCGAGACCATCTTGGACAAGTTCTTGATGAACTTGAGCTCCAAGACAGAACAGCCCGGCGTCTGGGTCTCTGGCTTTTACGGCAGCGGTAAATCCCACTTGGCCAAAATGCTCCGGACGTTGTGGACCGATTACACGTTTGCAGATGGCGCTGTCGCCAGAAGCATTGCCAAGTTGCCAGATGGCGTCATTGAACACCTGAAAGAACTCACAACGCAAGGCAAACGTTTGGGTGGGTTGCATGCAGCTGCGGGCAAGTTGGGTGCAGGTGCAGGCGACAAAGTGCGCTTGGCATTGCTGAGCATCATCTTCAAGTCGAAAAGCTTGCCTGAGCAATACAACCAAGCGCAATTTGTGCTCTGGTTGCAAAAAGAAAATTTGGTCGAAAAATTACAAACAGAGCTTAAAGCCGTGGGTAAAACCCTGGAGCAAGAACTTCCGCACATGTATGTGTCGGGGCACTTGGCCAAGGCGCTTTTGAAGGTCCAACCAGAACTGGGGTCTTCCGAAGCAGAAGTTCGACAAGTTTTGAAAGCTCAATTTCCGCAGGTCACCGATATCACCAGCGAGCAAATGGTCGCTGCCATTGAGGCAACGCTGTCGAATAACGGCAAGTTTCCACTGACTTTGGTGGTTTTGGATGAAGTGCAGCAATACATTGGCACCGATGCAGAAAAGGCTTTCCAAATCCAAGAAGTGACCGAGACACTGTCTAAGAAGTTCAATGGCCAGCTGTTGTTTGTAGGCACGGGCCAATCGGCCCTGTCTGGCATGCCCAATTTGCAGCGACTCATGGGCCGCTTCCCAGTGCAGGTCATGTTGGGCGATTGGGACGTGGAGAACGTTACCCGCCAAATCATCCTGGCCAAAAAACCATCTGCACAACCCCAAATCGAGACCATTTGGCGAGCCAACCTGGGCGAGATTTCTCGCCATTTGCGTGGCACCAAGCTGGAACATGTGACAGAAGACGAGTCACAGATGACGTCGGATTACCCGCTGTTGCCTGTTCGCCGTCGTTTCTGGGAGCGCGTGTTGCGCACCATCGATACAACTGGCACGGTCTCACAGTTGCGCAGCCAATTGCGTGTGGTTCATGAGGCTGTTTTGGCCACCGCCAATGAACCATTGGGCCATGTGGTTTCAGGCGATTTTTTGTATGACCAAATTGCCCCCAACTTGGTATCGACCGCCCAGTTGCCCAAAGAGGTTTTTGAAAACGTCCAAAAATTCGCTGCGGGTGATGCAGACAGTCAGCTCAAAGCCAAACTGCTCAAGTTGATATACCTCATCAACAAACTGCCAGCCGATGCGGCCGTGGACTTGGGCCTCAAAGCCACTGAAGACGTATTGGCCGACCTGTTGGTGACCGATCTTTCTGCAGGTTCCGCAGAACTCAGAAAAAGTCTACCCACCTTGTTGGACCAGCTGCAAAACAAAGACCGCCTGGTCATGGCTTTGGCGGGTGGCACGGGCACCGAATACCGCTTGCAGACCCGCGAGTCCAGCGCCTGGTATGACGAGTACCGTGCTCAAGAGGCCGACTTCAAGTCTTCTCCCCAGCGAGTAGAGCAAAAGCGGACCGAACTGCTGAAAGCCCGTTATGGCGAAGTCCTGAGAAAAGTCCGCGTCACGCAGGGCAAAGACAATGTTGAGCGCAAGCTCACCCCCAGCTACGACGAAACCTTGCCGCGTGACAACGACAAAAACCTCTTCCTGTGGGTGCAAGACGGCTGGCAAACCGAAGAGCGCTCACTGATTGCAGAGGCTAAAGCCAAGGGCGCGGACAACCCGACCTTGTTCGCCTTTTTGCCAGCGGAAAACAAAACAGGGTTGACCAACGCCATTGTTGCTCTGGAAGCTGCTCGTAACACATTGCAAAAGAAGGGCAGCCCATCGACCGAAGAGGGGCGTGACGCCCAGCGCTCCATGGAAAGCCGTCAGCGCAACGCCGAAAAAGAATTGGCCGACCTGCTCGACAAATTGATGGTCGGTGCGCGCCTGTTTATGGCAGGTGGACAAGAAGCCACTGACGGCCAAGACCTGGCCGATCGAATCAACCGTGCTGCCAAGTCATCAGTCATTCGTCTCTATAACCAGTTTGACGCGGCTGACCACGATCAGTGGAGCAAAGTGCTGGACGAAGCCCGTAAAGGCAACCTCGAAGCTTTGAAAGCCGTGGGCCACACCCAAGAGGCTGACAAACACCCCGTGTGCCAAAAGCTGCTGGCCTTCATTGGGCTGAACAAAAAAGGCTCAGACATACGGGAGCAGTTTGAAGGCCCGCCCTATGGCTGGCCTCGTGACGCTATCGATGGTGCGCTCTATGCTTTGCTGGCCGCTGGCCACATCAAAGCCACAGACGCCACCAGCAAAGCAGTGGATGTGAAAAGTCTGGACCGCGCCCGCTTGACCCAGGCCAACTTTCAGCGCGAATCGATCACCATCACACCACCTCAACTCATCAAAATCAGGCAACTTTTCAATCAGGTGGGCGTGCCATGCCAACCCAAAGAAGAGCAGGCCAAAGTGCCTGCGCTGCTCGCCAAATTGCGTGACCAGGCCAGTAAAGCAGGGGGGCTGGCTCCAGCACCTGAGTCGCCCAAGCTGACGGTTGTGGAGGCCATTGAAGCCCAGTCTGGCAACGCACAGCTGTTGGAGTTGTTCAACCTTTACGACGAATTGCAGACTCTTTCCAAAGAATGGGGTCAAACCGCTGAAGCGATTGCCAAGCGCCTGCCTGTTTGGAGCCAGCTCAAGGAATTGCTGCGTCACGCGCAAACCCTCGGGCCTTATGCCAACTTGAAGGCAGAGCTCGACGCCATCGAATCACAGCGCAGTCTTTTGGCTGAACCTGATGCCGTTCGCCCGCTGCTTGATAAAACGGTGGACTTGCTGCGCCAGGCCCTGAACGCCAAATTGGACGCTTTTGGCCAGGCCTATGGCCAACAGCAAAGCCAACTCTTTGCCGATGCCGAGTGGAACAAGCTTTCCGACGCCCAGCGCGAGGACCTGAGCAACAAGCATCACCTGACTGCGCCAGCTGCTGTGCAGCTCAGTACGCCAGAACAACTGCAAGACGCATTGGACGACTGCGACCTTGACCACTGGGTGTCAAAAACCCAGGCGCTTCCCAATCGTTTTGAAGCCGCACGCCATGCAGCGGTTCAACTGCTCAAGCCCAATGTGATCCGCGTTGATCTGCCCAAGCGGACCCTCAACGACGAAGCTGAGCTCAAGGCCTGGTTGAGCCAGGTCGAAGCTTTGTTGAGCGACAAGCTCAAACAAGGCCCAGTGTCGTTGTGATCAACAACGTGAAAGACAAGTCCTAGCATGAGTGCTCTCAATAACCAGCCCTTGCCCAAGCCCCTGCGCACGCAGCTAGAGAACACCGTCAAAGCTGCCCGTGACGTAGCCGAGGTGGCTGCTTCCGCCGCCCTTGCCCAGTTAGCAGTGGGTGAGGGCAAAGCCCCGGACTATTTAACCGATCCACAAAAAGCCCTGCGCCGCCGCCTGCGTGCCCATGGCCGCGCCTTGGGTGATGTCAAAGCCGCAGACGACAGCCAAAGCATTCGCCACCTGGTGTGGGAGACCGCTTACGAGCACTGGCACCGCATGCTGTTTGCCCGCTTCTTGGCAGAAAACGGTTTACTGCTGTGGGAGCCGGGGTCTGCTGTGACCTTAGATGAGTGCGATCAAATAGCGCAAGATCCATCTATCAACCTGGGTGCCAAAAGTGGCTGGGAGTTGGCTGGTAAGCTGGCCGCCCGCATGCTCCCGCAAGTGTTCAAACCACAGCACCCGGTGTTTGACATGGCCTTTGCCATTGAACACCAACGCAAACTCGAAATGCTTTTGGCGGCCTTGCCCGAAGAAGTCTTCAAAGCCAGCGACAGTCTGGGCTGGGTGTACCAGTTCTGGCAAGCAAAACGCAAAGACGAAGTCAATGCCTCCGAAGTCAAGATTGGCGCAGACGAACTGCCCGCCGTCACACAGCTCTTCACCGAGCCCTACATGGTGGACTTCCTTTTGCACAACTCGCTGGGCGCTTGGTGGACCACACGTCATCCCGACAAAACTTGCCCAGTGCCGCTGACCTATTTGCGCACCTTGGACGACGGCACACCCGCTGCGGGCAAGTTCGAAGGCTGGGCCGACACCCTAACTGAATTCAAGCTACTGGACCCCTGCTGCGGATCGGGCCACTTCTTGGTCGCCGCCTTCTTGCTGCTGGTGCCCATGCGCATGGCGGCCGAAGGCCTAACCGCCATGGACGCGGTGGACCTGGTGCTGCAAGACAACCTGCATGGCCTGGAGCTGGACGCCCGTTGTGTGGAGATTGCAGTATTTGCCTTGGCCTTGGCCGCTTGGCGCTTCCCAGATGAAAACGGTGACCCGCTGGGTGTGCGCTCAGACATGCCCGCGCCCAATATTGCTTGCTGCGGCTTGAAGGTGGGTGCCAAGTCTGCTGAGTGGACGGCGCTGGTGCCTGACCATGTTGAGAACACCGATGAACTGAAAAACGGTCTGCGTCAACTGCACAAAGCGTTCACGCAAGCACCCATATTGGGCAGCTTGTTGGATACAGGTAAATCAAGCGGTGACTTGTTTACAGCGGATTACAAACTGCTTTCTAGCTTGTTGCAACAGGCACTCAAAGCTGAGCAACAGCCCGACTTGCTGGAGGACACTTCTGCAACTTGGAACAACGCATTGACGGCACTGGGCTTGCTGGATGCAGCACGACTCTTGGATGACCGATATAACTTGGTGATCACAAACGTGCCTTATTTGGCGCGAGGCAAGCAAAACGACACGCTTAAGGAATACTGTGAAACTTACTACCCAGACGCCAAAAATGACCTCGCGAATGTCTTTTTGGATCGTTGCCTCGAGCTAGCGCGTGATTCTGGAGTTGGGTATGTTCAGGTAGTTATGACCCAAAATTGGCTATTCCTCAGTGGATTTAAGCAACAACGATACGCTTTGTTGAAAAATTTTGATTTTCGTCTTTTAGTAAAACTTGGTGGTGGTGCTGAGTGTTTTGATAGTGGACCTGGAAACATTACAAATATTTGTATGTTAGCAATTCAGTCTTCTAACCATGAATTTAGAGGCGATAAAGTAAATCCTACGTTCTATGGTATTGATACAACGGCTGCAAAGAATGTTTCTGAAAAGGCGCTACTTTTAACGACCCAATCGATTGATGTCGCGAAACAGGCAGATCAGTTGTTAAATCCAGATTATCGAATTTCCCTAGTGGCACTGAAGTCTTCTGAATTGCTTATTCATCGAGTTTCTAGTATCGAGGGATTATCGACGGGTGACAGTGTCCGGTTCGTGAATAGGTTTTGGGAGGTGGCATGGAAAGATCAAATTTGGGAACCATTTATCCAGAACACAGAATCAACAAAATTTTATGGAGCTAGGACAGATGTAGTTAAGTGGGAGTTGGGTAAAGGTAGTCTTCATAATTTTCCTGCAGCTCATAATTTCCCTTCTCAAACCATGAATGGAAGAAGAATTCTTGGTATGCAGGGTGTTCGAGTTACACAGATGGCTCACCTCCCCGTCACGCTTTATACAGGTGAAGTTTTTGGAAAAAGCGCTGCAACCGTTGTTCCACATAATTCGGAAGATTTACCGGCAATATGGTGCTTTCTTGCTTCTGATGAGTATGCATCCGCAGTTCGTCAGATTGATCAAAAACTAAACGTCACAAATGCATCTTTGGCTAAAGTGCATTTCGATTTAGACCGCTGGTCAAAGGTTGCAGAAGCGACATTTCCAAATGGACTTCCCAAACCGTATTCAAATGACCCAACCCAGTGGTTGTTCCACGGTCATCCACAGCCTGCGACCGATCCATTGCAGGTTGCAGTCGCTCGTCTGGCCGATTACCAATGGCCCGCTGAAACTGATGCAGCTATGGAGTTGTCCGACGAAGCTCGCTCTTGGATTTCTCACTGCGACAAATTGGCCGAGCACACCGATGATGACGGTATCGTTTGTCTACCTTCAGTGCGCGGTGAACCTGCAGCGCATGACCGTTTGCTCAAACTCTTGATCGCCTCTTGGGAGACGGTGCACCCCGGCAGCTGGAAGCCCGCTGTTCTGGAAAAGATGCTGGCCGATGCCGATTGGGCAGGCAAGGGGTTAGACGTTTGGTTGCGTGAGAAGTTCTTCGAGCAGCACGCCAAGCGCTTCCACCACCGGCCCTTCATCTGGCATGTGTGGGATGGCCTGAAAGATGGTTTTGGTGCGCTGGTCAACTACCACAAGCTCGACACCAAAAACCTGGAGCGCCTAATCCACACCTACCTGGGAGATTGGATTCGCCAGCAAGAAGGCGGCGTGCGCGATTGCGTGGACGGAGCCCCAACCCGACTGGCGGCAGCACTCGACCTCAAGCGCCGTTTGGAACTGATCCTTGAAGGCGAAAAGCCCTACGACATCTTCGTTCGCTGGAAGCCCTTAGCCGAGCAACCCATCGGCTGGAACCCCGACCTGAACGACGGCGTGCGCATGAACATCCGCCCCTTCATGACCGCCGAAGTCCTGCGCCACAACAAAAAACCCAAGCTCAACATCACCTGGGACAAAGACCGGGGGAAAGATGTCGAGAGTGCGCCTTGGTTCAAGGTTCACAAAGGTGAGCGCATCAACGACCATCATTTGTCATTGTCGGAGAAGCAAGAAGCTCAGATCAAGGCTGGGAGAAGCTGAGCATGGGGTTTTGGCACACTGGCTACGAAGAGTTTCATGAGCCCGTGGGCTTGGACGATGTCGTATTTACGCCTTCACCACCTAAACGCTTTTATTGCGAGCAATGCACTAAGCATTTCGGTGATTTGGAGTCTCTAAGACGTCACCGGTTTGAGTCTCATCCCTTAAGGCAGCCCACATTGATGGTACGTGGCCAATCTGTTGGCAAATTGCCTTTGAAGGTGATGATGCCACTTCAGTCTAAAGACGTTGCAGTTGAGGACGCGCTTGTCTGTCGATTCAATGGGTTGTCAATTGACCCAGCTGAATTGGGTAAAAGACTGGCATCTTTGCGAACGGAATTTGTCGAAGTTGAATTGGGCAATTCAGGCGCAATGACTCGCTGTGCATTGGATTTTTGCGTTGCAGATGTCTCTGACTTAAAGGGGGTTGAGGCCGCATTCTTGCGCATGGCGCGTGATAGGAGTCTCAGTATCGATGCGATTGCAGGATTCAATCAAGATTGCAAATCCTTTACGAGCGCAGGCATGTATGCACATGGCGTTAGCCAATACCTCTACGGTGTCATGGCGAAAGAGCGTGCACCAGATTCGGGCATACCAATTGATCAGTACACGGAAAAGTTTCTTCAGGCAAATGACGTTCTATATGGGTTTGATCGACCACTATCAAACAGCATCAGAGCGTTGGTGGCGTTCCATTTCAACCATTTTGGAGACGCTCAAGTCTTGGCCCCTGAGGGGGCTTTGCGCCATACGGCTGCTGTTTTCAAAGGTTTGCTGCTGGGTGACCCATGGCATTTTGAACAAGCGCAAATTACCTTGGGGCCGGTTGAAAATTTACTGACGGATCAAGACACCTTGTATTTACTCAAGGACGCTAGCTTGGGGCAAACCCAGCTGAAAGAGCACGCCCAGGATATTGTGGGCAGATACAACAGATTCCCCGGTGGCTATGACCATCTCAAGCGATCCTTGTTGGCTACAGAGGCCCTGATGCTGTGTGGTGATCAAGAATCGATGCGCCAAGCACGTCAAATAGCACGCAGGTGGTCGAGTACGGCGGATGCTAGCGCTTGGGCTCAAGCCATACTAGAAAAATTAGGTAAATCATGAGCAAACACCACGAAAAACGACAAGTTCAAATTACCAATGTCGCGACTGGGCAAACCCGACTTTCAGAACCAATGCCGGTGCAGGGTCCACGTACAGAAGCAGAAATCGATTCTGTTGCGTCACAAGACGCTGAGTCTGCACCCGTTGTGATGGTCCAGCAGGAGGTGATTGGCAGTCCTGATGAGAAGAAGTCCACCTCGAAGAAGTTGAAGCCTGAAATTGAGACGCTTGAACAGTTCATCTCTTATGTCTATTCACGTAAGGGGCAGCGTGTCTCGCTGTCAACAAAGGTAGAGCGTCAGATCGCTGAAAATCCTCGGCTCAATGACGAAGCTGTTTTGCGTTTATTGGGCATAGCACAAGCAGATGAATGGTTGGCTGTACCGCGTGAACTTCTGCTTATCAGTCGTGAGGTGGTCGGTTTTCCGGCCTTGAGAGAGGCGTTCACATCGTTCGTGATGGATGTGATGTTGAAGCACCCAGCATTCGTTTCAGAGAGTTTGCAGGCGACAGTGCGTCACTTGCCTGATGCACCGTCCCCATTTGAGGCCCTAACAATGCTGTCAACGTGGCAGCCGGTCCCCAAAAAAGCCGAAGACGACAAGGAGGTCGCTTTCAAGCCTGCTGAAGTCCACGCGGGACGGAGCAACGCGGTCAATCTTTTGGTGACATGGTTTTATTGCCACCGCAGTTTGAATTTAGAGGAGTTGGCTGGCCTGTTGATGCAAGTGTCATGGCAGGAGTCTGGGCGCACACTGGAAACCGATGCCGACAAGATTCGGGCATTGACGAGCCTGGACGACTCTGCTGTTCTTGGATGGCTTGGCCAGCGGTGGCGTCAGCAAATGATGGATGCACGCAACGCTCAAGCTCATTCAGTCAGGGAACTGGAATCGACTCGTGCCCACGTAGAAGTATTGAATGCTGAAATTACTCAGTTCCGCAGTGACCTTGTTGATCGTGATGCTCAGTTGATCAATTCGCGTGAACAGAGTTCCCAAGCCCTGACCGAACTGACAACACGCCATGCTGCAGAAACAATGCATTTGAGCCATGAGATCGAAACGTTGCGTGGTCGTTTGGTGCGTCGATTGAATGAAAGTATAGAGATGCTGGAGGTCGGCTTGTCTGCTTTACGTAGCAATACGCCGAACACCAACGTCATGGTCCAACGCGCTGAGCGAGTGGTTGATGCTTTGCGTTCAGAACTCAAAAGCTTAGGGAGTGATGAAAATGCCCAATAAAGAAGTTGTTCTCGGATTCGACTTTGGCACAACGAACAGCCTCGCCTCAGTGGTCGTGGGTGATTCGGTCATTACTTTTCTAGACAATGAACAGCCCATACCTTCTGTTGTGAGTTTTGAGGGGGGTAAGGTTGAGGTCGGTCGTAAGGCTCACGACAAACTGACAAGTGCAGGTTTGGGTGTCCAGGGCAGTACCGTACGCTCGCCAAAAACCTTGTTGGGTCGTGAAGAATTCATCATTGATGGCGTCAGAAGAGATCCGGTCAAGATGGTCGAGCACGTCTTGGAGCACGTTCGGCAGTTCGTGTTGCAAACCAGAGTCGGCCAGAATTTGAAGATGAATCGTGTCGTTGCGACGATTCCTGTAAACATGGAGGGTAGGCGGCGTGCACTGTTGCGGCAGGCGTTCAGGCAGGCCGGTATGAGTGTTGTGCAATTTGTTCATGAGCCCCTGGCTGCCCTTTATGGTTACTTGCGTAATTCACAAGCTACCGATGATTTGGTTCGGCGTTACAACGGAAAATTAGTCCTGGTTTTCGATTGGGGCGGCGGCACACTTGATTTGACTCTTTGCCGCGTTCTGGATGGTCTATTGGTTCAAGTTGCTAACGATGGCACTGACGACGTTGGCGGGGACATCTTCGATGAAGCACTGCGCAATGAGGTCGAAAAAAGATCAATTCGACAATTAGGCCTAGGAGATGACGTTGATGTCCTGCCCGAGGCAAGAAAACGTTTGTTGCATGAGTGCGAGCAAGCAAAAATTCAGCTCAGTGGCAAAAGCAATTGGACTGTTTATGTTGATCCTTACTATCAAAGTGAAAATAAATCTACGTTGGATGTCACTTTGTCCAGGGAGGATTTGCAGGACATCGTGGGTGGCCTGATAAGCAACGGAGTAGGTCGTATTGAACGTCTGCTTGAGCGCGAAGGGTATTCAACCGCTTCTATAGAGCTTTGTTTGGCCACAGGCGGTATGGTCAACATGCCAATGGTCAAAAATCGTTTAGACGAACTTTTCGGACCAGGCCGTGTGCATGTTTCGAAAAACAGTGCTTCAGCGATTGCAGATGGGGCTGCTTGGGTTGCGCATGATGAGGCCAGACTGCACTTGGCTAAAAATATCGAGTTGACTCTCGCGCGGAACTCTTATTTGCCGCTTCTTACCGCTGGAGTAGAAATGCCCTTGGAGCGTGAGCAGCGTAAAGAACGTTTTTCACTTTATTGCGTTGATCCAACAGATGGGTTTGGTAAGTTCAATGTCGTGAGTCCGCATCGTCCTGGACCACGTGTTCTTCCCGACGATAAGCGGCGGCCACTTTGCAGCATGCTTTTGAAAGTTGATTCAAAAGCAAACCCTTTCCGCGAACGGATCGAACTTGACTTGAGCATTGATGAGGACTTGGTCCTGAATTTAAATGCGTGGTCAATGAACCAAAAAGGCCAGGTTGTTGCACAGGTACATGATTTAGAGTTCGCCTTGGCTACACCCGGTGCTCATTCAGGATGGATCAATTCAGCCATCATGGATGGCCAAGGTTCCTCAGGTGGTGGGCACGAAGCAGGTGACCTGGTTGCTCGCTCAAACCTTGCTAATCGCGAGGACAACAGCCTGGTCCCGGGTGAGGTGATGTATAGAGCAGATCCAACCTATTTCTGGACTCACACAGGAAAACGGCCGCCTCAAATCCAAGAGGATGAACGTTTGTATTACGAGCCGTGTGTCATGTGTGGCCGATCATCAAACGACCCTTTGTGCATTTGCTCTAGTGGCACTGCTTACAGGCCGAACCATCCATCGAGCCCTTCTGTATGAGCGATAAGTTACTTGATCGACTTGTATCGGCCTTAAATAAAGCGGCGGCGGTGAACAGTCAAGCGGCCGTTCCGCCTGCGGTTATTTTGTGGCCTGACAAAGACAAACAATGGGAATCAGTCATTGCGCCATTGATGGCGTTAATGCCCCATGTATATAAATTGGGACCGTTTAATCCTGAACTTCACTCAGGTCCGGCGATTTGGTTGAAATGTGCCATAGCAGGTTTTCTGGATGACGCTACTAGAACTGGAATTCCGGTGATTTATTTGCCCGGTGTTGGTCGTTCTGAACTGAGGGCCATAGAGTCTTGCTCACGTGAGTTACAACCGCTTGCTGAACTTCAATACCGTGGTGTTTTCTGGAGCCAGGTTAGTGCGAAAGACTGGACCATAGGGGCCTTTCTATCCTCTAAAAATGGGGGCCTGAGTTTGGATGTGGCTCAAGATAGAGCAACACAAGAGGCCTTAATTCAAGCTGTTGAAGCAGGTGTTCTGTTGGAGCGCCCAGTGGCTGAACTGATGGGGCTTTCGATCAATGCTACCTGGCTGAACAGTTTGTTGGCCCCTAATCCGACTCGTGATCTGCTGGTTTGGATGAATGACCCTGAGGCGGCCCATGCTAAGTGGTCCAAACAGCAGTGGGCAATTTTTGACAAGCGGGCTAAAGCTGATTTTGGTTTTGATCCGAAAGCAGATGGCGTTTTGGTTGCCGCAGAGAAACTGGCCAAAGCAGAGGGCCAGTGGGCTGCTGTGTCTGAGCTGTACAAAGATTCATTTGGCAGCCTTCCTAAGATTTTTGATTTGTTGGCTCAAGTTCAGCCACCCCAGCGCAGTTTGTTTGATGGCTTTGAAGGGCAAGAGGGTTATCCGCAGGCAAACGAAAGTGGCGAATCTTCTTTGCGTTACGCCTTGGCTGCTTGCGGCCCCATGATGCCGGACCAAGCAAGGGATGAAATTGCCAAGATTGAAAGAGAGCACGGCGTTCGTCGCAATTGGCTTTGGGCGCGCATGGGTCAAGCACCTTTGGCCACGGCCCTGGAGTTCTTGGCCAAAGTGGCCGTCGCAAGTAAGCAATTGCCAGTTGGGGCGACCTCCGATGCATTGGCCTTGAGTTACCAACAAACCGGGTGGCAAGTAGATGCCGCCGCCATGCGGGCTTTGGCTGCAGTCACAACCAAGGTGGATGTCGACGCTGTTTCATTGGCATTGCGTACGGTCTATTTGCCTTGGCTTGAAGAGTCTGCCAAGCGTTTGCAAGACGCCGTGAAGGCGGCTGGCGGTTTAAGTGTCGCTGCTCAAGCCAATGGGGCAGAACCTGTTGCGGGTGTTTGCACTGTTTTTGTGGATGGTCTGCGCTATGACGTTGCCACACGATTGCAAGAACTGTTGGGAAGTGTTGGAACGACAACTTTGGATGCTGCATGGACCAGCATGCCTTCGGTGACGGCATCCGGCAAAGCCTGGTGTTCTCCCGTGGCACGTTGTATCAGCGGTGACCCAGCAGACACAGAGTTCCAGCCGCGTGTATCGGCTGACGGCAAGCCGCTTTCAATTCACAACTTCAGAAAATTGTTGTCAGACCATGGTGTGCAGTTCTTAGACAAGCACGAGACTGGAGATGCTGCTGGTGCTGCTTGGACCGAGACTGGGGATTTGGACCACTATGGTCACCAACACGGTATCAGACTGGCCCGTGACATGGAAGTTCAACTGGCCCAGGTAGTAGAGCGAATTTTGGAGCTTGAGCAAGCGGGGTGGAAAAAGTTCCGCATCGTGACTGACCATGGTTGGTTGCTGCTGCCAGGTGGTTTGCCCAAGTCAGAATTACCCAAGCATCAAGCTGAAACTCGCTGGGGACGATGTGCTGTTTTGAAGGATTCTGCCCATGGCACACCGCTGACCTTTGGCTGGGATTGGTGCAATGACGTTCAAGTGGCTTATGCGCCAGGGGTTTCATCTTTTGTCGCAGGCAGCGACTACGCGCATGGGGGTATCAGCTTCCAAGAGTGTTGGGTGCCTGTTTTGACCCTGGAATCGGGCACGAGCGCTGTTGGCCAAGCCAAAGCAACCATTGATTCCGTGACCTGGAAGGGGCTGCGGTGTACGGCAGTGGTGTCTTCACAGTCAGCTGACTTGAGCTTGGATATTCGGACCAAGCCCGCGCAGGCATCCAGCAGTATTGTGGCGCAACCCAAGCTGCTGGTGGATGGCAAGGCCAGTTTGGCCATCATTGACGATGACCAATTGGGCGCTGCTGCTGTGGTGGTGGTCATTGATGTGCAGGGCAATGTGATTCAAAAAATGGCGACGACTGTCGGCGGATAAGGAATAAAAATGCAACTCGATGAACTGGACAGCAAGTCGACCAAAGCTTTTGAGGGCTATGTGGTCAGAAAAGATTTGGTTCGCACCTTCAGTCGCCAATTTCCGGTGCCAACCTACGTAGTGGAGTTTTTGTTGGGGCGTTATTGCGCGACAACGGATGAAGCTGAAATCCAAGAAGGCATTGAAATTGTTCAGCGCCAGTTGAGCTCAAGAACTGTCAAAGCAGGAGCGGAAGAGCTGTTCAAGGCGCGCGCCCGTGAGTCTGGCTCGGTCAAGATCATCGACATCATCACGGCGCGTTTGGATTCGAAAACCGACTCCTACGTAGCCACCTTGCCCAGCTTGCGTTTGAACGATGTGCGTTTGACACCAGAGATGGTCAAAGACAACGAGCGCATGCTGACGGGTGGTTTTTATGCCGAAATCACTTTGGAGTACGACGCTTCCATAGCTCAAGAAAAAGGTGGTCGTCCATTTGGCGTCGAGTCATTGCGTGCGATCCAGTTGTCGAAACGTGAAGTGTTGGATGTGCTGGCCAAGGGCCGTGAAAGCTTCACCACTGCTGAATGGCGTGACTTGTTGTTGCGCAGTGTGGGTTTTGAGCCTGCCACTTTGTCTGAACGTGCCAAGGATGCGCTGTTTCTGCGAATGGTTCCATTTGTTGAGCGTAATTACAACCTGGTGGAGTTGGGGCCGCGTGGCACAGGTAAATCGCACTTGTTCCAGCAAGTGTCGCCCTATGCGCATTTGATTTCTGGCGGCAAGGCCACCGTAGCGCGGATGTTTGTGAACAATTCCAATGGGCAACGTGGTCTTGTCTGCCAATACGACGTGGTTTGTTTTGACGAGGTGTCCGGGGTTTCCTTTGATCAAAAGGATGGCGTCAACATCATGAAGGGTTACATGGAGAGCGGTGAGTTCTCTCGTGGCAAAGAAAGCATTCGTGCTGATGGTTCCATAGTGCTGGTGGGGAACTTCGATGTGGATGTGGAGCATCAGCAACGGGTAGGTCACCTGTTTAGCCCATTGCCACCAGAAATGCGTGATGACACAGCGTTCATGGACCGCATCCACTGCTTCTTGCCAGGCTGGGATGTTCCCAAGCTGAACCCCTCGTTGTTTACAGAACATTTCGGCTTGGTCAGCGACTTTTTGTCGGAATGTTTCACGCAACTGAGAAACCAGAGTCGTGTCTCTTCACTTCAGGGGCAAGTTTTTTGGGGTGGTGCGCTTTCCGGGCGTGACATCAACGGGGTAAATAAAACCGTTAGCGGCTTGCTCAAGCTGATGTATCCAGACGCCAACAGCAAGGTCTCGCCGGAAGACCTGGAGTGGGCAGTACGCCTGGCATTGGAAGTGCGTCGTCGCGTCAAAGAGCAGCAAAAACGCATTGGCGCTGCCGAGTTCAGAAACACACATTTCAGCTACACCATAGGGACCGAGGGAGTAGAGAAGTTTGTTTCAACACCTGAGTTGCAAAGTCAAGGCGGAATCGGCGATGAACCATTGGAGTGTGGTCAAGTTTGGACTATTTCCCCTGGCGGTCAAGATGAGCATCCTGGTCTTTTCAGACTTGAGGTGAATGAGGGGCCCGGCAGTGGTGTGAGGGTTCTTAACAACCCTGTGCCTCAGGCATTCAAAGAATCGATTCGTTGCGCAGAGCAAAACCTCTATGCGCGCGCCATGCAACTGGTCGGTGACCGCGACCCGCGCTCGCATGAGTTTTCTGTCCAGCTTCGTGGCTTTGATGCGGCAAAGTCCGGTTCAAAAACAGGCGTTGCAGCCCTCATTGCTTTGTCTGGCGCGCTGCTGAAGAAGTCGGTGCGAGGCGGTTTGATTGTGGTCGGTGAAGTCACCCTTGGGGGCACTATTGAGCCGATTCACAACGCAGTGTCTCTGGCTGAAATTGCTGTTGAGAAAGGGGCCAAGGCTTTATTGCTGCCGGTATCTTGTCGCAAACAATTATTTGATCTGTCGGATGAAATGGCTACAAAGCTGGACATTGAGTTCTACCAAGATGGACGGGATGCATTGTTGAAGTCGCTGGCTGAATGATTCGGATTCATGGTTTAGAGCTTTTTTGAATGTCAAGGGGTTCCATATGCAATGGATGATTTCAATCAATCAGCTGGGCGCTCAACAAGCCCGTATTTTGGATGATGTGTCCAAGGATGACACACGGACGCATTGGATTGCAGGGTATGCGGGAACTGGTAAGACGGTTGTTATCACGCACCTGATAGAGCGCATGATTTCAAGAACTCGCAGTCCCTATATTTGCTTTTTGACTTACACCCATGCCCTCAAAGATCTTGTTCATTCCGGGCTGAGTCAGAGGGCGCTGGCGCGCGTGACGATCCAAACAGTCGATACTTTTTTGACGACGCGAGAAAATTTCGATTACATCCTTGTGGATGAAATTCAAGATATCAAAGAAGATGTCATAGGAAAAATTTTTGCGCGAGCAAAACATGTGGTGGCAGCTGGTGATCCCGATCAATCCATTTACCTCGGGAGAGTGGATCCAGCCAACTTACGCCGTCTCCTGGGTGGCGCACGCAAACATACGTTGAAGCATATTCAACGGCTTACATTGAAAAACTAACAGTTGGCGACCGCCATACTGCCAGAGGCTGAAATCGTAAAAGGTGCAGAGGTCAGGGGCGATGGCAACAATGCCCGCGTAATAAAAGGAACC
>JACCDH011673666.1_pt1 | contig 25304 bp, 25 predicted proteins | sample 7442481 | NCBI WGS metagenome assembly JACCDH01 (sample SAMN15323433, study PRJNA562643) | freshwater metagenome | isolation source: river surface water | place: USA:Blue River Watershed | collected 2017-08-15 | reverse complement strand
GCAAAGCGCGCGAAGGCCTGGCTGTTGATGAAGCTGGCATAAGGGGCCCAGCCGCTTTGCATCAGGTAGCCCACGGTGCCGGCGCCGAACATGGCCACCGCGATCGGCACGCGGATGGCCATCAGGATCAGCATGATGCCGAAGATCGTCAAGGTCAGGGAAAGGGCGCTCATGCCTGCGCTCCTTCGGCCGGGGCCCCAAGGCCTTGCACCAGGGCGATCAGGCTGCACACGGCAAAGGGCGGCACCATGGCGGCATAGACGATCCACTCGGGAAAGCCCAGCATCATGGTGCCCGAAAAGCTTTCGAAGGCATTGATGCCGCCCAGCACCGTGCGCCAGGCCAGCAGTGCGAACACCGCACTCACGCACAGGGCGCCCACGCGGTCCAGGGAGCGGTTGGTGGCCTCACTCGCCTTGGCGGTGAAGAAGTCCACAATGATGTGGCCCTTCTTGAGCTGGCACAGCGGCATGAACAGGGCGATGGCCGCACCGGTGGCCACGCCGGTGAGTTCAAAGTCGCCGTTGATGGTCCAGCCGGTGGTGTTGCGGCCGATCAGGCTCACGCAGGTCATCAGGGTGATGCCGGTCAGCAGCAGACCGGCCAGAATGGCGCACAGGTGCGCCAGCGCAGAAAGGATTCTCATCGGGACTCCGGGAAACGTGGTCCGATCGTAGTCGGACCCCGCGCGCAGACCAACGGTCTGGCACGGCTAACAGTTATGCCATGGCGGCATGAAGACCCGGATCAAACGATCCGGACCTGCAGCTGGCCCAGGCCGGCGACCTCGCCCACCAGCAGATCGCCCTGGACCACGGCGGCCACGCCCTCGGGCGTGCCCGTGTAAATCAGGTCGCCGGCTTGCAGTTCCCAGGCGCTCGAGAGGTGCTCGATGGTTTCGGCCACGTTCCAGATCAGCTTGGAGACCTTGCTGCGCTGGCGGTCGGCGCCGTTGACCTGCAGGCTGATCTCGGCATGGTTCACATCGCCCGCCTGCGCCAGTGGCGTGATCGGGCCGATCGGTGCGGAATGGTCAAAGCCCTTGCCGATGCACCAGGGGCGGCCCTGTTTCTTCATCTCGTTTTGCAGATCACGCCGCGTCATGTCCAGGCCCACGGCATAGCCGTAGATGTGCTGCAGCGCATCGGCCGCGCGGATGTTCTTGCCGCCCTTGCCGATGGCCACCACCAGCTCGATCTCGTGGTGCAGGTTGGCGGTCAGGCTGGGGTAGGGCATGGTGCCGGTCTGGCCGGCCGGCACCACCACCAGGGTGTCGGCGGGCTTGAGGAAGAAGAAGGGCGGCTCGCGGCCAGTAAAGCCCATTTCTTTCGCATGTTCTTCGTAATTGCGGCCCACGCAGTAAATGCGGTGCACCGGGAAGCTGCGCGATTCGCCCTGCACAGGAACCGTGATGGGGGCGGGCGGGGGGAACAGGAAGGTCATGTGGGCACTCCGTGTGGGCCAGCCGCATCGCCGAAAAGGCAGGGCTTGGCGGTGGGGGATTTCATAAGTATACTTATCAAAGGTTTGGCGCTGCCAGGCTGTTTCCAAGGGTTTACCCTGAACCTATGCCCCATCCTTTTGATTTTGCCCAAGCCCCGGGGCACCTGATTCGCCGTGCCCAGCAGATTGCCGTGGCCGAGTTCACGCGCGCGGTGGCCGAGCATGAAGTCACGCCGGTGCAGTTCGCCTTCATGAACGCCATGATGGACACCCCCGGCGTGGACCAGATCACGCTGGCCAACCGGGTGGCCTTCGACGCGGCGACCTCGGGCTCGGTGATCGGCCGGCTCGAAGCCAAAGGCTGGGTCAGGCGCGAGGCCGATCCCCTGGACCGGCGCCGCAAGCTGCTGTTCATCACCCCCGAGGGGAGCCGTGCCGTGCAGGCCATGACCGAGGCGGTGGCCCTGGCCCAGCACCACATCCTGGCGCCTCTGTCGGCACAGGAGCAGAAAACCTTCATTCGGCTGCTGGCGAAGATGGTGGCCGGGCACGAGCAAGCGGGCCAGAACGGCTAAGCCGCCTCAGGCCGATTTGAAGGCCAGTTCGAAATGCTCCACCACCGGTGGCGCCGCAAAGAAGGGCCCGACGATGGCGCGCCATTCGGCGAACAGCGGAGACTGACGGAAACCCACGGTGTGGTCTTCCAGCGTGTCCCAAAAAATCTGCAGCACATAGCGCTCGGGGTTTTCGATGCCGCGGTTGACCTTGGCGCCCTGGTAACCCTGTGCGCGCACGGCCACGGTCGACAGGCCCCGTGCAATGGCTTCTTCGAAGGCGGCCTGCTGGCCGGGCTGGATGCGGATGTCGGCGAGTTCGAGGATCATGCGAGCCAGTTTAGCAGCCAGCGGACAGCGCCACCATAATGGCCGCTTCTTCATCGAGAGGATCGACCATGGGCACAGAAAAAGTGGCACTCATCACCGCGGGCGGCTCGGGCATGGGCGCGGCCGCGGCCAAAAAGCTCGCAGCAGACGGTTACCGGATCGCGGTGCTCTCGTCTTCTGGCAAAGGCGAAGCGCTGGCCCGCGACCTGGGCGGCATCGGCGTGACCGGATCGAACCAATCGACCGAGGACCTGCAGCGCCTGGTGGACCTGGCCATGGACCGCTGGGGCCGCATCGACGCCCTGGTCAATTCCGCCGGGCACGGCCCCCGTGGCCCGATCCTGGACATCAGCGATGCAGACTGGCAAACGGGCATGCAGGTGTACTTCCTGAACGTCGTGCGTGCGACCCGCCTGGTGACCCCGATCATGGTGGCCCAGGGCGGCGGCGCCATCGTCAACATCTCCACCGCCTGGGTGCACGAGCCTGCAGACCTGTTTCCGACATCCGCCGTGTTCCGTGCGGGCCTGGCCAGCTTCAGCAAGATTTTTGCCGACACCCATGCCGCCCAAAATGTCCGCATGAACAACGTCCTGCCGGGCTGGATCGACAGCCTGCCCGCCACCGAGCCGCGCCGCGAGAGCGTGCCGATGAAGCGCTACGGCCGCGCCGAGGAAGTGGCCGCCACCATCGCCTTCCTGCTCTCCGAGGGCGCCGGCTACATCACGGGCCAGAACATCCGGGTCGATGGCGGGCTGATGCGCGCGGTCTGAGGCCGGCCGGATCGGCGCCAGCGCCGGCCGATGGCGTGTCTTGTCACGCCAGTTTCATGTTATTGACTTTTTCCAGTCAAATGCGGGGGGCACATTGCATTTCAAACCTAGCAGGAGAGAAATGCCATGAGAGATTTGCCCAACCCCACCTTGGCCCTGTCCCCGATGCAGTTGCCCAGGGGGTCACTTCATCCGGCTTCTGCGCCCCAGGTGGCTGCCTCTTCGCAGGCCGGTGGCATCGAAGTCCATTGGGCTCGCCATCTGGACGAAGTTCGCCAGGCGCAGCGACTGAGGTACAGCGTCTTTGCTGGAGAAATGGGTGCGCGCCTGAGCACGCCACTGGCCGAGCACGACATCGACCTGTTCGACGACTACTGTGAGCACCTGCTGGTGCGGGATGTCGCCTCCGCTCAGGTGGTGGGCACCTACCGCGTGCTGACCCCGGCCCAGGCCAGGCGGGTGGGCAGCACTTACAGCGACACCGAATTCGATCTGGTGCGTCTGCGCCATGTGCGCAGCAAGATGGTGGAGCTGGGCCGCAGCTGCGTGCACCCCGATCACCGCCATGGCGGGGTCATCATGGCCCTGTGGGGAGCGCTGGCCGAATTCATGGTGCGCAACCAGCTCGACACCATGATCGGGTGTGCCAGCATCCCGATGCTGCACAACGGTGTGGTCAGTGGCGACATCGCGGCCAGCATCTGGCATCAACTGCGGTCCACCCATCTGGCGCCGATCGAGGTCCAGGTGTTTCCCCGTTTGCCGCTGCCGGTCGAGCAGCTCGATGCCAGCCTGCAGGTCGAACCGCCCGCGTTGATCAAGGGCTATTTGCGTCTGGGCGCCAAAGTCCTGGGCGCACCCGCCTGGGATCCCGACTTCAACACCGCCGATTTGCCGATGATGATGCGGATCGCGGATTTGCCGGCGCGCTACCGCAAACATTTTTTGGGGACGCGTTGAGATGCGCGCACGCCCCGAAGGCTGCGGGTCTGCTGTCACGGTCTTGTCACGTAGCGTCCACACAATCGCCGATTGAATCGACTCACCGACGGACACCGCGATGGCCCAGCCGTCCTCCTCTTCCAGTGACCAGCCCTGCGTGATGCCCCCGCTGCTGGACCGCGACCTCAGCATCCTCGCTTTCAACGAACGCGTGCTGGACTGGGCACGGCGCAAGAATGTGCCCTTGCTCGAGCGCTTGCGCTACCTGTGCATCGTCTCGTCCAACCTGGACGAGTTTTTCGAGGTGCGAACCGCTCCCCACGTCGAAATGGCCCGGGAAGGCAAGGGGGTCGAAGGCCTTGAACGGGTCGTGCACCGTGCCCGGGCCATGGTCGACGAGCAATACCGCCTGTACAACCAGGTGCTGCTGCCTGCGTTGCGCCGGCAGGGCATCCGCTTGCTCTCTCATGGCGAACGCAACGAAGCCCAGCGTCGTTGGGTGCAGGCCTACTTCAACCGCGAGGTCAAACCCCTGCTGTTGCCGGTCGGCATCGATCCGGCGCACCCGCTGCCGCAGGTGGCCAACAAGTCGCTGAACTTCATCGTGCACCTCAAAGGCAAGGACGCCTTTGGCCGGCAAAACGAGATCGCCATCCTCAAGGTGCCGCGGGTGCTGCCACGTGTGATCGCACTGCCCGAAGCGCTGGCGTCTGGGGGGCAGGCCTTTGTGCTGCTCTCCAGCGTGATCCGTGCCCACCTGGCCGAATTGTTTCCGGGCCGCGAAGTCGACCAGTTTTCGCAATTTCGTGTGACCCGGCATTCCGATCTGGCGGTGGATGAAGACGACATGTCCAATCTGCGCACCGCCTTGCGCCAGGGTCTGCAACACCGCCACTACGGCCAGGCGGTTCGGCTGGAAGTCTCGTCGAGCTGCGCCCCCCAGCTCTCGGACTTTTTGCTTGAGCAGCTGCGCCTGCCGCCGCAGGCCTTGTTTCGTGTCAATGGCCCCGTCAATCTGGTGCGTCTGACCCAGTTCATCGACCTCGCCGCGCGTCCGGCCTTGCTCTTTGCGCCTTACCGTTCCGAATTGCCGCAGGCCTTGCAAGGGGTGAGCTCGATCCTGGCGCATTTGCGGCAGCAGGACGTGCTGATCCACCAGCCGTTCGAGAGCTTCGAGGGGGTGGTTGGTTTTCTGCGCGAAGCCGTGCGCGATCCAGACGTGCTCGCGATCAAACAGACCATTTACCGCACCGGCAGCGATCCGGTCATGATGGACCTGCTGCGCGAGGCGGTGCGGCGCGGCAAGGAAGTCACCGCGGTCGTGGAGCTCAAAGCCCGCTTCGATGAAGAGGCCAACATCAACTGGGCCGAACAGCTCGAAGCCATCGGTGCCCAGGTGGTCTACGGCGTGGTCGGGCTCAAGACGCACGCCAAGATGCTGCTGGTCACGCGCCGCGAGGGCAAACGCCTGCGGCGCTATGGCCACCTGTCCACCGGCAATTACAACCCGCGCACAGCGCGTCTCTACACCGACCTGAGTTTGCTGACCGCCGACAGCCGCATCACCGCGGACATGGATGAGTTGTTCACCCACCTCGCCAGCCAGAACCCTTTGCGTCGCATGCACAAGCTGCTGGTCGCGCCCTTCCACCTGCATGCGCGCATGCTCGACTGGATCGGACAGACCGCACAAGCCGCGCGCCGCGGCCAGGACGCCCGCATCATCCTCAAGATGAATGCCCTGACCGATGTGCCCCTGATCGAGGCGCTGATCGAAGCCGGTCAGGCCGGAGCGCGCATCGACCTGATCGTGCGCGGGGCCTGCATGCTGCCCGCCGGCTTGCCCGGACTGACCGATCGCATCCGGGTGCGCTCGGTGATTGGCCGCTTCCTGGAGCATTCGCGGGTGTCGTATTTCCGCGCGGCCGATCAGGAAGCCCTGTTTCTCTCGAGTGCAGACTGGATGAGCCGCAACATGATGCGCCGCATCGAGGTGGCCTGGCCTGTGGATGATCCCGTCCTGCGCCAGCGTATCCTTGACGAATGCCTGAGTGCCTACCTGCATGACCAGCGCGACGCCTGGTGCATGACGCCTGAAGGCGGCTACGCGCCGGTCAGCGGCGCGGGCCGCCGGGTGGGTGCACAGCAGGCCCTGGCGCAGCGCTACATGCGGTCGGGAGATTGAGATGGACCTCATCCTGTGGCGCCATGCCGAAGCCTTCGACCCCGAGGAGGGGCAAAACGACTTGCACAGGCGCCTGACGGCGCGCGGTGAGAAGCACGCCGAGCGCATGGCCCGCTGGCTCGATCAGCAATTGCCGGAGGGCACCCGCATCCTGTGCAGTCCTGCGGTTCGTGCGGAGCAAACGGCGCAGGCCCTCAAACGCAAGTACAAGGTGCGCGATGCCCTCGCGCCCGGTTGCTCGGTACAGGATGTGCTCGAGACCAGCGGCTGGCCTGAGGCCCGCCATCCGGTGTTGGTGGTCGGGCACCAGCCGTCCCTGGGGGCCGTGGTCTCGCATCTTTTTGAGATGGGCCCCGAGCCGATGGCGATCCGCAAGGGGGCGGTCTGGTGGCTGCGCAGCCGCCAAAGGGAAGACAGAAACCAGACGGTGATCCTGTCGGTGACCACCCCAGAGCGGCTGTGATCAGGCTTTGCCCGGCCGACCGGTCTTGAGTGTGGGCACGGCGGCCAGTGCTTTGCGCAAGCCGGCGTCGTTGTGCTGGCTCAGCAGCAGCAGACCGGCGCGGATGAGTTCGCTTTTCTTGACTTCCTGACCCAGCGCCAGCGCACGTTTTTTCAGCTCGCCGATCTGGGCGTATTCCGCCTTGGGGATGGTGAAACTGTCGCGCACGACTTTGACCTTTTCGGGCTTGCTCTTTTTCTTGTCCCCTTTGAGGGGGGCGGTTTTCGCAGGCGCGGCCTTCATGGGTGCTGCCTTCATCGGCGCGGCAGCGGTCTTGGCGGGCGTTCTGGCGGACGTTTTGGCGGGGCTTGGGCGGCGGGGGGAGGCAGCCTTTTTGGCGGCAGGGGCAGGCGCTTTTCGGGGGGATTGGGCGGTGGCCATGGGGTCTCCTTGAAACGGTATATACAGTTTATACCGTTTCAAACCACAATCAAGCCTCTCGCAAGCTCAAGCGCCAGGGGGTCTTGTTCCATGCCACGCATTCCTCGCGCAGCAGGTGGGCCGATTGGGGGTATTGCTGCGCCCAGCCTTCAGGCACGACCACGCTGAAAGACGCTGAATCCGCCGCCAGTTCAAGCGTCAGGCCTTGGAGTTCGGGGTCGCGCCGGGCATGGCAGAGCACGACCGCCAGCCGCAAGGCCAGCAGCTGTGCGACGAAGATCGGATCGTCCAGAGGGTCGTCGAGCTTGCGCAGCTTGCCGCGGTGCCCGAGCACCAGCAGGCCCAGGCGGCGCAGTTCGTCCACCGTGAAGCCCAGCAAGTCGGTGTTTTCGAGGATGTAGGCGCCGTGCTTGTGGTAATCGCTGTGCGAGATCTGCATGCCGATCTCGTGCACCTGCGCCGCCCATTGCAGCTTGCGCCTGGCCCTTTGCAGCGACAGGGCGTCTCCAACGCGCTCGGCGATGGGGTCGAACAGCTGCAAGGCGGTGGCCGCTACGCGCTGGGCCTGACTCTTGTCGCTGCCGAAATGGGTGGCCAGCCAGTCGATCATGCGGCTGCGCACGTCGGTGTTCGGATTTTCGCGGTCCAGCAGGTCGAACAGGGCACCTTGGCGCAAGGCCCCCTGGGCGGGCCGCATCTCGTCGATCGAGAGCAGATCAAACACCGCGCGCAGCACCGCCAGACCGCCACCGATGACCGGACGCCGGTCTTCCTTGAGGCCTTCCAGGCGCAGGTTGTCCGGCCGCTGCGCCTTGACCAGCTTGTCGAGCAACCAGTCGAGCGCCTCGCGGGTGATCAGGCCCGCGGGCCAGCCGTTGGCCTCGAGCGCATCGGCGACCGCACCGATGGTGCCCGATGAGCCATAGGCGCGGTCCCAGCTGGAACGCGGGTAGAGGCTGATGGTCTCGTCCAGCACCGCCTTGGCGGCGATTTCGGCGCTGCGGAAGGCATCGAGCGTCCATTGCGCGCCGGGAAAATGCTTGATGGACCAGGCCACGCTGCCCACCCGGTAGGACTCGAGGGTTTTGGCCACATGGCCCTGCCCAAGGATCAGCTCGGTCGAGCGGCCGCCGATGTCCACCACCAGACGGCGTTCATCGCTGTCGGGCAGCAGGTGGGAGACACCCAGGTAAATCAGCCGGGCTTCTTCGCGACCCGCGATCACTTCGATCGGGAAGCCCAGCGTTTTGCGCGCCTGTGTCAGAAAGGCATCGCGGTTGCGCGCTTCGCGCAGGGTTTGGGTGGCCACGGCACGTACCTGGGCCGGTCGGAAACCGGCGATGCGCTCGGCGAAACGGGCCAGGCAGGCCAGGCCGCGTTGCATGGCGTCGTCCGTGAGGTTGCGTTCGGCGTCCAGGCCATTGCCTTGGCGAACCGTCTCCTTGATGTATTCCACCCGGCGAAGATGACCGTTCTCGAGGCGGCCAATTTCGAGTCGGTAGCTGTTGGATCCCAGATCGATGGCGGCGAAGAGGTTTTTGGTCTGCATGGCTTGGGCGCAAGGTGGCCATGCATTATGTGACTTCCAAGTGACAGCGCGATGACGGCAGCACGGACAAGGCCTCGTTGCCAGCGGCCATCCGGCGTCGATGGCACGGGCTTTGGCTTTGCCGCAGAGGCCGCCTCAGCTGCCGATGACGCCGCCGTCCTTCTTGCGGATCACCACCGTGGCGCTGCGCGGGCGAACCCCCTTCTGGCCCGAGGGCCAAACCGAGAATTTGGTCGGGTCTGCCGGGTCGCTGCGGTCGCTCGGGGACTCGCCAGGGTGCTGGATGTTCACGAACATGGTTTTCATGTCGGGTGTGCACACCACACCGGTCACCTCGCAGTTCACCGGCCCGACCAGGAAGCGGCGGATTTCACCGGTGCGCGGATCGGCGGCCAGCATCATGTTGCTGCCGACACCCGCATAGTCGCCCTTGTACATATTGGAGGCGTGGGCATCGGTCTGGATCCACAAGGTGCCGCGGTCATCGAACCACAATCCATCGGGGCTGCCGAAACTGTCGCCTTTGACATTGCCCTTGGCCTCTGCTGCCGGGTTGGCCGGGTCGCCGGCCATCACGAAGTGGGTCCAGTTGAAGCGCACGGCATCGAAGTCCCCTGCCTCTTTCCACTTGATGATGTGGCCCATGGTGTTGTTGGCCCGCGGGTTGGCCGCGTCGGTGCCTGGCTGTTGGTTGGCACCCCGTCGGGTGTTGTTGGTCAGGGTGCAATAGACCTCGCCGTTCTTCGGGTCGATGGCGATCCATTCGGGGCGGTCCATCTTGGTCGCGCCCAGCCGGTCGCTGGCTTGGCGAGATTGGATGAGCACATCGCCCTGGTTGGCAAAACCGCGGTCGGCCGTCAGTCCGTTCTTGCCGTGGCTGACTTCCAGCCATTCGCCGGTGTTGTCCCCATTGAAGCGGGCCACGTACAGGGTGCCATGGTCCAGCAGGTCTTTGTTGGCGGCGTAGCCTCCGGGCTGGATGGTGTCCCGGCTGACGAATTTGTAGATGTATTCGAACTGGGCGTCTTCGCCCATGTAGACGACCGCGCGGCCATCGCGGGTCTGCGTGACCCAGGCCCCTTCATGGGCGGCTCTGCCCAGGGCGGTCCGTTTGACGGGCGTGCTGGTGGGGTCCATCGGGTCGATCTCGACCACCCAGCCAAAGCGGTTGGGCTCGTTTTCATGCCGGTTGACGTCGAAACGTTCTTCGTGCTCGTGCCAGCGGTAGCCACGGCCATCCTTGCGCAGGCCCCAGCGGGCTTCGTGGGCGGTGGGTCGGGCACGGCCGTTGAAGTAGAACGCCCAATTTTCCTCACAGGTGAGGTAGGTGCCCCAGGGGGTGTAGCCATGGGCGCAGTTGTTGAGCGTGCCCAGCACCCGTGTGCCGGTGGGGTCGGCAGGGGTGCGCATCATGGGGTGACCCGCCGCAGGGCCGGCAATGGCCATGGGCGTGGCCGCCGTGATGCGGCGTGCATAGCGCGAGGGCCGCACCACCTGCCACTGCCCCTGACGGTCTTCGATTTCGATCACGCTCACGCCGTGGGCAGCGATGGATTTGCGTACTTTTTCCGCGTTCCAGGTCTGCATCCCATCGGTGTGCAAAAGGCCGTCGTCGGTGTATTCGTGGTTCATGACGAGCAGGCCGCGTCGGCTGCCGTCGAGCGGGAAATAGTGCATGCCATCGTGGTGCATGCCGATCTGTGCCTCCTGCTCGGCCGCAGTGTTGCTGCCATCGGCTTTCCAAGCGGGCATGGCGCCGGGTATGCCGACTGACTCACCCCAGAGGAAAGCGGGCGTGGCGGTGTAGCCTTCGGGCACAAACAGGCCATCGGCTCGGGTGGCCGCAATGGACTTGAAACCGAGCTGTGGCGCGCTGCCGGACAGGCTGGCGCAGCCCTGCAGGGCCGCCAGGCCCGACAGCGGGGCCAGCAGTTGAACGGCCGTGGTCGCCAGGCTGCCCTGGAGCAGGCGGCGGCGCGAGGGCATGGACACTTCGTGGATGGAGGGGTTGGAAGAGCGGTTGCTGTCTTCCATCTGCGAAAAATCCTTGGGCATGATGAACCTCGGTGGTATCGGATCTGGCAACTGTGCGGCGCTGTGATGACTTGCGCATGACAAGGGTCTGTTCAGGGTGCGGGTCGCCAGCGGTTGACCAGAGCCACCAGCGAAAGCATCACGGGCACCTCGACCAGCACACCCACCACGGTGGCCAGTGCGGCGCCCGAGTTCAGGCCAAAGAGTGAAATCGCCACGGCCACCGCCAGCTCGAAGAAGTTGGACGTGCCGATCAGGCAGGCCGGTCCGGCAATGGGGTGCGGCAAGCGGAGCAGCTGCGCACCCCACCAGCCAATGAGAAAAATGCCATAGGTCTGCAGGACCAGCGGCACCGCAATCAGTGCGATCACGCTGGGCTGCTCCAGCAGGGTGGGCGCCTGAAAGCCGAACAGCAGTACGACGGTGGCCATCAGTCCGGCCATCGACCAAGGCTTGAGGCGTGCAGCAAATGCCGCAACCGCGTCGCCGGATGGGCGGGACAGTGCCCGGCGTGTGGCCATGCCCGCCAGCAAGGGCAACACCACATAAAGCACGGTCGACAGCAGCAGCGTCTGCCAGGGCACGGCGACATCCGCCACGCCCAGCAGGTAGCCGGCAATGGGCGCAAAGGCGAAAACCATGATCAGGTCGTTCACCGACACCTGCACCAGGGTGTAACTGGCATCGCCTCTGACCAGCTGGCTCCACACAAAAACCATGGCAGTGCAGGGCGCCACACCCAGCAGGACCATGCCGGCGATGTACTCGCTGGCCGATTGGGGGTCGACCCAGTCGGCAAACAGATGCTGGAAAAACAGCATGCCCAATCCTGCCATGGTGAATGGCTTGATGAGCCAGTTGATGACCAGCGTGAGCAGCAGCCCCTGCGGTCGCTGGCGCACCCCGCGCACCGCTGGCCAATCGATCTGCACCATCATGGGATAGACCATGACCCAGATCAGGACCGCCACCACCAGGTTGACCTGGGCGTACTCGATGGCCGCGAGTCGGGTGAAAACGTCGGGCAGTGCTATGCCCAGACCGACGCCCCCCAGCATGGCCAGGGCCACCCAGACGCTGAGGTAGCGTTCAAAAATCCCCATGTCCGTGCCTTTTGCGCTCAGGCCAGCGCTCAAGCCTGGCCAATGCGCTGCACTTCGTGCTGCAGGCTCAGGCGGTCGAGCTTGTCCAGGGGCAGCGCGGCGAACATGCCGATGCGCCTTTGCAAGGTGATGAAGGCATCGGCGAAGGCCTTGTTGACTTGCACCTCATCGCCTTGGACCTGTACCGGGTCGGCCACACCCCAGTGGGCACTCAAGGGCTGACCCGGCCAGGTCGGACAGACTTCGGCAGCGGCACGGTCGCACACGGTGAACACAAAGTCCATGACCGGTGCGCCCGGTGCCGCAAAAGTGTCCCAGCTCTTGCTGCTCAGCGTTTCGGTCGCATAGCCATGGCGGCGCAGCAGGGCCAGGGCCTGGGGATGCACCTGGGCTGCCGGCTGACTGCCCGCGCTGTACGCGCGAAAACGAGAGCCACCGATCTGGTTGAGGCAGGCTTCGGCCATGATGCTCCGCGCCGAATTGGCCGTACACAGAAACAGTACATTGAAAATGGGCTCGGTCATGGTCCACTCCACAGGGTCGCAGGTCTTGCATTCAAAGGGGTTGGTCACGGCGCAGTGCTGGCCCTCGCAACAGTTTTCCGTGAGGTAGGCCAGCAAGGCGTTCATCTGGACCAGCTCGGCGCGGTAAATCAGGCGTCGGCCATCGCGCTCCTGCGTGACCAGGCCCGCCCTGAGCAGTTCCTTGAGGTGAAAGGACAGCGCCGGCGCGCCCAGTGCGAGCGCGCTGGCCAGTTCGCTTGGGGTGTGACCTCGGCGGCCCGCCACCACCAGCGCGCGAAAGACGGCCAGACGGGAGGTCTGTGCCAAGGCGGCCAGGGCCTGGACGGCTTGTGTGGCGTCCATCACCGCCCCCCCTCTGCCGTCAGGCGGTGATGCGTCGGCAAGCGCAGCGTGACGAGCCAGCAAAGGCCCAGCATCAGGGCCGAGCCGGTCAGCGCATACAGCAGGCCTCCCCACTGGTAGAGCAGGCCCGACATCAGCGTCCCGAAGAAGCGGCCCAGGGCGTTGGCAGCGTAATAAAAGCCCACGTCCTCGGCCGCTTTTTCGCTGCCCGCGTAGGCCAGCACCAGGTAGGAGTGCACCGAGGAATTGACCGCGAAGGCCACACCGAACAGCCCCAGCCCGCCGACCACCCACCACTGCAGCTGGGGCGCTTGCAGCCAGACCGCTGCAGCGATGCCCAGGGGAATCAGCGCGAGCAGCAGCGACCAGGTCTGTGCCGCCGGCACTTCTGCGCTCAAGCCGTCCTGGCTGCGCCGCACGATGCTGGGCGCCAGCGCCTGCACCAGGCCATAGCCGATGGTCCAGGCCGCCAGAAAGCCGCCGACCATGGTGAAGGTCCAGCCCTGCGCGTACAAAAACACCGGCACGCCGACCACGAACCACACATCGCGGGCACCAAACAGGGCCACGCGTGCCGCGGCCAGGCCATTGATGCCTGCATTTTTGGCAAACAGCTCTTTGGCCGACTTCGAGGCCTTGGCCTTGCCCATCAGCGGCGGCACCGCCAGCACCACGGCCACAAGCACCAGCAGCAGCATGGCTGCCATGGCCCACAGTGCATGCTGGAAGCCCAGGGCCTGCAGCAACAGGCCGCCCAGAAAAAAGCCCACCCCTTTCATGGCGTTCTTGCTGCCGGTGAACCAGGCGACCCATTTGAAGAGTTGGTTGTGGCCACCGTCCTCGGCCTGCGCCTGCGCCTGGGTGATCTTGATGGCCGATTTGCTGGCGGTCTTGGTCAGGTCCTTGGCCACCCCGCACACGCCTTGTGCCACCACCACCCAGGCCACCGACATGGCCGCCGTCCAGGCCGGGTCGAGCATGGACAGCAGGGCAAAGCCCGTGATCTGCGTGAGCAGCCCGGCGCTGAGCATGCGCTGGATGCCATAGCGCGTGGCCAGCCAGCCGCCGATCAGGTTGGCCAGCACGCCCGCCGCTTCATAGAGCAGGAAAAGAAAGGCCAGGGTGAACGGCGAGTAACCCAGCCGGTAGAAATGCAGCAGCACCAGCATGCGCAGCGCGCCATCGGTGAGCGTGAAGCCCCAGTAGGCGGCCGTCACGATGGCGTAGTGGCGTGTGGCGGCGTGCATGGTTCAGAGGCCGCGTTGCTGCAGATGACAGGCCAGGTCCACCATGCGGCAGGCGTAGCCCATCTCGTTGTCGTACCAGGCGTAGACCTTGAGCAGGGTGCCATCGGTCACCAGGGTCGACAGCGCATCGACGATCGCGCTGCGCGTGTCGCGGGCATAGTCGGCGCTCACCAGCGGCCGCTCTTCGTAGCCCAGGATGCCAGCCAGCGGTCCGGCGGCCGCGGCCTTGAACAGGGCATTGACCTCTTCGGCGGTGGTCGTGCGCTGCAGCTCGAACACGCAGTCGGTCAGCGAGGCGTTGAGCACCGGGGCACGCACCGCATGGCCGTTGAGCTTGCCCTGGAGTTCGGGGTAGATCAGGGCGATCGCGGTGGCGCTGCCGGTGGTGGTCGGGGCCAGGCTGGTCATGGCGCTGCGGGCCCGGCGCAGGTCCTTGTGGGGCGCGTCCACCACCCCGTTGGTGTTGGTCGGGTCGTGGATGGTGGTGATCTGGCCATGCCGGATGCCCAGGTGCTCGTGCACCACCTTGACCACTGGGGCCAGGCAGTTGGTGGTGCAACTGGCGGCCGTCACGATGCGGTCTTTGGCCGGGTCGTAGAGGTGCTCGTTGATGCCGACCACGATGTTGAGCACGCCGCCGGTCTTGACCGGTGCGGCCACGATGACCCGCTTGGCGCCTCGGTCCAGGTGGCCCTGGAGGGTCTCGGGCGTGAGGAACTTGCCGGTGCATTCGAGCACCACCTCCACCCCCAGGTCGCCCCAGGGGATGTCGGCCGGGCTCGCATGGCTGCTGAAGGAGAGGGTGCGCTGGTCGATGCGGATGCGGTCTTCGCCCTCGGCCGCGATGTCGGCCCGCCACTTGCCCTGCACCGAATCGAAGGCCAGCAGGTGCGCGGTGGCCGCCGCACCGCCCTTGAGCTCGTTGAGGTGCACCACCTCCAGGCGGTGGCCACCGCGTGGGTCGTCCGCGGGCCGCTCGGCCGCACCCAGGGCGGCGCGCAGCGCCAGGCGGCCGATACGGCCCATGCCATTGATGCCGACTTTCATGGACTCAGATCCTTTCTTTCCATATTTCAAGCATTATTGAATTGAAATATGACGGGATCGTGACACGCCTGGCCATGCGGCTTGCTTCGTTGGGGGGCACCGCTTGACCTGCACAAACCCGGGTTTTTTGACATCAAGCTGTCACATTGCGGCCATAAAGTCTCGGCTGTCCCCGGACAAACCTCAATCGCCCGACCGGGCGACAGGTACGAATCACTTTCACTCGTGTCTTGAACAGGAGCTTTTTCATGAAATTCAAATCCCTGCTGGTCGCCGTCGGTTTTGGCGCCGCTGCACTGAGCGCCTTTGCCGCCGACATCACCGGTGCCGGTGCCACCTTCCCCTTCCCGATCTATTCCAAGTGGGCCGAAGCCTACAAAAAGGAAACCGGCGTGGGCCTGAATTACCAGTCCATCGGCTCGTCCGGCGGCATCCGCCAGATCCGTGCCAAGACCGTCACCTTTGGCGCCACCGACGCGCCCGTCTCGGGTGCCGACCTCGACAAGGACGGCATGGTGCAATTCCCGGCCATCATCGGCGGCACGGTGCCGGTGATCAACCTGGAAGGCTTCAAGCCCGGCGAGCTGCGCATCACCGGCCCGGTGCTGGCCGAAGTGTTCATGGGCACCATTGCCAAGTGGAACGACCCCAAGCTGGCGGCCCTCAACCCGGGCAAGAACCTGCCCAATGAAAACATCACCGTGGTGCACCGCGCCGACGGCTCGGGCACGACCTTCAACTTCACCGACTATCTGAGCGTGGTGAGCAAGGACTGGGCCGACAAGGTGGGCAAGGGCGCTGCCGTCAAGTGGCCTGCCGCTTCCTCGGTCGGTGGCAAGGGCAACGAAGGCGTGGCCGCCAACGTGACCCGCGTCAAGGGCTCGATCGGCTATGTGGAATACGCCTACGTCAAGAAGAACAACATGAACTTCATGCAGATCCAGAATGCCGATGGCCGCTATGTCAGCCCCGACGACCTGACCTTCGCCGCCGCTGCCGCCGGCGCCGACTGGTTCAGCGTGCCGGGCATGGGCATCTCCATGGTGAATGCCAAGGGCGCCACCAGCTGGCCGATCAGCACCGCGTCCTTCATCCTGATGTACAAGGAACCGTCCGACAAGGCCCAGTCCCAGGCCGTCCTGAAGTTCTTTGACTGGGCCTTCAAGAATGGCAAGCAGATGGCCGCTGAGCTCGACTACGTCGCCCTGCCGGATGCCCTGACCGCCCAGATCCGTCAGCGTGTCTGGTCGCAGATCAAGCACTGATTTGTCACATCGCTGTCACAATACGGCCCCAGATCCCTCGCGGTCCGGGGCCGTTGAAATTGAATGCCCGTCCAAGAGGCCGATATGGCAACCCTTGAAGGAATCGAGATGAGCCCGAGCTCCGCATCGGAACAGGCACCGCGCTCCATGGCCGATGTCATGGTGGTGGTCAAGCGCCAGCGCCTGCAGGATTTTTTCTTCCACAAGATCACATGGTTGTTTTCCATGCTGGTTCTGGTGGCCCTGATGGGCATCATCGTTTCCCTGTTCATCAACGCCTGGCCCGCCCTGGCCAAGTTCGGTCCCGAGTTTCTTTGGCGGGTCGAATGGGACATCGTCAATGAAGAGTTCGGTGCGGCGATTGCCATTTTTGGCACGGTGGTGAGCGCCACCATCGCGCTGGTGATCGCGGTGCCCCTGTCGTTTGGCATCGCCCTGTTCCTGACCGAGACCTGCCCGGTGGCTTTGCGCCGCCCCCTGGGCACCGCCATCGAATTGCTGGCCGCCGTGCCCTCCATCATCTACGGCATGTTCGGTCTTTTCATTTTTGCGCCGCTGTTTGCCGAATACGGTCAGCCGGCACTGCAGTCCACCCTGGGGCAAATGCCGCTGATCGGCCCCTTGTTTGGTGGCGCCACCAACGGCATCGGCATTCTGGCCGCCGGCATCATCCTGGCTTTCATGATCCTGCCCTTCATCGCGGCGGTGATGCGCGATGTGTTCGAGATCGTGCCGCCCATCCTGCGCGAATCGGCCTATGGCCTGGGTTGCACCACCTGGGAAGTGGTGCGCCACATCGTGCTGCCCTACACGCAAAAAGGCGTCATTGGCGGCATCATGCTCGGCCTGGGCCGTGCCCTGGGCGAGACCATGGCGGTGACCTTCGTGATCGGCAACTCCCAGCGCATCACCGGCTCGCTGTTCTCACCCGGTTCCTCGATCGCCTCGACCCTGGCCAACGAATTCGGCGAGGCGGCGGATTTCCACCTCTCGACCCTGTTTGCGCTGGGCCTGGTGCTGTTCATCATCACCTTTGTGGTGCTGTCCCTGGCCAAGATCCTGATCCTGCGTGGCGAAAAAGCCAAGGGCAGCAAGACCTGAAAGAGAAACCCCAATGGATGCTGCAATTTATCGCCGTCGCAAGACCATCAACCGCGTCGGTCTGACCCTGTCCATGACCGCCATGGCGCTGGGCCTGGCGGTGCTGATGTGGATTTTGGTGGTGCTGTTCAAGAACGGTTTTGCCGCCTTCGACTGGGCCATGTTCACCCAGTCCACGCCCGCGCCCGGCTCGGAAGGGGGCGGCTTGGCGAACGCCATCGTGGGCAGTCTGCTGATGGTCGGCTGCACCGCCCTGGTCAGCACCCCGATCGGCATTTTTGCCGGGGTGTACCTGGCCGAATACGGCGACCAGAGCAAGACCGCCAGCCTGACCCGCTTTGTCACCGACATCATGTTGTCGGCCCCCTCCATCGTGCTGGGCCTGTTTGTCTATGCGGTCTATGTGGCCCAGGTCAAGCACTTCTCGGGCTGGGCGGGCTCGATTGCCCTGTCGCTGATCGCCATCCCGGTGGTGGTGCGCACCACCGAAAACATGCTGCGCCTGGTGCCCGGCAGCCTGCGTGAGGCGGCGTTTGCCCTGGGCGCCCCCCGCTGGAAAGTGGCCACTTTCGTCACCTTGCGGGCCGCAAAAGCCGGTGTGATCACGGGTCTGTTGCTGGCGCTGGCGCGCATCAGCGGCGAGACGGCTCCCCTGCTGTTCACCGCCCTGAACAACCAGTTCTTCTCGACCAATATGAACGCGCCCATGGCCAACCTGCCGGTGGTGATCTTCCAGTTCGCCATGAGCCCGTACGACAACTGGGTGCAACTGGCCTGGGGCGGCGCCATGCTGATCACCCTGACTGTGCTGTTGCTCAACATCATTGCCCGCGTGTTCTTCCGCGACAAGAGCACCCACTGAAAACGCACCCCACGAGATCCCCCATGAACACCACGAACGCATTGAACCCCAGCGGCACGAGCAACGCGATCGAAATCCGCAACCTCGATTTCTATTACGGCAGCTTCAAAGGCCTCAAGGGCATCCACCTCGACATCGCCGAACACAAGGTCACCGCCTTCATCGGTCCTTCGGGCTGTGGCAAGTCCACCTTGCTGCGCACCCTCAACCGGATGTACAGCCTCTACCCGGGCCAGCGTGCCGAGGGCGAAATCAAGCTGTATGGCGAGAACATCCTCGACCCCAAGCAAGACCTGAACCTGCTGCGTGCCCGCGTGGGCATGGTGTTTCAGAAGCCCACGCCGTTCCCGATGTCGATCTACGACAACATCGCCTTTGGCGTGAAGCTCTACGAAAACCTCAGCCGTTCGGAAATGGACGACCGGGTCGAATGGGCCCTGACCAAGGCCGCCATCTGGAACGAAGTCAAGGACAAGCTGGGCCAGAGCGGCCTGTCGCTCTCAGGTGGCCAGCAGCAGCGCCTGTGCATCGCCCGCAGTGTGGCGGTCAAGCCCAAGGTGATCTTGCTGGACGAACCGACCTCGGCGCTGGACCCGATCTCCACCGCCAAGGTGGAAGAGCTGGTGAGTGAGCTCAAAAAGGACTACACCGTGGCCATCGTGACCCACAACATGCAGCAGGCGGCGCGCGTGTCGGATTTCACCGCCTACATGTACCTGGGCGAGTTGATCGAGTTTGGCCAGACCGAGCAGATTTTCATGAAGCCCAACCGCCAGGAAACCGAAGACTACATCACCGGCCGTTTTGGTTGATTTGCTGGTGACTTTACGGGACAGACCTTCAGCTCTGTCCTCAACCGAAAGACCTTGCGGGACAGATCTTCAGCTCTGTCCCCAACAAATTAGATGAAGGGATAGATATGGACAAGCACATTTCCAGCCAGTTCGATGCCGAGTTGGCCAGCGCCTCTTCCCGCGTGCTCGAGCTCGGCGGTCTGGTCGAATCGCAGATTCGCCATGCGGTCTACGCGCTGGCGCAGTTCAGTGTCGAGGTGGCCGACCAGGTGATCGCCAGCGAAAAGCAGGTGAACGCCATGGAGGTCGAGATCGACCGCGAACTCTCCTCCATCATCGCCCGTCGCCAGCCCACGGCACGCGACCTGCGTTTGCTCATGGCGATCTCCAAGATCACCGCCAACCTCGAGCGGGCCGGCGACGAGTCCGAGCGCATCGCCCGCATGGTCAAGCTGATCGTCGGCCAGGGCAACACCCGGTCCTTGCCCGCCTCCGAGCTGCGGGTTGCGGCCGATCTGGCTTCGGGGCTGCTGCGCAAGGCGCTGGACGCCTTCGCCCGCCTGGATGTGCAGACCGCCCTGGTCATCCTCAAGGAGGACGACCTGATCGACGCCGAGTTCGACGGCTTCCTGCGCAAGCTGGTGACCTACATGATGGAAGACCCGCGCACCATCTCGGCCAGCCTGGACCTGCTGTTTGTGGCCAAGGCGATCGAGCGCATCGGTGACCATGCCAAGAACATCGCCGAATTCATCATTTACGTGGTCAAGGGCGCCGATGTGCGCCACACCGCCATGTCCGATGTGGAATCCGTTGTGAAATGAGAAGCCTTCCGAGGGTGCTGATCGTCGAGGACGAGCCCGCGATTGCCGAGCTGATGGCGGTGAACCTGCGCCACAACGGTTTTCAGCCGGTCTGGGCCATGGACGCGGAAACCGCCCAGAAGGAACTCAACGAAGTCTTGCCCGATGTGATCTTGCTCGACTGGATGCTGCCCGGCGAAAGCGGTCTGAGCCTGGCCAAGCGCTGGCGCGGCAACCCCCGCACAAAAGTGGTGCCGATCCTGATGATCACCGCCCGCGGTGACGAGCCGGACCGGGTGGCTGGGCTGGATGCCGGCGCGGACGATTACATCGTCAAACCCTTCTCGCCGCGCGAGTTGCTGGCGCGCATCCGCGCCGTGCTGCGCCGCCGCGTGCCCGAGCAGGCCGGGGGCCTGGTCCAGATCGGTGGACTCAGCCTGGATGCCGACACCCACCGTGTCCATTGGCAGGCGCAGCCCCTGAAGGTTGGTCCGACCGAGTTCAAATTGCTGCACTTCCTGATGCGTCACCCCGAACGCGTGCACAGCCGCGGCGCCTTGCTCGACAAGGTCTGGGGCGACCATGTGTACATCGAAGAGCGCACGGTCGATGTGCACGTCAAGCGCCTGCGCGAGGCGCTCGGCGAGGCCGGCAGGATGATCGAGACGGTGCGCGGGGCCGGATACCGGCTGACCGCCCAGACGCAGGCCTGACCCATGTTTGTTTACCTGCTTGGCCTGTTGTCGTGGAGCCTGCTGGGGGCACTGGCGGTCGGTCTGTTTGTCGGCTGGAACTCGGTGGGCGAGGGCGCCTGGCTGGGCAGCCTGTTGTGGGTGCTGCGCCAGTTGTGGCTGGCCCACCGGCTGGAACTGTGGTTCAGGCGCGGGGCCCAGGGCGATCCGCCCCGGCTCTCGGGCTTGTGGCGCGAGATCAGTGACCGCATCCGCCGTGTGCTGCGCCAGCTCGACCGGCAGGTGCAGGAGCAGACACAGACCCTCGAGCGCTACCTGAGCGCCATCCAGGCCTCTCCCAACGGCGTGACCCTGCTTGACCGGGAAGGCCGCATCGAATGGTGCAACAGCGCGGCCAGCCAGCACCTGGGCCTCGATGCCCAGCGCGACCAGGGCCAGCATGTGGTCCATCTGGTGCGTGAGCCGGCCTTTGCGCGCTTTTTTCACCAGGCCAGCCACACCGGCGAAGTGCTGATGGATGGCCGCTCGCCCTCCATCAGCCAGCTGCGCAAGATCTCGGTGCAGCTCTACCCCTATGGCGAGGGGCAGCAGCTGCTGCTCACGCGCGACATCACGGCGCTGACCCAGGCCGACCAGATGCGGCGCGATTTTGTGGCCAATGTGTCGCACGAAATCCGAACGCCGCTGACGGTGCTGGCCGGTTTTGTCGAAACCCTGCAGAGCCTGCCCCTTGATGAGGCCCAGCGTCAGGATTACCTGACGCTGATGGCGGTGCAGGCCGGCCGCATGCAGACCCTGGTGCAGGACCTGTTGACGCTCTCGCAGCTCGAAGGCAGTCCGCCGCCGGGTGCCGCCGAGCAGGTGCCGCTGCCCGGGCTGATCGACCAGGTCCAGTCGGATGCCCGGGCCTTGTCGGCCTTGCAAGGCCAGTCGGGCCAGCCGGTGCATGTCTTGGTCTTTGCCCCCTGTCCCGATTGGGTGTTGCAGGGCTCCCGGACCGAGTTGCTCAGCGCGCTGTCCAACCTGGTCAGCAATGCCGTGCGCTACACCCCGCCGGGCGGACGCATCGAGGTCGGCTGGCGAGCGCAGGGCGACGAGCTGGTGTTCGCGGTGCGCGACACCGGGCCGGGCATTGCCCCGGAACACCTGCCGCGCCTGTCCGAGCGTTTTTACCGTGTCGACCGCAGCCGCTCGCGTGAAACCGGTGGCACCGGCCTGGGCTTGGCCATCACCAAGCATGTGGCGCAACGCCACGGCGGCGCGCTGCGCATCGAGAGCCAGCTCGGTGCCGGCTCGACCTTCATGCTGGTGTTGCCCGCGTCGCGGCGGGTTCAGGCCCTGGCCTGAGGCGGGCCGCGGCGCATGACCCGCCACAGCAGGGCCAAGAAAAGCAGCGAGACCACGGCCAGCGCGACGGTGCTGGCGGCCCAGAAGGTCTGCACCGAAGGCTGGGCGGGCCAGGGCCCCAGGCCCTCGTAGGCCAGCAGGTAGCCGCCATACAAGCCCAGGCCCCAGAGCAGGGCCGCATAAATGATCAGGGGCGAGAGCGTGACGCGCCAGCAGCGCAGCACGAACACGCACACCGCCTGCAGCGCATCGGCCAGGTGGTACCAGGCCACCCAGCCCAGCCAGACCGCGGCGGCTGCGGCCACCGCCAGGTCCTTGGCGTAGGCCGCGGCGATCGCCTCCCGCGCCAGGCCCAGACCGGCGGCGCACAGCAGCGCCATGCCTGCGCTCACCGACAGCCCGGTCCAGGCCGCGCTGCGCGCGCGGGCGTTTTGTCCAGCGCCGATCCAGTAGCCCGCGCGCGCGCTGGTGGCGATGCCCAGCGACAGCGGCACCATGTAGAGCACGGCCGCCATGCTGGCGGCGATCTGGTGGCTGGCCAGCGCCACCTCGCCCAGCCGGGCGATGAACAGGGCCATCAGGGTGAAAGAGGTCACCTCGACCATGATCGACAGGCCGGCGGGCACGCCCAGGCTCAGGAAGCGCCGCAGTTGTGCGGCATCCGGCGCTTCCATGGCCTGCCAGAGCCGGTAGGGTCGGTAGATGTCCTGTGTGCGCAGCAGCCACACGCCCGTCAGCAGCATCAGGCAGTTCACCACCAGGGTGGCCCAGGCACAGCCGACCACGCCCAGACCCGGCAGACCGCCCCAGCCGAAGGTCAGCAAGGCAGACAGCGGCACTTTGACCAGCAAGGCGCCCGCTTGCAGCCAGGTCACCAGCCGTGGCAGGCCCAGACTCTGGTTGAGCGTGCCATACAGGCGAAACAGCAGGGAGGGCGTGAGCGCGATGGCCAGCACCAGCAGGTACTGCCTGACTTCTGGCCACAAGGCGGTGGGCACACCGGTCCAGGCCAGCCACGGGTCCGGAAAACACAGCGCCGCGATGCCGAACACACTGGCCAGCGCACAGACATACAGGGCCTGGCGCACCGAGCGACCCAGCTCCGCGCTGCGGCCGCCGCCGTGCAGCTCGGCCCAGACCGGCAGCAGGGCCTGCACCAGGCCATTGAGCGCGACGTAGATGCTGATGTAGATGGACGAGGCCAGCGAGAGGGTGGCCAGGGCCTGCGGGCTGTGGCGCCCGGCGATCATGGTGTCGGCCACGCCAAAGGCCATCACGGCCAGCTGCCCCACCAGCACCGTGCCGGCGTGCCGCAGGATCACGCGCAGTTCGGACACTTCAGGGCTTTCGGGTTTCGAAGATCACCAGGGTCTCGTCGTTGTCGGTGGGGCGGCGCAGGCGGGTGACCTCTTGCCAGCCCCAGCCGCGCAGGCGCTCGGCTTGCGCGGGCAGGGCCTGGCTGTCGATGACCAGCCAGGGGCAGTCGGCGGCTGTTGGGCCGGCCTGACGCAAGTGGAATGGCCCATGGTGGGCCAGTGCCGCGGCCTGCGCGTTGCCCAAGCCCAGGGCCTGGACGCAGCGGGCGGGGCCGGTGATCGCTGTGACCTTGGCCACCAGTGGCGCGTAGCTGCGGGCATGGTTGAGCAGCGGCAGCCACAAGGTCATCAGCAAGGACCAGCACAGGACGGTGCCGGCGGCCGGCAGGACCAGACTTTTCCAGAGGGCGCTGCGGTGTCGGCCGGTGCGCCAGCGCACCAGGGCCAGCCAGCCCAGCGTGCTGGCCAGCGCCACGGCCAGCAGCCCGGGCGAGAGGCTGTGCACGAACTCGGGAGCGGCCCGGGCCACGTTGCGGGCAGGGGCGGCCGGGATGCCGGTCTCCATCGCCACCCAGACCACCCAGATGACCAGGGCGCCGAAACTGAAGAACAGCAGGGTGAACCAGTCGATGAAGGCGCCGACGCTGCGGCGCAGCGTGGGCAGCGCGAAGGCCGCCAGCGCGGCGATGGCCGGCAACGCGCACAGCAGGGCCCGGTCCGTCAGCCCGGTGAACCAGGTCGTGCCCACCGTGACCAGGGCGAACCAGAAGGGCAGCCCGATGTGCGGGAAAAGCCAGCCCCGCAGCCATTGCCGGCGCCAGCGCCACAGCGACCACAGCGCCAGTGGTCCCGCTGGCCAGGTGAACCAGAGCAGCAGGCGGCCAAAGCCGTAGAGCTCGGGCATGGCGTGCGGCACCAGCCGCCAGCGCCAGAGGTCCAGCGCGCCCGCCAGCGTGAGCGTCAAAAGCGCGAGCAAGCCCAGCAGGCCGACCTCGAGCATGTTGAGCCGGCGGCGGGCGCTGTCGGCCGGCGCCATGGCCCGGATCAAGGCGCCGCCCGTGCCCAGCAGCAAGGCCAGCGCCGGCGCGCCCGAGAGCGTCAAACCCAGCATGCCGGCCACCGTGGCACAGCCGCTCCACAGCCGCCGCCTGGGCAGGCTGGACAGGCCGAAAAACAGCAAGGCGGTGAAGCACAGCTGGCTCAGGGCCGGGGTGATTTCGTGCGAGAGCTGGGCCAGCCCCAGACAGGCCAGCAGGGCCAACAGCGCGCCGTCGGCCAGCGTGCGGGCGTAGTCGACCGGCCTCGCCTCGCCGCCAAAAGCGAAGGCCACGGGCTGGGCCGCATCGCTGCGCGCCAGCGCGTACACCGCATGCCAGGTGGCCAGCAGGGTGAGCGCGAGCATCAGCACAAAGGGCAGGCGTGCCGCCAGGGCTTCCCAGCCCGGGGGCGCCATCTGGATGGCCAGCGCCCCCAGCCAGGTGGGCAGCAGGGCAAGGTTGGGCTCGGTCTGGCCCAGCAGGGTGGGCTTGAGCCAGTGGCTGGCCGAATCCGTCACATTCCTGGCCAGTTCCAGCATGAAGCCGAAGGCTTCCATGTCGGCCTTTTTCCAGGGATCGCGCCCGAAGAAGCCGGGCAGCACATACGCAAGGCACAGCAGCCACAGGGCCCAGCGCGGCATGGGGCGCACGGCAGACTGCGCGACAAGGGCGGGGGAAGGCTGATTCACAGCAGGTGAAGATAACAGGAAGGCCACCGATGCAAAACAAAAGGGCAGGCCGGTTGCCCGGTCTGCCCTTGCTGGCGAGGCGCCTGCCGGATTACTTGGCCAGGGCGGTCTTGCCGAAGCGGTTGCGGAATTTCTCCACGCGGCCGCCCATGTTGTCCACCGACTTCTGGGTGCCGGTGTAGAAGGGGTGCGACTCGCTGGTCGTGTCCAGCTTGAACAGCGGCAGCTCGCGGCCGTCGTCCATCTTGATCATTTCCTTGGTGTTGACGCAGGAACGGGTCACGAACTTGAAGCCGTTGGACATGTCCTGGAAGCTCACTTCGCGGTAATTGGGGTGAATGCCCTCTTTCATGGGTTTTCCTTTTCGATCTGGCGATCTTTAAACCACGGTAGCCACGCCCCGGACCATTCCGGACGCACTTTCCGCAAAACACAGCATTAT
>JACCDH011595236.1_pt1 | contig 25305 bp, 26 predicted proteins | sample 7442481 | NCBI WGS metagenome assembly JACCDH01 (sample SAMN15323433, study PRJNA562643) | freshwater metagenome | isolation source: river surface water | place: USA:Blue River Watershed | collected 2017-08-15 | reverse complement strand
CCGCAACTACGGCATGCTGATCGGCGAACAGACCGCCGAGACCATCAAGAAGCAGATCGGTTCCGCGTTCCCGGGCACCGAAGTGCGCGAGATGGAAGTCAAGGGCCGCAACCTGTCCGAAGGTATCCCGCGCTCGTTCACAATCTCCAGCAATGAAGTGCTGGAGGCACTGACCGATCCGCTGAACAGCATCGTGTCGGCCGTCAAGAACGCGCTCGAGCAGACGCCGCCGGAACTGGGCGCCGACATTGCCGAAAAAGGCATGATGCTGACCGGCGGTGGCGCGCTGCTGCGCGACCTCGATCGCCTGCTGATGGAAGAGACCGGCCTGCCGGTGCTCGTCGCCGAAGACCCGCTGACCTGCGTGGTGCGCGGTTCGGGCATGGCGCTCGAGCGCATGGACAAGCTGGGCTCGCTGTTCTCCTACGAGTAATGACCCGGGGCCGCGCGACAGTGACTTGCCTGCGGCCTACTTCACCCTTTGCTTCGATGGCCTCGGCGCGCATACTGCGTGCTGATGTGTCGCGCACCCACGGCACGATCGTTTCACCCTGATGGAATACAGTCCGCCGCCACTCTTCAAGCAAGGCGCGTCGGCGCGCGCCAAGATGCTGTTCTTTGCGCTGATCGCCGTTGGCCTGCTGACTGCCGATGCGCGCGTCAATGCGCTGGCGATGATCCGCCAGGCCGTCGGCGTCGCACTCTATCCGCTGCAGGTGGTCGCGATGCTGCCGCGCGATGCGTTCTTCGCGACCACCGACTACTTCACCACGCTAGCGACGCTGAAGGAAGAGAACCGCCAGATGCGCGAGCAGCAAGTGCTCAATGCGCAGCAGCTTCAGCAGAGCCGCCAGCTGCTGGCCGAGAACGCGTACCTGCGCAAATTGCTCGAAGCGTCAGAGCGCCGGCAGCTGAAGACCGTGATGAGCGAGATCCTGTACGACGCGCGCGATCCGTTCTCGCGCAAGGTCATCCTCGACCGCGGTGAGCGCCATGGCCTCAAGCCCGGCCAGCCCGTGATCGACGACCTCGGCGTCGTCGGCCAGGTGACACGCGTGTTCCCGTTCACCGCCGAGGTCACGCTGCTGACCGACAAGGACCACGCGATACCGGTGCAGGTGCTGCGCAGCGGCGTGCGCTCGGTAGCGTATGGCCGTGGCCAGACCGGCGTGCTCGAGCTGCGTTTCATGGCGTCGAACGCCGACATCCAGAAAGGCGATGTGGTCACCACGTCGGGCATCGACGGCGTGTACCCGGCCGGCCTTGCGGTGGCCACGGTTGCCGCGGTCGAGACCAAGACCTCGGATGCGTTCGCACGGATCCTGTTGCAGCCGACCGCCGGTGTATCGCGTCACCGGCAGCTGCTGGTCCTGATGGCCGACAATTCCGCGCTGCCGCCACCGCCGCCGCCCGAGAACACCGAGCCCGACCCGCGCAATCGCCGCATGAAAAAGGAGGCACAGGAATGATCGATCGCGACCACATCCTGTTGCCGGTTAACCCGGCGTTCATTGCGTTCAGCCTGATCGCCGCCTTCCTGCTGAACCTGCTGCCCTGGGGCAGCTGGGGCTGGGTGCCGGACTTCGTCGCAATGACCCTGGTGTTCTGGTCGATCTATCAGCCGCGCAAGGTGGGCATCGGCATTGCCTTCCTGATGGGCCTGGTGATGGACGTGCACAGCGCATCGCTGCTGGGCGAGAACGCGCTCGCTTACACCTTGCTGTCCTACTTCGCGATCACCATCCACCGCCGCGTGCTGTGGTTCCGGCCGTCGGTGCAGGCGCTGCATGTGCTGCCGCTGTTGCTGGTGATGCAGGTGGTGCAGGTGCTGATACAGCTCGCCGTGAGCGGCAAGACGCCGAGCCTGCTGTATTTCGTGCAGAGCTTCGTCGCGACCTTGCTGTGGCCGCTGGTCTGCTGGCTGTTGCTGGCGCCGCAGCGACGCGCAGTCGACCACGACGAAACGCGCCCGATCTGACGCATACTTTTTACTCGTAGTACCCGGGGACTGGTCACGTGACCGAGATCAAAGATACAGAACGCGAGTTACAGCTGTTCCGGCTGCGCCTGTCCGTGGCCGGCCTCGTGGTCTTCATCTGCTTCGGCCTGCTGATGCTGCGCTTCTTCTGGCTGCAGGCGGTGCGGCACAGCGAGTATTTCGAGCGCGCCGAGAGCAACCGCATCTCGGTGGTGCCGGCCGTGCCCAACCGCGGCCTGATCATCGACCGCAACGGCGTGGTCCTCGCGCGCAACTTCTCTGCGTACACGCTGGAAATCACGCCCTCCAAGATCACGCGTCCCATCGACACCGTGATCGACGAACTCGCGCAGCTGGTCGACATCCAGCCACGCGACCGCAAGCGCTTTCGCCGGCTGCTGGAAGAATCCAAGACCTTCGAGAGCCTGCCGATCCGCACCCGGCTGACCGATGAAGAAGTCGCGCGCTTTGCCGCGCAGCGCTATCGCTTCCCCGGCGTCGATATCCAGGCGCGTCTGTTCCGGCAGTATCCGCTGGGCCAGACAGCATCGCACATGATTGGCTACATCGGCCGCGTGAACAAGAAAGAAGCCGAGCGGCTCGAAGAGAGCGAAGACGCGGCCAACTACCGCGGCACCGAGTACATCGGCAAGGAAGGCCTCGAAAAAAGCTACGAGCGCGAGCTGCACGGCATCACCGGCTATGACGAGATCGAAGTGTCGGCCGGCGGTCGCGCGAACCGCACCTTGTCGCGCCACTCACCGACGCCGGGCAATAACCTGATCCTGTCGGTCGACATCGAATTGCAGAAGATTGTCGAAAAAGCCTTTGGCGACCGCCGCGGAGCGCTGGTCGCGATCGAGCCCGAGACCGGCGACATCCTCGCCTATGTGTCGATGCCGACCTTCGACCCCAACCTGTTCGTCGAAGGCATCGACACCAAGAGCTGGGAAGAACTGAACACCTCGCTCGACAAGCCCCTGCTGAACCGCCCGCTGATCGGCAGCTATCCGCCCGGCTCGACCTTCAAGCCCTACATGGCGCTGGCGTCACTGGAGCTGGGCAAGCGCACGCCGGACATGGCGATTTCGGACCCCGGCTACTTCTGGTTCGGCAACAACAAGTTCCGCGACGATAAAGAAGGCGGGCACGGCCGGGTCGACATGTACCGCTCCATCGTCCAGTCCTGCAACACCTACTACTACAACCTCGCCAACGATCTTGGCATCGATGCGATCCATGATTTCATGAAGCCGTTCGGCTTCGGCCAGATCACCGGCATCGACCTCGAGAACGAGCGGCGCGGTGTGCTGCCATCGGCTGCGTGGAAGCGGGCGACCTTCAAGCGGCCCGAACTGCAGAAATGGTATGCGGGCGAGACCATCTCGGTCGGCATCGGCCAGGGCTACAACTCGTTCACGCCGCTGCAGCTCGCGCATGCGGTGGCCAACCTCGCGAACAACGGCGTCGTGATGAAGCCGCACTTGGTGAAATCGGTCGAAGACCCGGGCACCAAGGCGCGCAAGCTGACCGTGCCGAAAGAAAGCTACCGCATACCGTTGAAGCCTGAGAACGTCGAGGTGGTGAAGAACGCGATGATCGGTGTCACCAAGGAAGGCACGTCGGCACGTTCATTTGCGAATGCGCCCTACGTCTCCGGTGGCAAGACCGGCACTGCGCAGGCGGCGGCGATGAGCAAGACCGTCAAGTACGACGCCAGCAAGATTGCCGAGCGCCTGCGCGACCACTCGCTGTACATCGCTTTCGCACCGGCTGACAAGCCGAAGATTGCGCTGGCCGTGATCGTCGAGAACGCCGGCTTCGGTGCCGCAGCGGCAGCGCCGATCGCGCGCCTGGCGATCGACTACTACCTGCTGGGCAAGCGCCCTGAAGAGCCGGTGGCCAAGGTCGACGGCAGCATCAATGGCCAGCCGGGCGCGGCACCAGCGACGGCGCCCGACGTGGTGAAGCCGGCGACGCCAGCCAGCCCCGCGGCGCCCGCAAGTCCCGCAGCGCCCTCAAGTCCCGCAGCGCCGAGCGCCAGCCAGAGCAAGCCGGCGACCGCAGCGGCCGCCACGCCGTCGACCAAACCTGCTGCGCCAGTGACGCCGGCCGCCGATGCATCGAATGCCGCAAACAAACCGGCCACGCCCTCCCGGCCCGCTACGCCCGCGAACAGCAAACCGGCGTCCGGCGCAGGCAGCAAGCCCGCACCCCAGCCTTCACCGGCACCCGACAAGCCGGAACCCGGCAACGCGGCAGCGGCGGCACGCGCACTGAGTGCCGGCAAGCCGGCTGCGGGCACGACCGGCACACGCAGCGATGACAGGAGCGAACCATGATGTCCCTCGTTGATGGCAACCGTACCCACTTGCTGGAGTCGCTGCGTCGCCGCTTCTTCATCTTCGACCGCTCACTGACCATCATCCTCGGGCTGATCCTGCTGCTGGGCTGTCTTGCGGTATCGTCGGCGGCGATGGATTATCCGGGCCGCTTCGAAGGCCACCTGCGCAATATCATGATTGGTCTCGTCGTGATGTGGTTTGCGGCGATGATTCCCCCGCAAACGCTGATGCGATTTGCGATGCCGATCTACATGCTCGGCATGGCGCTGCTGGTCGGCGTTGCGCTGTTCGGCCTCGTGAAAAACGGCGCACGTCGCTGGATCAACCTCGGCGTTGTGATCCAGCCCTCCGAGATCATGAAGCTGGCTCTGCCGCTGACGCTGGCCTGGTACTTTCAGAAGCGAGAGGGCATGATCCGCTGGCGCGATTTCGGCGTTGCCGCTTTGCTGGTGTTGATGCCGGTCGGCCTGATCCTGCGCCAGCCTGACCTGGGTACCGCGATGCTGGTGCTGTCGTCCGGCTTCTTCGTGATCTTCCTCGCCGGCCTGTCATGGCGCCTGATCATCGGCATTGGCATCGCTGGCCTGGCCAGCTTGCCGCTGGTGTGGTCGATGCTGCACGACTACCAGCGCAACCGGGTGATGACACTGATCGATCCGACCTCGGACCCGCTGGGCAAGGGCTTTCACATCATCCAGTCGACGATTGCGATCGGCTCCGGCGGCCTGATCGGCAAGGGCTGGCTGAACGGCTCACAAGCCCATCTCGAATTCATTCCTGAACGCACCACCGACTTCATCTTCGCGGTGTTCTCCGAAGAGTTCGGCCTGCTCGGCAATGGCGTGCTGCTGGTGCTGTACCTGTTGCTGATCGGCCGTGGCCTGATCATCGCTGCCAATGCGCCGACCCTGTTCTCGCGGCTGCTGGCCGGCGCGCTGACGCTGGCGATCTTCACCTACGTGTTCGTCAACATGGGCATGGTCAGCGGCATCCTGCCGGTGGTGGGGGTGCCGCTGCCCTTCATCAGCTATGGCGGCACGGCGTTCGTGACGCTGTCGCTCGGCGTCGGTACGCTGATGAGCATACAGCGTCACCGCAAGCTGGTGCAGACCTGAGACGGGCATGCGCGGCATGGCTGCTCTGCTGCTTCAATCTGTCGCGCGCCTGACCGAAAGCGGCAGCGCACAGCCACTGCTGCGCTCCGGCCTGCTGGCCATCGCGCTGCTGCTCTCCGCATGCACCACGGTCGACTTGCGGCAGGAAAGCCCGGCCCCGGTGGTGAAGCCGGTGCGCACGCCGGCGCCTGCGACGGCAGCCACCTCGCCCGGAACGACCACGCCGGCAGCGCCGGCACCGTCGTCAGCGGCCAGGAAGCCCGGCGGCTATTACCAGGACGACGGCCCGGCTGAGCAGATACCCGAAGGCCTGCTTGATACGCCCGATGCCGAGCCAAAGGTCGAGCCCTTCGCCAAAGGCCCGAGCAAGCCCTATACCGTGTTCGATCAGACCTATGTGCCGATCACGGACAACCGTCCGTTCGTGCAGCGTGGTGTCGGCAGCTGGTACGGCAAGAAATTCCACGGGCAGAAGACGGCGTCCGGCGAGATCTATGACATGTTCAAGATGACCGCTGCGCATCCGACGCTGCCGATTCCGTCGTATGCGCGCGTGACCAATCTGCGCAACGGCAAGCAGGTGATCGTGCGCATCAATGACCGCGGTCCCTTCCACTCGCAGCGCATCATCGACTTGTCGTACACCGCCGCGCTGAAGCTTGATTACATCCGCGGCGGCAGTGTCGAGCTCGAGGTCGAGCGCTTGCTGCCGGACGAGATTGCCCGGCTGCAGGCCGCCCGGCGCGGCAAGGGCGCGATGCCGGTTGACGCGGACCATGATGCGATCGGCAAGCTGGCCGGTAACACGCCCCAGTCGCCGTCACCGCAGCAGCAGCCTCCGCTTGCTGCCGGTAGCGGCGGATTCTTCCTGCAGTTCGGCGCCTATGCGCAAGAGCAGAATGCGCATGCGATGCGCGAGCGCCTGCTGGCCGGCTGGCCAGCCAGTCTGCCGCAGCCGATGGTGGTGCAAAGCCAGGGACTGTACCGGCTACATGCCGGGCCGTTCGAGAACCGTGAGCTGGCCAGCCACGCCGCACGCCAGCTGAAGTCGGCGTCACAGATACAGACCACCGTCGTGCAGCGCTGACACTGTCGCACTTGCCCGGAACGGGCTGAGTGATCAGGTCGGGCGCGATCGCCGGCGCGGTGTCGTGACAGGCTCTCAGTCCTTGTCCGGCTGCGACATCTGCAGCGCCAGCGTATAGAGCGCGTTCTTCTTCATCCCGGTGATTTTTGCTGCCAGTGCCGCGGCCTGGCTGACCGGGCATTCGTCGAGCAGGATCGCGAGCAGCCGCTTTGCGTCGTCCATGCCGTCATCTTCCCTGGCCGCCGCTGCTTCGACCAGCAGCACGAACTCGCCGCGCTGATGATGGGCGTCGGCTGCGATCCATGCGGTTGCGTCACCAAGTTTGCAGCGATGCAGCTGCTCGAAGAGCTTCGACAATTCACGTGCGATCAACACGCGTCTCTCCGCGCCGAATGCGCGCTCGCATGCCGCCAGCGTGTCCGCGATTCGATGCGGCGCTTCATAGAACACCAGCGTGGCCGTGCTCGTCGCCAGTGATGCGAGCAACGCATCGCGCTGCTTGTCCTTCACCGGCAGGAAACCAATGAAGCGAAACTCGTCGGCCAGCAGGCCCGACGCCGACAAGGCAGCAATCGCGGCCGATGGCCCTGCGATCGGCACCACGGTCAGGCCGGCGTCGATCACCGCATCGACGATGCGCGCGCCCGGGTCCGACACCGCCGGCGTGCCTGCATCCGACACCAGCGCGATACGTTCGCCCGCACGAAGTCGTTCAACGATTTTCTGTGCGACCTCGCGCTCATTGTGTTGATGCGCCGCGAACAGGGTTTTGTTTAGTCCGTAGCGCGTCAATAACTGGCCGGTGTTGCGCGTATCTTCACAGGCGATGGCATCGGCAAGCTCAAGCACCTTCAATGCGCGCAGCGTGATGTCCGCAAGGTTTCCGATCGGCGTGGCCACTACATACAATGCGCCGCTGGGAAAGGATTGGTTCGACAGCTCATCGGCCAGCGACAGGAGCCTGTCGGAAAAATTCGACGCGGAGGAAGTCATGGAATCAGTGGCGAAAAAAGGCGGGGCCGGCAGCCGGTTTCTCATGCTACGGCATCGAGCTTGTCGGCGCCTGCTGTCATCGGCAGTTCATCAGGCTATTGTACAAGTACAAAACTGCCTTCAGCCTGAACCTGAGGCCCGGCTTCGATGAAGCGCGCCAGCACCACGGCAGTGGGCAACGCTGCAGAGGATCGTGCGCTCGCTTACCTGCAATCGCGGGGACTGCTATTGGTCGAGCGCAATGTGCGCAGCCGGCGCGGCGAGATCGACCTGGTGATGCGTGACGGTCAGGTACTGGTGTTCGTCGAGGTCAGGCTACGCCGCAGTGCGTCGCATGGTGGTGCAGCGGCCAGCATCGGTGCGACCAAGCAGGCGCGGCTGTGGCACGCGGCCGAGCTTTACTTGCAGCGGCGGCGGCAGCCGGCTGCCTGCCGGTTTGACGCCGTCTGCATCGATGGCGACACCCTGACCTGGCTCAAGCATGTGTTGTTGCGCTAGCTGCCGGTCTCGCCGCAGGCGACGGCATGAGGACAGGCAGTCTTCGCCGGGGCAAAGCTTTATAATTCGGCATCATGAACAGGCAACGTATCCTCGATCACTTCAACGAAAGCGCCGAACTGAAGATACAGGCCGCGACCCCGCTCGCTCAGCCGATCTCGCAGGCGGCCGACCTGATGTTTGCGGCGCTCTCCAACGGTAACCGGATCCTTGCCTGCGGCAATGGCGGCTCGGCCGCAGATTGCCAGCATTTTGCGGCCCAACTGGTCGGTCGATTTGAGCGCGAGCGCCTGCCGCTGCCGGCGTTGTCGCTGTCCACCGATACCTCGATCCTGACGGCGGTCGGCAATGACTACGGATTCCACGACATCTTTGCCAAGCAGGTCCAGGCCTTTGGGCAGGCAGGCGATGTGCTGCTGGCGATCTCGACCTCGGGCAACTCCGGCAATGTGATCGCCGCGATTGACGCCGCGCTCGAGCGCGACATGCGCGTCGTCGCGCTGACCGGCAAGGGCGGCGGCCAGGTGGGCCAGATGCTGACCGACGCTGATGTTCATATCTGCGTGCCGCATGAGCGGACCGCACGCATCCAGGAAGTCCATTTATTGATCGTTCATTGTTTGTGCGACGGCATCGACGTCGCACTTTTTGGAGGAGATACCGAATGAAAGCTGCAATCACTGTCGCTGCGCGTGTTGTGATGAAGGCGCGCCGTCCGCTGGCCGCTGTTGCGCTGGGCTCGGTGCTGGCCACCAGCCTGCAAGCCTGTTTCCCCGTGATGCTGGGTGCGGCCGCCGTCGGCACCGTCGCTGCGACCGACCGCCGTACCCTCGGCGCACAGACGGACGATACCGCGATCAAGCTCAAGGGCGAAGGCCGTGCCGCGAAGATCACCGGCGACCAGGGCCGCGTGGCGGTCACCAGCTTCAATCATGTGGTGCTGCTGACCGGCGAAGTCAAGGATGACAAGATGAAGGCCGAGGTCGAGCAACAGATCGCCACCATCGACGGCGTGCAGCGCATCGAGAACGAACTGACGGTGGCGCCGGTGTCCAGCCTTGGCGCGCGCTCGAATGATGCGCTCATCACAGGCAAGGTAAAAGCCGCCTTCATCGACACCAAGGACCTGTACGTCAGCGCCTTCAAGGTCCATACCGATCGCGGCGTCGTTTACCTGATGGGCCGCGTGACGCAGCGCGAAGGCAAGATGGCGGGCGAGGTGGCGCGCAATGCGGCCAGCGGCATCAAGAAAGTCGTCAAGCTGTTCGAGTACATCAGTGAAGATGAACTGAAAGACCTGGCGACCCAGCCGGCGCCGGAGCAGAAGGCCGACCAGCCGGCGAAGTAAGCATCACAAACTTGTCCCTCGGCTGATGACCGCCGTTCGTGCTGAATGGCAGTCATCACCGGCAGTCATGACTTTGTTGGTCTGACGGTGCCAGCAGCGGCCTGCCGGATACCCGTGCGGGCCGCTTTGTCATTCTCGTCCCGCACGAAGGGCTGGCCTATAATGGGCGCCTTCCTGTTGCCATTGCAGAGCGTCCCATGTCCCAGCAAAAAGTCCCGCGCCGTTTCGGTGGCCTCACCATCATCCAGACCATGACCCTGCTCGCCATCCTTGGCGTAGCCCTGTTCTTCGCGCTGTCGCTGTTCAAGAAAGAAGCGGCACCGGCAGTCACCTTCAAGACCCTGAACGGCGAACAGATCACCACCGCTTCCCTGAAAGGCAAGGTCGTGCTGGTGAATTTCTGGGCCACCAGCTGCAGCACCTGCATCGCCGAGATGCCCGAGATGGTCGAGACTTACAAGAAATACCAGGCGCGCGGGCTGGAGTTCATTGCGGTTGCGATGAACTATGATCCGCCGAACTATGTGCTGAACTACGCGCAGACCCGCGAGCTGCCGTTCAAGGTTGCGCTCGACACCGATGGCAGCGCGGCGAAATCCTTTGGCGATGTGAAGCTGACGCCGACCACCTTCCTGATCGACAAGGACGGCAATATCGTCAAGCGTTATGTCGGTACGCCGGAATTCCCGGCACTGCACCAGCTGCTGGAGAAGTCGCTGGCCGCCTGATCGACCGGCACGGTTCGCCTGCCGGCAGTGACCATGGCCCTGACATGACAAAGCCCGCTTGATTGCGGGCTTTGTTTTTTATCGCTGGCTAGCGCTCACTGCTCGCGTGCCATCGTCACCTGCAGGGCGCCGATGCTTCATTGCTGATCTGGCCCGAACAGGAGGTTTGCAAATCTCACCGGGTCAAAGTCATCCGACACTTCAGAATCCGCGACAGGTGGGCTGTCCAGCCAGGTCGACAGCAGCGGCCCGTCACTGACCAGCGCGTCGCACTGTGCCCGACTGACGGCACCTGAGGTGTGCAGCGCGACCAGCAGCTTACGGAATGAGGACAGCAACGCGTCATCGCGCGTCGCAATCGCGGCATCGATCGCATTCAATGTCGAGGAACTCGCGGTCCCGCCTCGCTGAAGGAAGCGCAGGCATGCTTCAGCAGACAGGATGCCGCTTTCGAACAAGCGCTGCGTGGTCGCGACCAGCATGGCGAGGCTTGCACTCATCGCAGGTTTTTGTGCCAGCGCGATATCGCTCCAGCTCTGCGTCGTGGTGAGCAGTGATTCGCACCACTGATCTGGAAGCTTGTCCGGGCCGTAATTGAGCAGGTGCGCCGCGGTCCGTGTTGCACCCAGTCGTTCCACCGCAGCGGTGAAGTGGCGTACGCACTCCACGTTGCCGTATGCCAGCGCCGCCGACAGTCCGCTGTCGTTTGCCATGTCGCGAGCGGCGAGCGCATGAAACACCTGCGCTCCCTTGATAGCACTCTGTTGGTACGCATCCAGCAGTTTTTCGAGTGTTGTGCCCAGCGGCTCGTGCAGCCCCAGTAACATCATCGAGAAATACAACTCGCCGTTGAGCATTTGCGTATTGCTCATGCGGGTCATGACGGCAGGACGCTCAAGGTCGGTTCGATGCTGCGCGTGAAATATGTACAGCAAAGGAGACGGGGTCGGGTTTGCGTATTCCAGCAATTGCTGTGGCTCGATCAGCGCCGACAGCGACCAGCCGCGTGCCGGATCCTGTATCGCGGTCAGCGAATTGGCCTCGATGCGCCGGCGGGCCAGCAAGGCATTCGGATCGACCAGCGTCGCCGCGTAGACGGAGGGTGTCGTCGCCTTGGCACACAGCAGCAGGTTCATCACATGATTGGTCGAGGCAAGGTAGTAGCTGGCCCAGGACTCCGACACACAATGGCGTTTGGCCGACTGCATCAGCGAGTCCAGCTGCTCATTCGCAAAATCTCTGAAGCCAGCGTCGTCGATGAAGGTATAGGATTTGCTGTAAAGCAGATCACGCGCAAAGCGAGCCTGAATCTCGCTGCCGATCTTTGTTGCGGCATCCGTGGGCGTGGCAATGCCGGCGAAGCCGGGTGCCGATGGCATCCCGGCCTGCTTGATCACCGGCCATGCTTCCTCGACATGCCGGGCAATATGTCGGCAGAAGATGGGCTGGCCATTATCCGGAAAGCGGACGATGCCATTCAGTTGCGTATGGTCCGGGGCATCGGCGCCGGGTGCGATATGGCTGTAAGCATGACCGGGCAGCGCATGCGTGCGGCCCGGCTCCCCATCGGTATAGCGTTGCACGCGTACCTTACGAAAGCGTTGTGGCACGCGGATGTCCAGTTCAGTGCGCGCATCCGCATGCACCCAGGCCAGACGGACGCTGCCATTGCCTTCGACGCGCTGCAGTTGCGACAAGTCTTTCAGATCGAGCGTGTCACCAAAGAAATCGGGCAGACACAGTTCACGTAATACCGGCATCTGCCGACAGAACGCCGGCAGCTTCCACAACTGGGCCGGCAATATCAGGCTGCTGACCTGGGCGCATGCATTGTCCAGAGCCTCGGCCGGCAGCTTGATCAGCTCATGTGCGAACATGTCGGACAAGTCGAGATGGCATGGGCTGTGAGCCAGTCGCTGCAGGATCTTGTCTCGTGCGATTTGGCCAAACGGGTTCGGCGTCTTCGGTCCCGAAGCCTGGATAGTCAAGTTGATGCGTCGACGTTTCGCAGGCGGATCGACCGCATCCGGGGTCGGGTGATTGTCAGGCGCCAACGGTCGCTTCCCGTAAGGCGTAAAAGCAGAATTTGCTGATCGCATTGAATCCCTCGCTCGGTACTGACCGCGTCAGTCAGTCTTCAAGTCGAAGATGGATCAGATAAGCGGTCACAGACCGCGTCCGTAACGGGTTCGCTGAATTTGTTCTTTCACAGAACGAAAAAACCGGCGCCCGCGTCAGGACACGGCGAGGCTTGGGGCAAGCCGCCGAACCGGGTTCGTTTATCGGAAGGAGCTCAGCCTGAGGCTATCCGGCCGCCATGGCGCCTGAACACGACCGGGTATCGTGAAGGCGCGTATGAAGAGCAGCCTCAGCCGCCGATGTCGAGCCCGGCCTGATGGGCCTGCTGGTCTGCGTGATACGAACTGCGCACCATCGCCCCGACCGCTGCATGGCTGAAGCCCATCTTGTTCGCTGCTTCCTCGAACATCTTGAAGGTATCCGGATGCACATAGCGGCGCACCGGCAGATGGTCGCCACTGGGCATCAGATACTGGCCAATGGTCAGCATGTCCACGTCATGCGCGCGCAGGTCGCGCATCACCTGCAGGATCTCTTCATCGGTCTCGCCCAGCCCGACCATGATGCCTGACTTGGTCGGCACGTTTGGATGCAGCGCCTTGAAGCGCTTCAGCAGGTTCAAGGAGTATTCATAATCGGAGCCCGGGCGCGCTTCCTTGTACAAGCGCGGCACGGTCTCGAGGTTATGGTTCATCACGTCCGGTGGCGCGGCCTTCAGGATTTCCAGCGCGCGGTCCATACGGCCGCGGAAATCCGGCGTCAGGATCTCGATGCGCGTCGACGGCGACAGTTCGCGCACGCGCGTGATGCATTCGACGAAATGCGCCGCACCGCCATCGCGCAGGTCATCACGGTCGACCGACGTGATCACCACATACGATAGCTTCAGTGCTGCGATGGTCTTCGCCAGGTTCGCCGGTTCGTTCACATCCAGCGGGTCAGGACGGCCATGGCCGACGTCGCAGAATGGGCAGCGGCGGGTGCACTTGTCGCCCATGATCATGAAGGTCGCGGTACCTTTGCCGAAGCATTCGCCGATGTTCGGGCATGACGCTTCTTCGCACACCGTGACCAGCTTGTTCTCGCGCAGGATGTCCTTGATCTCGTAGAAGCGCGTGCTTGGTGATGCGGCCTTCACGCGTATCCAGTCGGGCTTCTTCAGCCGCTCGGCCGGCACGATCTTGATCGGAATGCGCGCGGTCTTGCCGGCACCTTTCTGCTTGTCGGTCGCGCGGTAGCTATCGTTGGGCGGTGTTGCGGTGGTATCGGAAGCCATCGGATGGAAGCCTTCATAGCGGCCCGTGCAGATCATCGGGATCGTGCCGGTCCGTTGTTGCGTTGATTCGTTTCAGGCAGCGACGCGCGCAATCAGCGCATCGGCCAGTTGTTGTTGCACGTCGGCCAGCGCGGCCGTGACCCCCAGCGTCCGCATGTCCACCGTCGCCAGCCCCGGGTAGCCGCACGGGTTGATGCCTTCGAAGGGCTGCAGGTCCATCGCCACGTTCAGCGCGACGCCATGGTAGGTGCAGCCGCTGGCGCGAATTTTCAAGCCCAGTGCCGCGATCTTCGCGCCGATCCAGCGGCTTTCGAGGCTTTCGCGGCCATCGTCGGCGACGTAGATGCCAGGGGCGCCGGATTTGCGTTCGCCGTGCAGATTATACGCCGCCAGCACATCGATCACGGCCTGCTCTATCCCGTGCACGAACTCGCGCGGGAGCAGCTTGCGGCCCGGTTTGCGCAGGTCAAACAGCAGATAAGCGACGGCCTGGCCGGGGCCGTGATAGGTGACTTCACCGCCGCGGTCGGTCTGTACCACCGGGATGCCGTGCGCATCCAGCACATGGCCGCGGTCGGCGCCAAGGCCCAGCGTATAGACGGGAGGATGTTCGACCAGCCACAGCTGGTCCGGTGTGTCGGGCGTGCGCGCATCGGTGTACGCGCGCATCGCGGCAAAGCAAACATCATAAGGCTCGACACCGCGCGCGATCACTTGCGGGCGGTCGCCGGCGGCGACCGATGGCACGACGTCAGTGGCGGCCATGCCGGCTTACAGCACCACCTTGACCATCGCATGCGACGACAGTTCGCGGTACAGGTTGTCAAGCTGCTCGCGGCTGGTTGCGCGCACGGTCACGGTCAGCGCCAGATAGTTGCCCTTGGACGAAGGGCGCATCTCCATTTTCCCGGCATGGAATTCGGGGTCGTGCTTTCGCACCACGTCGACCATGGTCTGCGCGAACTGCTCTTGCATCGCGCCCATGATCTTGATCGGGAAGTCGCTCGGATAATCGATCAGGCTTTCGCGCGGATGGTTCATGGTCTGTCCTTCGTTGCCGGCAGCAGATCGTGCTGCAGCCTCAACGGTACATCATCAGGCGCACCGAGTCGAATGCGCGACCGATAATGGTGGCCTGATTGACCGGTTCCAGTGCCAGCAGCGGCACCTGGTTGATCAGCTTGTCATCGGCCATCAGCTTCAACGCGCCGACGCGCTGATATTGCGCGATCGGCGCGACCAGCGGATCGGTACGCTCGATCACGGGCTTCAATTTCGCGGTCGAGCCGCGCGGCAGCGTGACATACACATCGCGTGTGAAGCCCAGCTTTACCTCGCCCTGCGCACCCTTCCACACTGATGGCGTGATGATGGCCTGGCCTTTTGCATAGACCTTGTACGTATCGAAATTCATGAAGCCCCAGTTCAGCAGCTTCTGGCTTTCCTGCGCGCGCATCGCATCCGATTCGGTGCCCAGCACCACCGATACCAGGCGTCGTTCACCGCTGCCACCGGTCGGGCCATTGGGACGCTTCGCGGTCGCGATCAGGCAGTAGCCGGCGGCTTGCGTATGGCCGGTCTTCATGCCGTCCACCGTCGGGTCCAGCCACAGCAGACGGTTGCGGTTCGGCTGCGTGATCTTGTTGTAGGTGAAGCTCTTGGTCGAGTAGATCTTGTACAGCTCGGGGAAATCATTGATCAGTCGCGTCGCCAGCACCGACAGGTCGCGCGCGGTGGAGAAATTGTCCGCGTGCGGCAGGCCGTGCGGGTTCGCATAGCGGGTACTCTTCAGGCCCATTCGCTGCCCCTCCTGATTCATCAGCGCGACGAAGGCACCTTCGGTACCGGCCACGGCCTCGGCCAGTGCCACGGCGGCGTCATTGCCCGACTGGACGATCAGGCCATACAGCAGGTCCTGCACGCGCACCGGCATGCTGGGCTCGATGAACATCTTCGAGCTGTCGCCATCGACCTTCCACGCGTTGGTCGATACATTCACCAGTTGGTTCAGGTCCAGCTTCTTGTCGCGCACCGCAGAGAATGCGAGGTAGGCCGTCATGATCTTGGTCAGCGACGCTGGTTCGATCCGCATGTCCGGATCCTGCGCGGCCAGTACCTGTCCGCTGGTGGCATCCAGCAGCAGCCAGGAGCGCGCAGCGATGGTCGGTGCAGGCAGTGATTGCGCGGTGGCGGTGTGGGTGAAAACGACGAACAGCGGGAACAGGAAGGCGCAGGCGGCCAGGAATTTTTTCATTGAACGCAGGGTGAAAGCAGGGAGCAGGTGCCGGAAGAAAACGCAACGGGGATTATAGCCCTCGATCACCTTGCGCCATAGTCGGCCGATGGAAATGGCAAGCCCGTCAAGCCGGCCCCGGCTTCGGGTGGTCGACGCCGCACGCCTTCAAGCGCGGCGCGCGTTCCAGTGGTCGATCACCTGCTGCTTCACATGGTGCAGCTTGCGGTGGAAGAAATGATCGGCGCCGGGGATCACGACCACCGCCAGGTCTTGCGGCCGCGCCCAATCGAGCACATCCGACAAGGGTATCGTGTCATCCAGCTCGCCATGCACGATCAGCGTGTCGGACGGTACCGGCGGCAGTGCCCATTTGCCAGCGGCCGAACCGATCAGCGCGATGCGCTCGACGGGCGTGCCGCGCTCGGTCAGCCGTTGCGCCAGTTGCGATTGCACGAAGGTGCCGAAGGAGAAGCCGGATAACGCGACCGGCAGGCCCGGATAGCGGGCCACCATGTCGTCATGCAGCAGCAGCATGTCATCGGTCTCGCCGCGGCCTTCGTCATGCACGCCCTCCGACTGACCGACACCACGGAAGTTCATGCGCACGCTGACATAGCCGAGCGCAACGAAGGCGCGCGCCAGGGTCTGCGCGACCTTGTTGTCCATCGTGCCACCATACAGCGGATGCGGATGCGCGACCAGTGCGATGCCGCGCGGCGCCGGATGCTCGGTTGCGGGCGGGTCGAGCCGGCATTCGAGCTTGCCGGCCGAACCGGTCAGCGTGAATTCCTCGGTCAGTGCATTCATGCGTAATCAGTGAAAGGCGCCGTCAGACGTGCAATGAAATGTGCGGAGGTGCGGAGCGCGCTCAGATCTTCAGTCGCTCGACGACCTTGCCACCAACGATATGGGAGTCGACGATCTCGTCGATATCTTCCTTGTCCACATAGGTGTACCAGGTGCCCTCCGGATAGATGACCAGTACCGGGCCTTCTTCGCAGCGGTCGAGGCAACCGGCCTTGTTGATGCGCACCTTGCCCTGGCCATTCAGGTTCAGCGCTTTCATCCGTTTTTTCGCATGCTCCTGCGCCTCGCGTGCGCCGCGCTCGGCGCAGCAAGGGCGGCCATCATCGCGGACATTGGTGCAGAAAAACACATGGTGCTGGTAGTAGGAATCGCTCATCGCTGCTCGCCGGGACCGGCCACGAAGGTGGTGGCAGGGCTGAAAGGGTTGAAAGACTTGAAAGGCTTGAAACGCTTGATATCGGCGCGACGCATCATACACCGGCCGCTTCCGGTGCGCGGTGGGTCGGATGCAGCAGGAACCACAGCGCGAACGCAGGCCAGGCCAGTGACAGGAATTGGGCAGCGCCATTGAAGTTCAGGAATTTTCCCTGTACCCATTCCTGCAAGGTCGACAGGAAGTAAGGATTGGACGGCAGCATGTTCAGCAGCAGCAGGCAGGTCGCCAGCGCGAACACCGCCGCGCGTCGCTGCGCGACCGGCGGCGCGAACGACAGCCCGCCCAGCATCACCGCGCCGATCAGCAAGCCACTGGCTGCCGACGGCGTCAGCCATGCAAACGCATCATCCGGCGCAAACAGTACCGCATGCGCGAGCGCCTTCACGGCGACGGCAGCCAGCATCAGGCCGACAGCGAGCAGGATGCGCGGCGCATGGCGGCGCGTCTGGCACAGCAGCGTCAGCACGGCGGCCGTCATGCCGAGTGCGGTAATGATCACTTCGGCCAGCAAGTACTGGTCGATGCTGATGCTGATATCGCGCCAGACGAATTGCACCAGATCGACCGGTTCATCCGACCATTCAGATACCCAGGCTGACAGCGTCGGCAGCAGCTGGCCGTGGCCGAACAGATAAGGCTGTGGATACATTTGCGCCAGCGGCCACAGGCCGACGATGATCAGCCCGCGGCTGGCCTGGTCGGAAAACCAGTGCTCGCGCAACGAGCGCAACCAGCTTTTTTCCAGCAGTGGTACGCGCAGCAGCGCGCCGGCCAGCACGCCGATGACGGTGCCGCTGGCATTGGTGATCAGGTCAAGGTTGCTCGGTACGCGTGACGGCAGGTAGCTCTGCAATGATTCCAGTAGCGCCGCCAGCAGGATGCCCGCCAGAACCGCGACCAGCATTGCGCGCGCGCCGCGCAGCAAGGGATGCAGCGACAACAACAGCAGCGCGCCCAGCGGCACATAGCCGAGCACGTTCACGATCAGGTCGAAACCGGTCCAGTAGCGCGGCATCGGCTCCGTCATCCAGGTCCACGGCAGCAGGCCGGTGTCGCGCCAGCCGCCGAACGGATAGCAGCTTGCATAAACGATCAGCAGTGCATAGAAGCCGAGGGCAATGCGGACCGAAGACGAAGACTTGCTGCGGGATCGCGCAGTCGGGGCCGGGCTGGCCTGAAGCTGGGAGTCGGACATGCAGGCCAGTGTATTGGATGCCTGCTGCCGATACAATGCGCGGCATGACCGATTCACTCGACGCCGCGCGCATTGCCAGCGAGCTGGACCACCTGAACCGCACCTCGCCGGCTGCCTTGCGGCTGGCCGTCGAGATGGCCGCCGAAACCGGGTCCACCAATGCGGACCTGCGCGCGCGCGCGGCCGGCCTGCAGGCGCCCTTGCTGCTGGCGGCCGAACGCCAGACCGCCGGCCGTGGCCGCGCCGGCCGTAGCTGGCTGGCCACGCCGGGTGACAGCCTGTGCTTCTCGCTCGCGTGGCGCTTCACGCGGCCCCTGCATCGCCTGTCCGGTCTGTCGCTGGCCGTCGGCGTCGCGCTGGCTGAGACGCTGCGCATGCCGAGAGTCGATGGCACGCCGGGCACGCCGGTGCTGCTGAAATGGCCGAATGACTTGCTGCTCGGCGGCGCCAAGCTGGGCGGCATCCTGATCGAGACTGCCGGTGCCGGTACCGACGCATCCCGCGATGGCTCGGTCGAGCTGTGGGTCGTGATCGGCGTCGGCCTTAATGTGCGCGCTGATCCCGCGCGCGATGCGGCGCTCGACCAGCCAGCGGCGGCCCTGTGTGCGGCCGGCACCGCGCTCGACCGCAACGCGTTGCTGGCGCAGCTGGCAGCGTCGCTCGCGCAGGCGCTGACAAGCTTCGACCGCGATGGCCTCGAACCCTTCGTCGCGCGCTGGGACGCGCTGCATGCGCATGCCGGCCAGTGGGTGTCCATCGTCGAGCAGGGCCGAACGCTCCATCAGGGTATCGCTCGCGGTATCGATCGCAGCGGTTGCCTGCAAGTCGATACCGGCTCCGGCATCGTCAGCGTGGCGGCCGGTGATGTGTCCTTGCGCGCGGCTGATCAGCCGTCGATCAACCGCGAGGGCGTGCATGCTCTTCATTGATGCCGGCAATACCCGCCTGAAGTGGGCCGTCGCCGATGATGATGCGGTCGCCGGTCACTGGCGCGCGTCAGGCGCGCTCGCCTACGCCGAGCTGGACCCGCCGCCCGCCGCGTGGCAACGCGAGACCGAGGTCTGGTACTCGAATGTCGCCGGTGACACGGTCGAGCAGGCCTTGCAGCAGGCGCTGCAGGCGGCCGGCCTCGCCCGTGTGCAGCGGTTCCGTTCGCGTGAGCAGTGCGCCGGCGTCATCAATGGCTATCGCGATCCTGCGCAGCTGGGCAGCGATCGCTTCGCCACGCTGGTCGCGGCGCGCCACCTCTTTCCGTCGCAGGCGCTGCTGGTCGTCACCTGTGGCACGGCGACCACCATCGATGCGCTGGACAGCGATGGCCGCTTCATCGGCGGCATGATCCTGCCCGGCTTGCTGACGATGGCCAAGTCGCTGGCGGTGAACACCGCGCAGCTGCCGGAAGTGAACGAGCTGCGCAGTGCGCATCAGTTCGGCGACAACACCCGTGATGCGATCGTCAGTGGCTGCATGACCGCGCAGGCCGCCGCGATCGACTGCGCGCTTCGCACGCTGCAGGCCAGCGATGCACGTGCCCGCTGCCTGCTGTCTGGCGGTGCGGCAGCGTATGTCGCGCCGTGGCTGGAACCCCTGCTGGCTGCCCGGCTGCCGTCGGCCACTGCCTGCGAGCGCATCGACAATCTGGTGCTGCTCGGCCTGCAGGTCGCCGCCCTTGAGATCCGACAGACCTGAGAGACCCGAGCATGCGACTCTTCCTTTTTTCGCTGTTGCTGGCCAATGTGGTGATGCTGCTGGTGCTGCAATCCTTCCGCCCGTCCGGCCTCGAACCGGAGCGGCTCGCGTTACAGCAGCATGCCGACCGCGTCACGCTGCAGGCCCCGGTCAACGTAGCAGCATCGGCGGCCGCGGCGAGTTCGCCGAGTGTGCCGAGTGCGCCGAGCGCGCCGACCAACACCGCGCCGACCGCGGCCACAGACAGCGCGGCGCCCGCAGCCCCGGCCGTGCCTGCGACATCGCCTTCGCTGGCACCGGCAGCGTCACCGAAGCGCGCTGCCGGCAAGTGCATCGAGGCCGGTGACTTCAATGCGCAGACCGCGGCAAAGTTCGAGTCCGCGTTGTCGCAGCTGTCGCTACCCGTGTTGCCGGTCAAGCGCGTGGTGCAAGCGTCGCCATCGCAGATCGTGATGCTGCCGCCGCAAGCCAGCGAGGCCGCGGCCAGCCGGCGCGTCGCGCAGCTGCGCGAGCAGGGCTTCAAGGATGTGTCGGTGATCCGCGACGCGTCGACCCGGCGCTGGGGCATTTCGCTCGGCGTCTTCAGCAAGCCCGAGCTCGCCGATGCGCAACTGGCCATGCTGAAGCAGGCCGGTGTCAGCGACGCGCGCATCGAAGAACATCCATTGAACTCAAGCCGGCTGGCCTATCAGCTGGTCGGGCTGGACGCGCCGGCCACGGACGGGCTGAAGAAGCTGCTGGCCGCTTATGCCGGTGCCGTGCTGCGCGATTGCCCCTGAACCGTCATGGGCGCCACACGGCGCAGCATCCACCTGCTGCGTCAACCTGCCGCCTCAACCTGCTGCGTCAGCCCGGCATTCATCTGCAGCATCAACCTGCACCATCAACCTGCAGCATCGCCTTCGCGCTTGCGTTCGCGTTCAGTCGCACCAGCGACCAACGCGCGCAGGCAGTCGGGACAGTAGCAGCCGGCCTTGCCACGATCCGCCGCCGCCTGCAGCTGTTCAGCAGGTAGCGGTGGCAGCTGCGTGCACCAGCACGGATCAGGCGCGCCCGTGTCGACCATCCCGCATTGAAATGATTGCCCGCATGCGACGCAAGCGCTCATGGGTTTTTCCTCCTGTTTTTCTCTGACACTAGGGTTCCTGGCCGAAAAACGCAAATCTGGTCGCAAGCATTGCCGGGTTTTGGCTTAAAATCCGCCAGAGTTTTCTCATTGACGATCACTGTAATGCCGACTTCCTCTATCGCTCCCGAGATCAAGGCCGAGATCCTTGCCGAGGCGCTGCCTTATATCCGCAAGTTCCACGGCAAGACCATCGTTGTCAAATACGGTGGCAATGCGATGACGGAAGAACGCCTGAAGCATGGCTTCGCACGCGACGTCATCCTGCTCAAGCTGGTCGGCATGAACCCGGTGGTGGTGCATGGTGGCGGCCCGCAGATCGACAATGCGCTGAAGAAGATCGGCAAGCAGGGCAGCTTCGTGCAGGGCATGCGCATCACCGACGAAGAGACGATGGAAGTCGTCGAATGGGTGCTCGGCGGCGAAGTGCAGCAGGATATCGTCATGCTGATCAATCACTATGGTGGCCAGGCCGTGGGCCTGACCGGCAAGGATGGCGGCCTGATCCGTGCACGCAAGATGCAGATGCCGGACAAGGAACGTCCGGGCGAGTTCCTCGACATCGGCTTCGTCGGTGACATCGAGGCCATCAACCCCGCCGTGGTCAAGGCGCTGCAGGACGATGCCTTCATCCCCATCATCTCGCCGATCGGTTTTGGCGAAGACGGCCAGGCCTACAACATCAATGCCGACGTCGTCGCCGGCAAGATCGCCGAGATCCTGCGCGCCGAGAAGCTGATCATGATGACCAACATCCCGGGCGTGATGGACAAGAACGGCACGCTGGTGACCGACCTGACTGCGCGCGAGATCGACGAGATGTTCGAGGACGGCACCATTTCCGGCGGCATGCTGCCGAAGATTTCGTCGGCACTTGATGCCGCCAAGTCCGGCGTCAATACCGTGCACATCATCGATGGTCGCATCGAACATTCGCTGTTGCTGGAAGTCCTGACCGAACAGGCTTTCGGCACGATGATCCGTTCTCACTGATCTCGGTCCTCAGTTTTCCGAGGAGGCTGCAGTGTCCCGCCGACTCGTCTGGCTGTTCGACCTCGACAACACGCTGCACAACGCATCGCACGCGATCTTCCCGGCGATTAACGCGAACATGAACGCGTTGATCACGCGCGTGCTGACCGAGCAGTCCCTGCCTTCCGATACCGATGCCGTCAATGCGGTGCGTGTCGCGTACTGGCAGCGCTATGGCGCGACGCTGCTGGGCATGATCCGCCACCATGGCGTGCGCGCTGACGACTTTCTGCGCGATGCGCATCAGTTCGATGACCTTGCGGGCATGATCCGCGCCGAGCGCGGCGTGCAGCGCTTGTTGTCGCGGCTGCCGGGCCGGAAGATCCTGCTGACCAATGCACCGCGCGACTATGCGCGTGATGTGGTGCGCCACATCGGCTTGCACCGCCACTTCGCCGAGCATGTGCCGATCGAGGCGATGCAGGTGCATGGCCAGTGGCGGCCCAAGCCATCCAGATTGATGCTGCGGCGCCTGCTGCGCCGGCAGCGCGTCGTGCCGTCGCAGTGCGTGCTGGTCGAGGACACGCTGGCCAACCTGAAGGCGGCGCGCGCGCTGCGAATGAAGACGGTCTGGTTCACCGGCTTTTTGCCGCGCTCTCACCGGCGTTCGCCGTTTGCCGATGTCCAAGTAAAATCCCTCGGACAACTGCCAAAGCGGCTGCAGCGCCTGCGCTAGTGTTACATTGCGAAAAAAGAGGGCATCGCCAACGAAGGCCTGTCCCCGCCGGGATCGTTCGCCGGATGCGCTGGCAGGCGTGACGGCATACCGCCCCGACGGGCCACGCACGCAGAGACGCCAGTTTTGCCGGACAAATAACGACCATGCCAAACATGAAACCGGGTGAACGCAAGCTGCAGATCCTCCAGGCATTGGCCCAGATGCTGGAGAACCCCAGGGGCGACCGTATCACCACGGCGGCGCTGGCGGCGAGGCTGGAAGTGTCCGAGGCTGCGCTGTACCGGCATTTCGCCAGCAAGGCTCAGATGTACGAGGGACTGATCGAGTTCATCGAGACCTCGGTCTTCACGCTGGTGAACAAGATCGCGCAAAACGAAGAAAGCGGTCGCCGTCAGGTGCTGGCGATGGCCGGCGTGCTGCTGGACTTCGCCGAGCAGAATCCGGGCATGACGCGGGTGCTGATCGGCGATGCGCTGGTCAATGAAGACGAGCGGCTGCAGGCGCGAATGAACCAGTTCGTCGAGCGGGTCGAACTGGCCTTCCGGCAGTCATGGAAACTGGCCGCCTCCCAGGGCGCCGTGCCCGAGTCGGAAGCGGCGGCGCGCGCCTCGCTGATGATTGCCTTCGTGATCGGCCGCTGGCACCGCTTTGCCAAGAGCGGCTTCCAGATCAAGCCGTCGGACGGTGCGAATCTGCAGATGGCCCTAATGGCTGCCTGAGCAGACCGGACAGTCCGAAGCTTTGGTGGTCCTGATCGCGGTCCACTCCATCGTCCGCGCATCCAGCATCAGCAGCCGGTTCGCCAGCGATTCCCCGATGCCGGCGACCAGCTTCAGCGCCTCGGCCGCCTGCATCGTGCCGATAATGCCGACCAGTGGCGCGAACACGCCCATGGTCGAGCACTGCACTTCCTCGAACTGCTGGTCCGGTGGAAAAAGGCAGGCATAGCACGGCGTGCTGCCGCTGCGCGCATCGAACACCGCGACCTGCCCATCCATCCGTATCGCCGCGCCCGACACCAGCGGCACCTTCGCATTCACGCACGCGCGGTTGATCGCATGCCGGGTCTGGAAATTGTCAGTACAGTCGAGCACCACGGTCGCCGAGGCCACCAGCTCGGCCAGTCGCGCGTCATCGGCCCGTTCGGCCAGTGCCACCACCTCGACCTCCGGATTGATCGCCTGCAGCGCCGCGCGGCCAGACTCGACCTTGGGCAGCCCGACGCGTGCGGTGGTATGCATCACCTGCCGCTGCAGGTTGGTCATGTCGACCGTGTCATGGTCGACCAGCGTGATCTTGCCGATGCCGGCCGACGCCAGATACAGCGCCACCGGCGAGCCGAGGCCGCCGGCGCCGATCACGAGCGCATGCGCGGCGAGCAGCTTCTCCTGGCCCTCGATGCCGATCTCGTCGAGCAGGATGTGGCGCGAGTAGCGCAGCAATTGTTGGTCGTTCATGGGTTGGGCATGATGCGGGTTCAGGCGTACCGGCCAAATGAAAACGGCCGCATCGCTGCGGCCGTCAGGATGTCACTCCGGCTTACTTCTTGTCGCCGTTGCTGCCGTTACCATCGGGGTTGTTGATGGTCGGTTCCTTCTTGTTCTCGATCTTGGCCGACTTCGACAATTGCACCGGCAGGCCCTTCAGGTGGTTCAGTGCCTGTGCCAGCTGGAAGTCTTCCTTGCTGCCGAACTCGAGGGGCTTGCGCTTCTTCTCGAGTGCCTGCAGGCGCTTGGCCTCTTCCAGTTCATCGACGACGTTGGCGCCGTTGCCGGCCTCCTTGTCCTTGTCGTTCGACAAGTGCTTCTGCAGGTCCGCCTCGCGCAGGCGCAGGCCGTTCAGGCCGTCACCGTCCGCATACTCGTCCACCAGCAGGTCGGGCACGATGCCCTTGGCCTGGATCGAGCGGCCGTTCGGCGTGTAATAGCGCGCCGTGGTCAGCTTGACCGCGGTATCGGCCGACAGCTGGCGTATGGTCTGCACCGAGCCCTTGCCGAAGGTTTGCGTGCCCATGATGGTGGCGCGCTTGTAGTCCTGCAGCGCGCCGGCCACGATCTCGGACGCCGATGCCGATCCCGAGTTGACCAGTACCACCATCTTCACCTTTTTCGCGGCCTCCGGCACACGCGCCAGCGGGTCGCCGCCGGCGCGGGTGCCGTAGAACTCGCGGCGGGCAAAGTAGGTCGCCTTCGAATCCGGCAGCTGGCCGTTGGTGGACACCACCGACACGTCCTTCGGCAGGAACGCAGCCGACACGCCGATCGCGCCCGGCAGCACGCCGCCGGGGTCATTGCGCAGGTCCAGCACCAGGCCCTTGATGGACGGGTCTTGCTGGTACAGCTGGCTGATCTTCTTCGCGAGGTCGTCGACCGTCGGTTCCTGGAATTGCGACACGCGTATCCATGCGTAGCCGGGCTCGACGATCTTGCCCTTGACGCTCTGGACCTTGATCTCCTGACGGGTGATCGTGATCAGCAGCGGCTTGTCCTCTTCCTTGCGGGCGATGGTCAGCGTGATCTTGGTATTCGGCTCGCCGCGCATGCGCTTGACGGCTTCGTCCAGCGTCATGCCCTTGACCGGCGTGGTGTCGAGGCGGGTGATCAGGTCGCCGGCCTTCAGGCCGGCCTTGTACGCGGGCGAGTCCTCGATCGGCGAGAT
>JACCDH011676790.1_pt1 | contig 25315 bp, 24 predicted proteins | sample 7442481 | NCBI WGS metagenome assembly JACCDH01 (sample SAMN15323433, study PRJNA562643) | freshwater metagenome | isolation source: river surface water | place: USA:Blue River Watershed | collected 2017-08-15 | reverse complement strand
GTTGTAGAGGTAGAGCCTGGGGTATAGATTGCGGTTGTAGAGGTAGAGCCTGGGGTATAGATTGCGCTGGAGTTTGAGTTATTCCTTTAGATTGCATTAGCATGCACATCATTTCCATTAGCTCCTTAGTTTCGTTACGATATGCAAAATACTGCATTACGCAAAATGCGGCTAGAACAATTACTAGAAATATTAGCAGCTTCTTATTATCAAATATACCTTTTTCGTCTGGACTATCAGAACTAAGTTTAGCATTTGCTCGGAATCCATCAGACCCGCCGCATCCACAACCACCAGATACAAGCGTTTCGCGTTTCTGTGGTTTATTAGCTTTACGCAATTGGGACATTTGACGTTTGCTACTTTCAAGTTCTTCTTTCAAAAGTGCCATCCGTAAATTCATATTTACGTCATTTTCAGGTTTGGGCGAGTATTCATATATACCTAATTTTTCTGCCACAATTTGTTCATCATGCCCTAATGGATTATGGAAGTAATCAGTTGCCATTTCGTATATCTATTTACCTATTAATTTTCTTAACTAAAGAAATAATATAAATATTTTATATGAAAAATTTATAAAACTTATGAATCGCATCAAGAACGCGAAAAAACAAACAATAGACGGCGTATTGTTCTTACCAGGAGTCTTTAAGACTGATTGTGATCGGATAGAAGACTTCTTTCATGAGAGGTTGCTACATGGCTCAGATGTAGGCGCTAAAATATTTGATAAGATTCCTATGATCTTTACAGATCTGGATAGTTGGCCCAAAACTACTAATTTATGTTGCTGGAATTGCCGAAGATCTATTAAAGGACGCCCTTGGTTTGAACCGCAGTCTATCGATCCATTACATAAAGGTAAGACGGGAGAATTTATCAGTTCGTCTAAACTAGATCGAACTGGCATCCGCGATCGAACTTATTGTATTAACGTAAAGGGTTGTTTCTGTTCGCCTAATTGCGTTATGCGTCATATTCTAATATTTTCTAAGGACTTGGCGGATCGTCTAAATAAGATTTCTATGCTACTGTTTCTTTATGAACTATTTGTTGGGCAGAAAGTTGTAGATATCCAACCGTCCCCTTTAATAACTGATATGGTTCAATATGGCGGTTCTTTGAGTGAACAGGAATATCAAAAAAAGATAGATGATGCAAATGCTTTACTTACGAAGCAAGAGAATACGACTTTCGTTAATAACTGTAGAAATTTCTTTAGCCGATTGATAACAGATACAGAATAATACGCGTTGCTTATAGGATAATCTATACTATTTAACAAACACAACTAAATAATCGTTTGTAGTTTTCGTTGTTGTTAGGATTGTAAATCCTGTAGTTAGATATAGCTTAACCACTGGAATCCAAGATATGTAAGTATCCAATATATATTTATTTTTTGATTTGGCAACTAAATTATTTAGTAATAGTTTGCCATAGCCTTTGCCTCGTTTACTCGGATCTATTATAACAGTAGCAATTTGATAGTAGGGTTTATATTTTTTAAATAGTTTGTGTTCTATCAAGAATTCATTAGTTACTTTAAAATATCTAAGAATACCAATTACTTCTTTTTTTAACTAGTAATATATGATAATTACCAACTAATTTAGCAATTTGTACATAGTAGTTGACAAGTTCATCTAATGTACCTTTGATAATTTGCGGCATCTATTTATATGAAGAGAAATTTATAAAAAATAGGGTTCGAAAGCGTAGTGAATTGTAGTGAATATCCCCCAACACCTATAAAAATTACAAAAAATAAAGTTCGAAAGGGAGGATCCCTTTCTTATAAGTCCTTGTTTTGTTGTTGGACAACTGAAAATTTAGCGAGTAGTGCATTTTGCATTTCTCGATCTTTTTGTTCATCTTCTGATAACCATGTAATATAAAATACGGTTTGGTCGTTAGCTAAAAATATTTTAACAATAAACCCACGATCCATAAGTGATTCTAATAGTTTATAATATACCGCACGTTGCGCGTTTTTATTAGACATATAAGGAATAGCAAATGTAATAGGTACCGACACATTAACTTTACATTCGTCGCGGTCGTATGCTGCCTTGATTTCTTCATCGATGCGTCCTAAAATAGCGGTTACTTCCTTCATGACAACTTTGTTTTTATTAGGGTTAATTTTGAGAACATCAGCTCTGAGAGACATTTTTTGTTTTATAATGTATATCTTTGTTTGTTTGTTTTTTTATAGTAGTTTCTTTTTTAAAAAGGGTTCGAAAACGTAGTGAATGACACAGTCTTTCATCTAGAAAAGCTTAGTAAACTTACACCATGCGTAGGCTTGCATAAATGCATCGGCGATGTCATCAAGTTTATTTGGGATATTCTTTATAGTATGAGATAGACCTCTTGATTTAATAAAATACTCAAAGTTATGAATGGCGTGGGCTTTATTAGCATTGTAGTTGCTATTATATTTTTCGATATATGTCTGGTATTCGCCGGCTTGGCTGGGGTCAATTTGATATGCATTCTTTAGCGATGGCATAACTATACAAATTTTAGTGTCGCTTACTAGGTCTTCGGGGATATCGGCAGCTTCTAACGGATATGCATTCATCGCATATGTAACTGTTGCATCAGTACCTCCTAACGGTAAATAATACTCTTCAATGTATCTAGATATACCGCGTGATTTATCATTTGCGTTCATCTGGTATTCAATAAGTACAATGTCCGGCTTTGGCAATTGCTTTTCTAAGCAAAACATAATATATTTTAGGCGTTTAACTACTTCGACAAATTTAGTTTCTTTCGCCTTGCCTTCCGCTGCCAAATCGAAGATATTCATGTATTTAATACTAAATACCGAATCTATTAATCGATTGCTTTCTTCTAATAAATTATGCATTGTTTTAAGTACATCGGCATTATCTTCCTCTGAATTATAAAATTTGTTGATTTTTTCTATTAACTTATCAGTATCTTGTCGCCATTCGGTATTAACTTCTATACAACAAAAACCTAGGTTTTTTATGGCACAATCAAAACTAAAAATAATCATGTTCTTTTTTAACTATTAAAAGCTAATATAAATAATTATAAACCTTATTTCAATACAGTTTATACAAATGAGCAACTTAGATAATCCAAGAAATGTTGTAGGTATGGGTGATCTTCTTGCCGACGATGACGAAGATCTGGATATCGATGAGTTAGAGAAGTCTATCATAACCGGTGTGTCACAAACTAAAAAAGCACCGACTGTTGATTTGGCAAAAGCGTATGGTAAAGAACTAGATGATCTTGGTCGTAAGTTTGGTGTTAAAACACAAATGCCGCTTAAAATGCCTAGTGCTGACTTTTCAAGTTCGGCACATAGCGGTCATTCGTCTAATTTACAACACAGTATAAACAACACGAATGACGCGGAAGATATCGACGAGCTTCTCAATTGGTCGCCCGGCGGGCAAGCGTCTCACAAACCTTCTGTAAGTCAATATAAGGCACCTTATAATCTGGTCGACGACGATGATGACGCAGAGGAATCATCGGATGAGACGCCAACTACATACTACCCGGCTAGCAACGCACGTCTAGCTAGTGCCGAATGGTCGTCGGGGAAACCACAAGACGAGCAGTTAACTAGAATGACCAATGAGGAACGGAAACAGGATCATGTTAATAAAGTTTTAGGAAGTATGGAGACATCGAACGACGACGCCGAATTTGTTCAACAAGAAGATGAAGAAGATGAGATGGCTCGTATTATGGAACAAATAGATCTGTTACGTAGTAATTTAGAGTCTGAAGGTGTAGATCTAAGCCGTATTCCTGATGTAAACACTGGTACCAGCAAAAAAGAAGCTAAAGCCGTTCTTAGGATTTTACAGATTAAAAACGATAGATTGCGATATTGCGATTTCTTCGAAGAAGGCATTCTTGCGGTTGCTTATGGATTAGAAGGCATTTTTAACGGACAGCGCGAGATTTTAGGTAGTCGTATTGATTTAACTGGTTATTCGGATACAGTTAAGGTTAAGCTTCGCCGTATGCGATATGATACGAGTAATTTCGTGTCGGGTATTATGCAAGGATATAATATTGGGTCTGGGTGGAGAATTGCATTAGAATTGATTCCCAGTTTATTCTTATACAGTCGCGACCGCAAACTGACAGCGAAGGATAATCTCATTTCAGATGAGAGCTACAAGAAGGCGATGCAAGATTTGCAGCCCTAGTGGAAGGGAGAACCCTTCCGAACCCCATATTTTTTTATTAAATTTGAAATGATATGTAAGTGATATGTAAGTGATATCTTGTAAAATATACGACAAAAAAGAAAATGCCTGATCTAATTATGTTCTGGAAGCCGACACAGGCAAATGGGATCTTTTCGCAATGGTATGCGAGTCCATTTCATGAAGACGGAATAGACTTTCAGAATGCAGAGCAATACATGATGTATCACAAAGCTATGTTGTTTAGTGATGAAGTAATTGCGCAGAAGATTCTAAATACTAGCTGTCCTAAATCTATGAAAGCATTAGGGCGTAAAGTTTCCAACTTTGACGAAGAAACATGGGCTGCAAACCGAGAACGAATTGTACTACAGGGTTCATATCTAAAGTTTAGTCAAAATGAAAAGCTCAAGAAATTTATGTTTAAGTGTCCAAAAGGATGTATATTTGTCGAAGCCAGTCCATTAGATAAAATTTGGGGTATCGGATTTACTGTAGATAATGCATTAGTTAACAAAAAGAAATGGGGTTTAAACTTACTCGGAAAAGCGCTAACTCAGACTTATGAATTACTTATGAATTGTTGATGAATTCGCATTAAGAAATACATCAGAATTTAGTGAACATTTAGAACATAAACAGATCGTTTTATGCCCATGATAAGTTCCGTCTTCTTCTGTATGATGTATTCTAATATATACATTTGGATATTTGTGTTCAGAACATTCCATGACTTCAGACCTTAGATAACATATTTTTCTACCATCGGCGAGAACTAGGTCCTGCTTATGACTTAAATCAAAACTAGGCGATATGATAGGTTTGTCCAATCGTCTTACAGTACTCATCTATGATTCTTTTTTTTTGTATTCTTCTTTTTTTGTATTCTTCTTTTTTTGGTGTCCTTTTTTGGTGTCCTTTTTTGGTGTCCTTTTTTTCTACGGTTTATTTATAAGTTATACACGAAATTCAGTTTTGAATGGAATTTTCTTTTTTTGCGGTTAGTTTTAACGGTGTGCTTTTTACGCAAAAAAGAAAACATAAGCGAATTGTAGTGGATAGGAGTGGATAGGAGTGGATAGGAGTGGATAGGAGTGGATAGGAGTGGATAGTAGGGGGGGTTCAAAAGGGTTCTCCCTTTTAAGTGCTGAAACGCAGAACCGCGGAATTGTCCTTGACGAGCAGGAAATTGATGCAGTCGGCAACAACGATTAGATCAATTGGGTTACCGTCGCGGATATAATGTAACCCAGATACAGGGTCCACAGCCGACCTATACTGTAGATAGAACTCACGACCCTGCGAAACGTTGACGTAACCACTTGGCTGGAATTCGTTAGGGTGGAAGTTAAAGTTCATCATGTTCCAACCTAGATCGCGAGGTGCTTTGACGTTTTGACCATACTGATACGGGATATAAGAGTTATAGAAGGTAGGCGGTAGATCAGGATATAAAGTAATATCGTGTAGCTTGAGACCTAATGTTTCGATAACTGGCTCTTCATCGTAGTATACGGTATTGTTAACTTGAATTACACCACCACCTGTCACTACAGCCGATGGGTAATTGTTTGCTGTAATTGCAGTGTTTCTATGCCACCGTTGACTGTTCGCTAAGTTTACGGCAGGTCTAAAGGCAACATACATGCATTCAACGGGCCACTTAAGTTGATGTAAATGAACGGAGTCCTCGCTAGCCTTAAGGTTGCCGATCTTGTGAGTGCGCGAAACGCGGATAAGCTGGAAACCAAAACGTTTAACAAAGATCTTGTGAATTGACGGATCTAGGAAAATATGGTTAAGATATAGTTCGCACTGGGTAATGGTAGGCGGAGTATATACGGCACCAGTAGTACCAGAATAGTTAGCATAAGCAACTAGGTTTGCTTCGTTTTCAAGTTCGATTTCGATATCTGTCTGACCATAAGGGAATAAGAAGTTTGGTAGTGCCGAATGGGTGTCCTTAAACCAGAAAAGTAGAGGAATCCATAAATCAATGGCTGGTTGTTGATTTTTGTAAGTCTGGGGTCCATTGCCAATCCAACGATATTCACGAACTTCATCGACCAGCGGATCAGCCGTTAAATAACCCTGCTTAGGAATTTCCTGACCAACACTACGCATATAGGCATCTTCTTTACCCTTCGGCACCTTAAATTGCCAATTAACGTTGTATCGATCGGCGGTATATTCATCTAACGTAACTTGATTCAGCTTGAAACGGATATTCTTCATAATTCGGTGACCGAGGAATTCGACATAACGAACCTTGTCTAGACCGGAAATAGCAGCAAAGTTGTCTAACCGAATGTGAACAACTGCGTCGTTGACGAATTCACCATATACGGGCATGGTAAAGTTGAAAGATTGCCCAAGAAGAGCCCTTCCACCACGCGGAAGAGTCTTAGAATATTCGTGAGCGGTAGAAACGTACGGCTTAAACGTGGAGTTGACGAAGACAATGTGAGTTTTTTCAATGGATGCCAATGTTGGCATCCAGTTGTAATCCTTTTTAACGATAGCTTGATCCGGCACGCCGGGGTATTTCTTACGTAGATCACATAGGCGCGATTTACTAATCTCAGTGATGCGTTCCATTAATTGGTCGGCTGCCATGATTAGTTTGTCCTGGATACCATTATTTGTAATAAGTGTGAAAACACCACCTACGTTACTCATTGCGTTATTAAGTGTATATAATGGTAAAGCAAAAAAATCTTAAATCAAAAAGAAAAAAATAATACTTTTTAGTTGATTGTCTTTTTTATAGTTTTAATTGTTGTAGATATACTTTTTTACGTGATTTTCTTAATATATTTATCTGTTTGTTCGGTAGTCTGTGTTGGGGGTCCGATAAAAAGAAGCAAAAACGCTTAAAAAGTGAAATCTAAAACAGGTTTATAGTATTGAAAATGTCTAACGGAGTTGTAAACACGAGCGACGCGCTTATTACTTCAGATGCTCTAAATTCCGAATCTAACCAAAAAACAGAGGTGTTCTTTCAACCGGTAGAGTCTGCTAATCGACTTATTAAAAAGAATCTTAAAAAGCCAGATCTATATGCGCTTAGCAAGATGGAAGATCGCCCGACACGTATTGTCGATGATGTGTTTGACCCTATTGTTATTCAGTCGCCAGAAACTATTAGTAATTTCGTTAAGCCGGTAGTTATTGATAACGAGGATAAACAATATCTTGAGCAAGAAATGATTTACAATATGTATAATATGATTCATATTATGGAAACGATGCGTAAGTCGGATGTACACTATCCTATGATTGTTAAAACGACATTTCTACATTACAAATATCTATTTAGGAGTTATGATATGAAAAACCAGCAAGAATTTATGTATTTGATTAAGACTCTGTTTCATAGGTATATCGCAATTCTAGGACATACTGAGCTTATTGAGATTTATAATGAAATATTTACCGATAACCTATATTCTCAAGATCTAGCTAAATATGTATTTGTGCCTACGATTACGGATGATTGGAAGCTCGACCGCATTAGAGAATATCAAGAATCTGTACAGCAAGCGTCTATTCGTAAAAATGCCAAAAAACAAGCGCCTCAATACGAGAAAGACGAGATTGTTGGTGCTAAGGATAAAGAAGGTAGGTGGTGGATGGCAAAGGTTCTAGCCGTGTATGAATATAATTTGCATGTTGTGTATTATATAGAATTCTGCGGTTGGGGTGAGAAGTTTAATGAGTTCATCTCTGATGGGTTTAGAATTCAGAAGTTTAATCCTAAGCGACATCGGTATTTCCGCCCTGCATGGTCTAAGGATTTTAAGTTGATGGAATCTAATGATGTAAATGATGTAAATGATGTAAATGATGTAAATGCTAATGCGACGGGCTCGCCAGAAAAAAGCCTTGTCGAACTTATTATTCAGCAGGATCTTATTGATTTACAAGATGTACAGTCCTAAATTTCTTTCTATAAATTCTGCTTATGTAAAGTTTGAATTTGTTTTTTTAGTATACTATTGATCGTTCGCGATTACCAAAAAAATATGTCTCATACATACGTTATTACGAATCAAGAAATTATTGATGAAATCAATAGAGTGATGGCTGACATCAAGAAAAAAAATAAAACGCACAATCCTAAACGCGAATGCGAGGAATTTACATTTCCGTGTTCTTTAGTTCAAATGTCCGAGATTGAAATGCTCATGCCCGAATTTGAGTTTGAGTTTGAGCCGCTTAATAAGTGGGTAACACAAGGCTATGTGATTCTTAGGAAGACTCCGCCTTCCAACCCATAAATTAGACCACTCTTTGTAAGTGCCAGCCCTCCGTAAATACTATGACATTGCCATAATTCCAGACGCCGATCAAATCGCCATATCGAACATAGTTATCTAATGCTTTACCAGAACCCTTACATTCGCCATTAATCCTAACTCGAAAATTTCCTGTAAACCTATTATGTGTAATATCCCATGTATTACCGGCATGATCTAGCCATTCGCCAGACATACACGGTTTTAGGAAAATTACATAAATAAGATACATAGCGAGTAAAACAGCAATTACAACGCTGGCAACAAATATAGGAGATGGGTTTGCTAAGTCATAGACTTTCTTTTGTAGTAAAGCACGTTCCTTTTCGGCACGGATTGATGCATCTATTAGATTAGTTTGGTACAATTGTTCTCTAATAGCTTCGTCCTCTATAGATTTAAGAACATCAGCTGGCGCGGTAGACATTTACGGATTCAAAAGAATTATATCTTAGATGGGATATATTTTTTGTAGTTTTATTAGGTTTTTTTGGCTGAATTCTTTTTTTGGTGGGTTAATTTTGTTGGAGTTTTAATAAAAGGAATTTCAATAAAAATAATAGAATTATTATTTTTTTCTTAGTGAATATATATAACGTTCTTCTAATTAAACGATGTCTGAATCTGATATTGCGAAATTTAACGATGGTGGTGATCCTCTGGAGGGTAGTGGCTACTTTAATGGCGGCTGCGGCTGTGGTGGTGTATCTGGTGGGTCACCATGGGAAGATGGCGGTTACCTGGATATTATTAAATCTGTAACTGGATTTGGCGATCTGCTCAAGGGGTGGGAGAAACGTGACTCCGATGCTTGGGATGCTGCTGCTTATATTTCATACGGAGTTATGAAAATACTAGTTATCGTTTTAATCGTACTATTAGTGACCGGCATGGAAGCTGGACATTGGGCTTCGATCCTTCTAATTGTGCTCGCCGGCATTGCAGGTGTTGTATACCTTGGTTCTGAGTGGCAGTATCGCCAAGGAAAATTTAACGCAGTTACGTCTGCGCAACCCCCTCAATAAAATACATCAAACAGTAATAATAGCTTTGTAGCCGATACGGTGGAAGCCACGTGGTTTCGGCGTTGCAGTTATCCGCGGTAGATGACTAAGAACTACCAACCGATACAGGTTGCCGGCGTCAGAATCTGAATAGATAACTAAATCGTCAATGTTTATAAATGAGGTATGTAATGTAATTTTTTTGATATCGTAATTGACAGGTAGCTTTAGAACCATCGTTTCGCATCGGTATGCAAGTAATCCATTAACAATTTGATCTAGTGGGATTAATACATCCGTTATATCCGCTAGATGAATATTCGTAGCATCCTTATCTTTGTAATTGATCCCGCCCCATGGAGGGTCGAAGAATATGATATCCTGATCTAAACATAGATACGTATTTAGACAATTGTCGTTAGTTACAGATACATTTTCTTTTTTGAGCGTCTGCATATTACTATAAAGCATATCAGCATGTAATTTAGAAATTTCAATAGCTTGCACTCTTTTTACATAATCGGCGAATACCCAAGTGTTGCCGCCAATACAAGCCGTGGCGTCGGTAAGCACTTTTTGTTTGAGCTCGTCCTTTGTATAATAAGTCAGTAATAGATTAGCCGTATATATAGCTTGATCGGTGGGTGTCGTTGAATACAAGCTTACATCACTGAATCGCAGTTTTTTAAGTTGCGATTCTGGTACGTCGAAGTACTTTTTCGCATCGCTCGGCTTTAGATGGACCTCCTTTATTTTTTCGACGGCGGGTTCGATAGTTGGGTTAATAATTGGTTTGATAGAATCCGCTTTTTGTTTGATAAAATCTGATCTGCCTTCCTTTTTGGGGATGCCGCTCTTATCGGACATTTTGTATCTTTTATATATATCTATATCTTTTCTTTTTAAGGTTTTAAAATTATAGGTTTGAAAGCGTAGCGAATTGTAGTGAATAGGATTCCTTTCTATTTTTTCTTATATATCTTTTTGTATATATCTTTTTGTATATATCCTATTTTGTATATATCCTATTTTGTATGTATGTTTTTTGTATATATCTAAAACAAGATTCACATTTTCAATAAGAAAAAATAAAACACATCTAAATTTATTTAGTCAATATTTGATTAAATATATAAATAAATAAATAAAATAATTACCGAGAAATCGTAAACTTCAATAAACCATTGCTAGTTCTTTTACGATAATCTAAAAATCAGTCTTCAGTGATAAACCAAAAAAGTAAAACACACCTAAATATCACACTAACCAAAAGAGTTTTTATTTGTTTAAATTTTTGTCTTATACTTTATATATCCTTTCCTAGTCTTTTTATTACGCAATGGCGACCGGTGGTATTTTCCAAATCATCACAAACGATGGCAAGCAAGATCGTATGCTCATGGCTACGGCTCTGCTCCACGACCGTCTCGATAAGATCTGGCGTGTTAAGCGGGCTCTCAACCCTAACGTTACGAGAGACGACGACGTCGCGGTTCTTCCGAGCCTGATCGACATCGAAAAGACTCACATTCTTTTCACCAACGCTCATTTTAAGCCGTTTTTAATGCGTAGATAGACCTACGTACTGCTTGCGGTTAAAAGTTAACATAAAAATGTTAGCTAGTATATGACGAGTTTTGATAGATAATTTTAATTAGTAAGGATATACGATCTATCTAGAACTTACGCATATGCGAGATTATCAAATTGCGGGAACCCCCTTAGAGCTTTGATTACTATCTTAGTACAGAAATGTAACTAATGAAACCCCAGCGAAAGTTGGTAAAACTGGATTTCATATTAATTTATCAAATCCAGGGGCACAGTAAAAACATCAAAGATTGGGCAATCCGCAGCCAACCTACTTATAAAGTAGAAGAGTTCAGAGACTAAATGGTAGTCGGAGATATATCAAGGAAGTTCGAAAGAAACCTTGGTGTCTTTCTTAAGATATAGTCCGCCCCACCGGAAACGGTGTTCTTAGATAAAGAGATTATTAGAATACTCCCGAGCTAAGAAGAATAGTAGTTTAGAATACTATTTGGAGTAAGCGTCGCAGCAATTGGATTACCGGAGTATAACTCCAGCAGTTCAAGTCTATGTAAAGCATAGGCTAGTCGGCAATATAACCGGCAAAACTATTAAATTGCGGGAAACTCTCGTTAAGCTTCAATTACTAAGTTTATGTGGTAACATATAAATGGCGGCTGGGAAACCAAGCCGGTATAGTAAAAAGATTGAAGATAGAGACAATCCGCAGCCAAGCTAGTGTATAAACATACTCTAGAAGGTTCAACGACTAAATAGTAGTTGGGAAACATCAAAGGAAGTTCGAAAGAAACCTTGGTGTCTTTCTTAAGATATAGTCTAAGCCCGCCAGAGATGGCGTTTATCGTAGTAGTAACAAATTTATATTAATGTTTGTTATTCCGAAAATAAAACTTCTAAGATCCGTGGAGGAAATGCCACGGGGAGAAAGGTACAACTGATGAGTACAATAAGGTCAGACCGACCTCAGGCACGCCCTCTCTGGGTCAGGTGCTGCAGTTTAGCATACCTCAGTGGAATAGAATGCCGTAAGGCTACACGCTGAAGTCTATGTAAAGCATAGGCTAGTCCAAAAATAAAATTGGGCAAAACTATCAAATTGCGGGAAACTCTCGTTAGGCTTTGAATACTAAGTATGTACAGTAATGTATATATGGCGGCTGGGAAACCAAACCGGTATAGTAAAAATTTCAAAGATAGAGACAATCCGCAGCCAAATTTAAATTTGAAGATTAATGAACTTTATATAATATACATGCCTTATCCAAAACAAGTACGACATTACGGACCGTTAATTTATAAATTAACAGCGCCGAATGGTAAATCATACATAGGTCAGACAATCGAATGTTTTGAAGTACGAATGAACAAACATAAATCGTCCTCCAAACATCGAGAAGCATCTGGGTGTCTAGCTCTTAACGCTGCAATTAGAAAATACACATTCGGTGCGTTTTCTAAAGAAATACTGATATATTGCAACAAAGAAGATTTAGATATGTATGAGGAGAGGATGATTAAATTATACAACACAATATCACCACATGGATACAATTTACTTAGTGGTGGAAATTCTAATAAATCGCAATCAACAGAGACAAAAGAAAGAATGTCGATGTCTAGATTACGAATTAGCGTACAAAAAGGTACTGCTTGTATTAGTTACGGCTGTTTAATAAAATACACAGCCCGCACTGAAACGGGTACTAAAACTAAATATGCTATATTAGATCATCCGTTATGTGAATTTAAATCATTCGATACTCTTAGCGAAAGTGAGGATTATCTTATAGATTTGAATCACGAGTTGTATAAAAAAGACATGGATTTTTCAGAATACGATTGTTCTGATGAAAATTTAGTAGGAAGTTCAAAAAATACGTTTGCCGACATAACATCGGTATTAAATAATATCGTTTCAGATATTTCTAAACAATATTTGAAAGAAGATAGATGGAAACGTACCAATAATCAAATTTAAATGCCGTTCAACGACTAAATGGTAGTTGGGAATTCACCTATTGGTGTCTTTCTTAAAATATAGTCTAGTCCCACCAGAGATGGTGTTTTAGGAACATGCGCAGCTTAGTATCTGCGAGAAACCTAAAAGTTCAATGACGTAAGAAGAAAATGTCTTACATAGAATGGTAGTAACGTTGGAGATTTTTTCCATGACATCGCTTTCCACTGCGTGCTTTCTCAGCCCGTTGTGACCGCCGGTGCCGGTGTGAGTGCTCAGGACACTCCCGCCATGCGCTGGGCTTCTTGGCCCGGCGAGCGCCTTCTGAAGAAGGTCCAGCAGGAGGTTAACGGCAACCCTCTTGACGAGTATACCTACCACGCCGCCGCTGCCCACCGCGAGTATCGTGTTGCCCCCAACAAGCTTACCGCCTGGAAGCGTTGCGTTGGTCAGGAGGAAGCCGAACAGGGTTTCGTCCGCCAGAAGGATTGGGCTGGTAACGGTGGTGCCGCTGATGCTTTCCGTGTCGCCCAGAACGTGCACACTGGTAACCAGACCCCGTCGGCTTCCAAGACCGCGAACCTCGAGATGTTCATCCCCCTGCTGTTCTGGTACAACAAGGATGTTCGTCTTGCCGTTCCCTCCGTTGCCATTCCTTATGGTCAGCGTTTCATTAACATCGAGCTAGCGAGTGCCAGCGAGCTCGTTGGTATGGTCCCTCGTGGCGCTAACCTAGGCAACTGGGCTGCTCCCGGTGGTACTATTTCGGAGCCCTCGCTGGTGACTGCCGAACTGTACATTAACAACATTTTCGTCAACCCTGAAGTGCACAAAATTTACATCAAGCGCGTCGGTTTCTCGCTGATCCGCGTCCATCGCCAGCAGGTGATGCCCATGTCCACTACTGAACTGCATCTCCAGCAGCTCAAGTGGCCCATTGAGTACCTATTCGTTGGTGCCAAGGTCCGCGACTATTTCGCCGGCTCCACTGATGCCCTTAAGCGCCAGTACCTCCAGGACTGGGACCGTAACTCCGTTGTTACTGAGAACACCTACAACGTGTCCGGTCAGTCCGTTATGCGCACTCAGGGTCTCGTTGCCAATCAGACCGCTGTGCCTTCAGTTACTCTCGGTGTTACTGCTCTTGGCGCTCTGACTAGTACTTCCGTGCCTGCCGCTACCGCTAACGTGGCTCTCGCCGTCGGTGACCAGATTAGCGTTAACGGTGCTCTCTACATTGTTGGTGCTGCCGTTGCCGCTGGTGCCGGTCTCCATGCTGTCCCCGTAGCCCCCGCTCCGGGTGCCCTCGTTGCTGAGTCGACTGCCCGCGCTGACTCCGCCGCTAAGGTTACTACCCAGGGTCTCGAGATCCAGACTAAGTCGTGCGCTCCTATCCTGGATACCCTCAGCATCCAGGCTCACGGCATTGATCTGTACAAGGAGATGCCTGCCGGCTTCTTCAACGCCTACACCACCTATCATTTCGGTGGTCCCAACGTTAACGCCCCGGAGGATTGCGGTTCTCTGTTCGTTCCGTTCTGCCTGTACCCCGGTACTTACCAGCCTAGCGGTCACATCAACGTGTCCCGCGCTCGTGAGTTCTACCTCAAGTACACTAGTGCTTACCAGAACGCTAACCCCGCGGTCAGTTTAATGTTGGTGGTTATTGCCTCAGCCATGAAATATCAAGTTTATGTGGTAGTCTATGTAAAAGCATAGGCTAGTCGTAGAATATAAGATCTACGGCAAAACTATCAAATTGCGGGAAACTCTCGTTAAGCTTCAATTACTAAGTATGTACAGCAATGTATATATGGCGGCTGGGAAACCAAGCCGGTATAGTAAAAAGATTGAAGATAGAGACAATCCGCAGCCAAGGCTCTTTATAAGAGACAGGTTCAACGACTAAATGGTAGTTGGGAAGATATAAAAGTCTTCCTTAAGATATAGTCTAGTCCCACCGGAGACGGTGTTTTAGGAATATGCGTAGTTTAGTATCTACGAGAAACCTAAAAGTTCAAAGACGCCTGATACAAATATCAGGCTTAGAATGGTATAAACGCAACTTCCTTTTAATTTCTGATAAACTATTGTCAGTGTATTGCGAAAAGGCAATGCAAGTCTTACAGCTAAATGACTGTAGGGCAAAACTATCAAATTGCGGGAAACCCCTAAGAGCTTTGATTACTATCCTAGTACAGCAATGTACTAGCGAAACCCCAGCGAAAGTTGGCGGGCACAGTAAAAACATCAAAGATTTGGGCAATCCGCAGCCAAGGCTCTTTATAAGAGACAGGTTCAACGACTAAATGGTAGTTGGGGAGATAAAAGTCTTCCTTAAGATATAGTCTAAACCCACCGGAAACGGTGTTTTAGGAATATTCGTAGTTTAGTATCTACGAGAAACCTAAAAGTTTGAAGACGCCTAATACAAATGTTAGGCATAGAATGGTATAATTGGGTTCAGCTAAACAAATCTGGCTGTGTATTGCTAAAAGGCAATGCAAGTCTGGTAGAATTTCAGATCTATCAGGCAAAATAATCAAATTGCGGGAAACCCCTAAGAGCTTTGATTACCACCTACATGTAGCGATGCATCGTATGGAACCCCAGCGAAAGTTGGCGGGCATGGTAAAAACATCAAAGATTGGGCAATCCGCAGCCAAGCTAGTGTATAAACATACTCTAGAAGGTTCAACGACTAAATGGTTATTGGCGTATAACGTTGCTTTCAGCAACTGACAACGCTTAAGATATAGTCTATTCCAACCAGAAATGGTTTCTAGAAATATAAATACGGTTAATTCATACGTATGAAACTTTTAGATTGCAGTGATGTGTATAGGAAATGATACACATAGCAAGGTCATGAAGGTCCTTCGTTATTCCACCTAAACAGTGGTTTAGCGATCGCAGCTTTGTTTCATCTATTTAGAAAATAAAAATATAATTAGATTTTCTTTTTTTGTTGGTGCTTTTTTGATCTTAAATTTTGAAGTAATTATATATAATATACAACGTGGGGTAATCTATAAATGGCGGTTCGCAATATTCAGGTAGATTTTGATCATGTAAAACAGGAGATCAAAAAAATAGAACTATCAAAAAATGGAAAATGTATAAACCCAGATGATTATGTAAATGGAAAAACGCACCTAAAATGGCAATGTCATATATGTAATAATATGTGGTCAGCCACATACAACAATGTAAAGAATCACGGGTCGTGGTGTCCTAACTGTAAGCATTACAACGGAGAAAATACGTGTCGTGCGATTTTAGAAGGGTTATATCCTCCGTTTAAAGCTCCAACGGTTAGACCCGATTTCTTATTAGGCAACAACGGAAGAAATTTAGAACTAGATTGTTATATTGAAGATCTGCAGATAGGATTAGAATATCATGGAATACAACATTATCAATTAACGCCATGGTTAGGACAGACTGAAGAGAGTTTTCGCATACAACAAGAAAATGATCAACTAAAGAAACAACTTTGTAAAGAAAATGATATTCTATTGGTTGAGATACCATATACAACACGAAAACTTTCTATTCGAGCACTTAAAAAATTAATTTTTGATTCTACGATAGGATGGGTAAAAGGAATTGATCAAGAAACTGATGCCGATATGAGTTTCTTAAATTCAGATATTGTCGTAATTCCGAATACGGACATTTGTGAAGAAAAAAGAACGCAATTTTTACAGATTGCTGTACCTGAAGGATATTCTTTGCAAGACGAGGAAATTTCTATTATGAGTATCAGTCAGAAATTTAATACGATATGCCCGTTAAATCATATTTACGAAACTAACATAGATAATTTTGTACATAGAGGACGACGATGTAATAGGTGCTCACGTAATAGAGCAGTAACTGAAGATTTGTTACAAGATATGCTTGCTGATCATAATGTCGAATTAATTAGTATACAAAAAATTAGAAGATCCGGAAAATCAAGAAATGATATAACTTATAAATGTTTGAGTTGCAAATCCGAATCAATCAAAGAAATGACCAATGTTAAGAGGTGCGTTGCAAATAATATTAACCTCTGTAAAAATTGTTAAAATATCTAAGTGTGCTGTTGATGCTGAGGTTGATGTTGAGGATGCCGAGACTGATGCCGTTTAACGTCTAAGTACGAACAGTCAGCTTCTTCCTAAGACTAGTATGAAGAACCAGCGAATCCGCTAAAGATTCTGCATGCCTAAGATGTACAAGTACCTGCTCGAGCAGCTCATCCGGCAGACCCTCGAAACTATACGTGTTACTTACAGAATCCAAGGTATAGTATTGTCTTAGCTGCTTGACAATTGCCGAATGTACCAGCTTACGACGCTTATTGTTTAGCGACGACGGACCTAGTAGGCTATGACTTGGAATACATTCTCGATGATACTTAATAATCTCGATTCTTCCAGAGGGTCTCCGAAATACGATAATCTCCAGATTCTTAAAGGCTTCAACGATGTCAGTCATTTTTAGAAAGGTTTTATATGTTTTTTATTTTCAATTTTCTTATGTAAAAAAGTTAATCTAAGCATCTACTCAGTTATATAAATTACTCTATTTTTAGCCCTAGTTGTTGCAGTATATAACAATTTTTTCTTAGTTTTGGGATCAAGAAATTCATACTCTGAATGTCTCGCATCTATAATTACAGTATGATATCCACTACCTTGCGCTTTATGAATTGTCATAACATTTGAAGAGTCATAACAAAGATCACGGTCGATGCAAAAGCTAATTATTTTTTTAACTATTTCTAATACTTTATATGATATTATACAATTACCATAAATAAATTCATACCCATTATAAAACATTAATTTATAAGTATTTTCATTTCCATCCTCAGCAGTTGTATCGATTGTTTTAAGATACGCCTCGATATGTTTCAATTCTTTAATATTATTATCAGTTAGAGTAAAATCCTCAGTATTTGACGAATCCTTAGATAAACATATCTTTTTCTTATTAATTAAGTTGTTGATTAGTTTAATTACTTCACTGGCATCATGTGTATAAATATTCTTCGTACACATATACGTCGGCTTTTTGAAATGGGACTTTTTGTACGTATTGAATAAATTTTTTCTAGTGTCATTTTTGTGTACTAGAATTTTTGTTTCATAACTGCCATCAGTACGGATATATTCAGATATATCCGAGGCGGCAATAAAGTTTATGTTTAATGATTTATTGTATATCTGTTGAAGCTTTTTTATAGAACTATCACTATTCTTATTGGATAAATATTCGAATAGTTTTTTTAAGTCTAGATTTTTTGTTCTTTTACAAACATTCATTCTCCCATAAATAATTTTTTCGTTTCTATTTTCTAGTAATTCATCTACAATAGATGGTGATCCAATTGGACTTAATTGATTTTCATCACCCATTAAAATGATATTACTACCTTGTATTTTATTGATGATATCATATAAATGATCTAATGTCACCATACTAAATTCATCGATAATTACCAAATCATATTTACGCGTATCACTGTACTTTCCAGGAATTAAATAACTATCAATAGTTTTAAAGGTTGCTTTCATATTATTTAGATATTCAAATCCATCACATGGTGATTCATCGTTAAATTTTTTTATTTCATCATATTTTTTCTTTACTTCTGACACGGCTTTACCGGTAAATGCTAAAATTAAAACTTGTTTTTCTGAGGAGAAAAAATTCGACAATTTAGATATAACATGGTTAGTGGATAAATCGCGGTCAATAAATCCGAATATACCGGTTGTTTTTCCAGACCCGGCACAGCCCGATAATATAGTTCTATTATATAAAAAACATTTATCGATGTTGGTTATATTATCAATACAACTATCTAAATCAATAAGAGCAGAATTATTAAAATACGTAGCTATATATTGTATTTTTTTGTCATGTAATTTTAAACTTATATGATTATCGACAATATTAAATATACCCATAGAATTTAGAAGGTTTTTAAATCGGGTTTGTACATGCTTTTCTTTTGAGTTATAGCCATCAATACGATTTGTATTGATTCTAAAATGCTGTGTAAATTTCTTACTTAATTTACACAGATAATATTCATTACAACATTTACATTTGAAATCTGATTCGGATTTATCCACTAACTTTATAAATGCTTTATGTAAAATTAATTCATCAGCTACATTTAAGTCGGCTACATCATCATTATAAAAGGCATCAAGTATATTATGTTCATTCAATATTTTTTTTATGCGGTTATCTACTTTAGGTTTTACATATTGTTTTACATGATTATTATAGCATTTTTCTCCAAAATAATACGACTTATCACAATGACTGATTTCGTAACAATATTTTATAGAACGGTTACAATCATGGCATTTTTCTCTCTTATTATTTGGTGTTGTGTGTGTATGTCCTTTATATTCTCCATTCTGAAATATATTATCATTAAGCACATATGATCCCAATAATTCTTGTTCTACTTGATGTAATGATGTAACATTTGCATTCACTGTTAAAATATCACCAATGAGTGATATTAGTTTTTCTAACTCGATATTATACATTTCGGTACACCGGTTACTATCATTTTTCATATTATTAGAATCACTGGTTAATTCTCTATGTAAATCCTTTTCTACGCATTCTGCATTATCACAACTTGTTTCATACTCCCATATCGCCTGATATGAACAAGGTTTGTGAAAACACGTAGTATAGCATGGATCTTTAATCCTATTAGAAATATTTTCAGTAAATCCAACTTTGTAGATATCAGTGCCAAATTGCTCAGAATAGATCACGTATATGTAATATTTATTAGTCATATTGGTTATAAATTATATACTTTATAACATACCTTTAGTATACTTAATAAAACAGGCAATCAGAACGAGATGGGCAATATTATAATAAATGGCAACTTAATAAACCACGTGGTTATGAAACCACACCACTAGATAGGTCTTCTAATTTATTGTCTAGTATATAGAAACTTAAAAAAGAAAATCTAAGTCAGTGATAACCGCCTTTTCAGCTAACTCTTCAGCATACCTGAGCTGTACATACAACTGTTCTGGCAGCTCAGCCGGCACGTTATCATATCCAGGAACAAAAAACCCATCATAGAAATTATTACCACCTGGAACAAAATACTTTTTAAGCTGCTTAGTAATTGCCGAATGTACCAGCTTATCAGGTTTAGCATTTAGCATCCTAGGGGTTAAATACTCATACCAGGTGTTGTTAATCGTGCGAGTTATATAAATGCGTCCAGCTTCATTTATCGCAACTCTAAGTTTCGCAGCTGGAAATTCTGCTATCGGACGCGGTATCGAATTACGCTTCTCACGCTGTTTGCGTTGTTCGTGGTATTCGCGTTCGCGCTGTATAAGTCGCTCACGTCGCTCACGTCGCTCACGTTGCTTAGTTTCATTCGTAGCCATCTTTTTTAAATATATCAAATCGTTTATAACATATAAAAATTCAAACTTTATTTTTTAGGGTTTGAAAGGCACAGCCTTTCAGCATACCTAAGATGTACATACAACTGTTCTAGCAGTTCAGCCGGCACGTTATCATATCCAGGAACGAAATCATCAGAGAAGTAATCATCACCACCTCGAACAAAATACTTTTCAAGCTGCTTAGTAATTGCTGAATGTACCAGCTTATCAGGCTTAGCATTTAGCATCTTAGGGGTTAAATACTCATCCCCGTTAATGATGTATCTGCGAACTACCCAAATGCGCCCAGTAGAACTTTTTAACACTCTAATTTTTATAGTTGGAAAGATTTCAATCAGGTTAGGTTGAGTACGCCTATCTTGCGTATTCTGGGTATTCTGGGTATTTAGCGTATTTGTCTTATTTAGCGTATTCTGTGTAGCCATCTTTTTTGAGGAGCGGACTTTCGAATCCAAAGCAACGCAATTTGTTTATAACCTATAAAAAATTCAAACTTTAATTTTTTTCATTTAATCTAATTCACCTACTTTTTTCGTAAATGTATTTAGAGCATTGTTTAATTTTTTCTCAAGTTTTTCAACATATGAGGTTTTAGGTATCGCGATAATTTCATCGATCGTTTTGTCACCCTCGACCACGTCGTCGTGTAAACGTTTGAAATACTCCTTTACATACGGAACTGGTAATAGCTTGTCTATCCACCAGGCAATTTCTTTATCATCAGAACCGAACTTTGGTTTATAGTACTCAAATGATTGCCATAGATCATTGTGGTAATTGGTGTATTCTTTTATAATGTAATCTTTTAAGGTATTGAGTACAAGGTTATCATCTTCCTGCGATAATGTTAGATCGTAGAATAACGGCATATTTGGTTTAATATTACTGAAATCCGTTAGTGTAATGAAACAGTTTAATATTTTCTTATTAGCATATTTCGCATAATTGCCAGATTTTTCTTTTTCATGTAGATAACTTAAAATTTGGTTACGTAATAGATTGTTATAGACATTACTTGAAATATTAAGCTGTGAAAATGATGGGACTATATTGCATACAATAACTGGCGTATTAGGTTGTTTAGATTGTCCGATTAATGTAAACACATCACATATATAAAAATTTCTGTCCGTTGGAACTCCAAAAGATAGTTTATGATCAAAATTATATTTAAATTTTGCATCAGGTACAACTTTTGACAAATAGTCTGTATAATTTTTATATATAGTGTCTACTTTTTCTACAAGCATATAATGATTTAGAATACTAGAAGTGATTTTATCCTGTTTGGATTTTATTGAACTTTCTTTAAGCTTTCTATCACCGCTAATCATATCACTATCAAATAATCTGCTACATTCGCATTTATATTCATCACAATGTGCTGTTTTAGTTTTTGTGTCTTGTTTCGAATATGCATGATTGTAACAATACATGACATCATAAATAGCCATTATATTAATATCCGAATACGGTCCTAATTTGTATAATTGGTAGATATGCATATAAACCACAGTTTCTAATGCACACAATTTTGGAAGCGTAAATGTTCGTAATGCATGTACTCCTTTTTTAAATATACACTTTATTATTTTATATACATCAGACGAATATTTAGCATATTCATGATTATTTTTATTGTCAATTTTAAATGATAAGATAGGAATTACTATTTTATCCTGATTGTCTAACTTGCATAAATCACATTTATCCTTAGGGCATTTGCGCGATACCCAGCTATCTTCATCTTCATCATATTTCTTATTTAATTGGTTGTATAAATGTCGTACGCATTGGTTGTATTTTACATATGTTAATTTGGCAAACTCTAATTTGATTATTTCTTTAAATATTACTAAAAATTGATTGGTCTGTAAATCATACTTGTCTGTTTTAGTTTTACGTGGCATTTCATTAATGATTCTACTAATAAATTGATACCATGTCACACTATATCTAATAGTATGATGACCCCAATCGATAGTAACTTTAGACTTATCGATTGGTTCATCCGTATTATCAGTAAAATCTAGTTCTGAAATATCTGGAACGTGTGTAATATCTTCGTCTTCAAAATCTGAATTGGGTATTTCTTCATTATTAACTAGTTCTAATTCATCATCGCTAGGCATTTGAAGATCTCCGATCTCTGATTCACAGATGTCATCTTCACAGAGATTTTGCGTTTCAATAATTGCTGTTTTATATAATCCGTGAATTTGAGTATTAGATTCACTAGTACCTTCAAGTCTAATATTTTTTCTCTTAAGTAAATCTATAATTTTAGATTCTACGCCAGTTTCAATCGCGTTATCAATAACATATTTTAATTGGATTTTAGGTCTTGATAAATATGTAGGTTTCTCATCTATAGCAGATTCTATGAATAATTTAAATCGTTTATAAATATCATCACTTTTATTATCTATTCCCATATACAACGCCTTCTTTTGTCGCGTTATCGCTACATGTAGTAACGATTCATAAATAAGTGTTTCTGTTTGTTTACTAAAATTATTTAAGCTCTTTTCACTAACGCCTAATAAAAATACTACTTCACACCCCTGCCCCTTTGATGCATGGATAGATAAAATTCTAGTTGCATTTTCGGATTCATCTAAATTAATAGGCTGCCCATCTTCAGATTTGTGTAATTGGCAATAACTACGGAATTTAGTAATATCCAGTTCTCCATTATCATCCAACCAAAATGAATTTCCAATAATTTTTTCCTTAATTTTTTCCCGGTATTCAACATCAGCAATTTTATTGATCCAAAATTGTTGTAATTTTTGACGCAACTGATTTGCTAATGCATTCCTAGTAAGAATAGGGAAAATAAACATGAAATTATTTGGTAAATAACTATATTCGTCTATTTCTTTATTCATATACGTAATTATTCGATCGATAATTTTGCTAATTCGTTCTAAATTGTAATCTTCTTCATTTGAATATATGGTTGGTGTGATAAACACTTTATATGGCTCTTTCTCGTTTTCATGCTTATATTTACAACCACCGGGGCAAATACTGCAAATTGCAGGTAATTTATATTTTTTGTAAGGCACTACCTTATTAACAAACTTACTAAATTGTTCGTTATGAAATCTACGAACTTGGTTCTTACCTGTATCTTTTATGATATGGTCATCGACTTTTTCTTCTAAATAAGTAAATACAGATTGGTTAAAGTAAATACTTTGCAGTTTATCACCGATCACCGATATATCTATATTTGTTTTCTCTCTTATAGTATCTAATGCTTTGATATAATCGGGTGGAAGATCTTGTGCTTCATCAATGATAATTAGTGTTTTATGGGATAAAGGAATTGTAGATCCTCCATATTTAGGATTATTTTTAAAACTACTATTTTGAATATTTTTTAACATACCCATAAACATATTCATACTTATATCTCTATCACCCGTTGCAGTATGATAGATAAATGAATCTATCGTTCCGACGATAACCCTGATTGTTTTATTAGTGGGGGTATAAACAAATTCATAAACACTTTGATTAGAATTGTTATCTGCTTCTAATTTTTTTAGATGTTTTAGTTTGCCATCATTTTGTTGATCTTCTAATTCTTTTTCTATCACATGAATAGCTGAATGTGTCTTGCTTAAATAGATAAACGTATTTTTACCGGCATATCTTTCATTATCTTGTAGTAATTGAATACTTTCGTATGTTTTGCCACATCCAGCACCTCTTTGATTAAAATATATTTTACCTATATGCGTTTCGCATTTTTTGCATTTACGTTCTCTAAGGCATGTTAATTTAATTTCTGTTGATGTACTAGTTAGTAAATTAATAATTTCTTCATCATCGATCTCAACCCATGGTTCTGGTCGACACCACTCCTCTGTTTTACTGGAATGATAAATTTCATATATACTGGAAATTTGCCCATTATCAATATGTGCGATGTCGGCACGTCTAAGGCACTTATCATGTCTGAATGGATATTCTTGTTCAATAATAGATGTATCTAAAATTTCTGGTAACAGTATCGTAGTAATATCTTGACATTCATAACACTTTCGTTTAATTGTAATAGGCGTTTTTTGTTGTAAAATATGGGATAAAATATCTTTAGCCTTTCTATGATCTATCGATTCAGCTCCGTAATGATGACATTTATTTTCATCTATTCTACTTTTATGCGCAAAGTGTCGCGATCGTTCACTTCCATTTTTTAAAATTACATCAAATTTACATTCTGGGCATAAATACACAACACGTGATTTAGCATTAGATAAAGTTACAGGTTCTTTAGTTTCTTTATCTAACGCATATACTTCCGTATATTTTATAGTTGCAAAATGCAACATCATAAATTTATATATCTATTTTACTTTTCAAACTTTAAAAAAGAAAATAGGGTTCGAAAGGGCATTCGCCATACCAACAATATCAGCGTAGCGTTCATGTACAACATCCGCGTATTTGTTGATGATTTCTAAAGTGTTTTCTAAAGTATTATGTGACATATTGAAAGGACACGTTTTTAAACCGACACCTTTTACTTTTGAAGTTTATTATAAAAAATAAGTTCAATTTTCTATTTTGTCAAACTCAAAACCTTGATAAGCTCCGGCAAACTATAAATCTGCGCCTTTTGGATAAGTTCCGCCGGCGAAACGGAATTTGCGACATATTCAAACTTAGGAATATCTAAAATACTATCTAACTCATAAATTCTTTGTATAAGAGTCAACAGCTCATCCTTATCTAGTTTATCTAAATGAATACATAGATCAAAACGCCCAGGTCTGCGAAGAGCCGCATCAATCTTATCAATATGGTTTGTATTCGCGAT
>JACCDH010704286.1_pt1 | contig 25332 bp, 24 predicted proteins | sample 7442481 | NCBI WGS metagenome assembly JACCDH01 (sample SAMN15323433, study PRJNA562643) | freshwater metagenome | isolation source: river surface water | place: USA:Blue River Watershed | collected 2017-08-15 | reverse complement strand
TACACCTACGACAATCATCACACAGTCGATGACACACCCTATGGTGGTGGCGCTGGAATGGTTATGAAGCCAGAGCCCTGGGGCGAAGCTATCGATGCAGTAGTTGGGCGGTCAGATGAGGTAATTGACTTAGTAATTCTTACGCCTGCCGGAAAACAATTTAATCAAAGAGTGGCAGAAGAATTTACTAAATCCACTCATTTGCTGTTCGCCTGTGGTCGTTATGAGGGAATCGATGCACGTGTTGCTGATTTTTATCGTAGTGTAAAAAGTGTGCGGGTTCATGAGATTTCAATCGGGGATTATGTTTTGAATGGAGGAGAGGTTGCCGCTATGGTGATGATCGAAGCGGTAACACGATTGATTCCTGGTGTAATTGGTAACCCGGAATCACTTGCCGAGGAGTCACACAACGAGTTGGGCAATGTTGAGTATCCAAATTACACAAAACCAGCTCAATGGCGGGGTCACACAGTCCCCGAGATCTTGCTCTCTGGAAATCATGGAGAGATTGCGAAATGGCGTGCGGCTCAAGCCGAGTTACGTTCTAAAGGCGAACCCCGCGAATAACTGTGTTTTCCCATAAAGTTTTGGGGTTGATGCGGGAATAATCGCGACACGCCGAGTGTTGGTCAGGACACGAGCGTGGGTTTTGGGCATTATCCGCCCGTGCACATCTAGCGGTCATATCAATGACAGCTGGTCGAACTTTGGAATGGTGGTGAGAGATCAATGGCAACGGATTACGACACGCCCCGAAAAACCGATGAAGAGTTACATGAGGAATCCCTTGAAGAGCTAAAAGCTCGTCGAGCGGAGGCGCAATCAGGGCAGGTTGATCTCGATGAAGAAGAGGCAGAGAATGTTGAGCTGCCAGGTGCGGATCTTTCAGGGGAAGAGTTGGCGGTTCGCGTTGTTCCAAAACAAGAGAATGAGTTCACCTGTTCTCGCTGTTTCCTAGTGCATCACATAACCCAGTTAGCTAAAGGCGAGGGCGCCAAAGCTATCTGCAAAGATTGCATCTAGTCTTTCAAAACTTGTAACAGTTTTTCTGGATTCTTGGTGCTTATCAGCCAGTATGGGGTTGGATCCCTTTGATCATTAATTGTTAACTTAACACCGCCTTTAACCCAAAAACGCAACGCTAGAAATGCCTTTGGATTTATCCCTGGCCCACGCAGATATCGCATCTCTGCATCGTTCAAAATTTCAATCGTTCCGAGAAATCTTCTCTCAATATTCGCTCGACCAATTTGAAGCTTTTCATTGGTTACTTGAATCCTTAACCCAGTAAATTGATAAAAGAATCCTGATAGAAAGAGTGAAACAATTAGCGCAATCCAAGCCGCAAAGTTTCCTAGAGCTGCCCATATTGCTAGCACAATTGAAAGATCGAGGCCAAGCACCAGGAACCAAATCCATAGCGGCCATCTAACAATCTCTCTCACGGCAGGAGAGTACTTGCCTGCATACTTATAGGAGACCAATTAGTAGGTAACCATTTGCGCGGCGCCAACAGGGTAACCTTGCGCCCATGTCTCGAGGTCTGAGTATCAATCCGCCACTTGGCGCAAAGGTTCCCGATCGCCACCCCCAAGCGCCAGCTCCTGGCTCATTACTTGGCTCGCATAATCAGGATTGTTATGGCTGTGGCGCGTCACATCCTGCCGGTTTACATCTCATTGCTTACTCCGGTGAAGGAATGACAATCACCGCAAAGTTCACAGTTACTGAACTGCATCAAGGAGCCCCCGGATTAGCTCATGGTGGCTTACTCTCTTGCGCATTTGATGAAGCGCTAGGAAAGTTAATGTGGCTGGTTAGACAACCCGCTGTTACCGGAAAACTTGAAACCCTTTTTGTCGCCCCGGTTCCGGTCGGAACGACTTTGTTCATTAATGCCGAGATTGTTGGGCAAGAGGGGCGAAAGATTTACTGTAAAGCAGAAGGTCGTTTGGGCTCTGATGAAGGAGCTGTTGCGGTAGAGGCGGCCGCTATTTTCATTATTGTTCCCATGGAGCATTTCATAAACAACGCTCCGGAAGGTTTCAGAGAGATGCTGACTGGGCGAACTGATCTATCAATCGACAATGAGTTTGAGATCAACCCATGAAAGTTCTGATTACAAAGCTTGATTCTGATTTGCCAACCCCCTCCTACGCAAAGCCAGGCGATGCTGGGGCCGATGTCTATTCCCGTATTGATTGTGAAATAAAGGCAGGGGAGCGGGTTTTGGTTCCAACCGGAATTGCGATCGCGATGCCGGATGGATATGCCGCATTTGCTCACCCGAGATCGGGATTAGCGATCAAGTACGGCGTAGGTATTGTTAATGCGCCAGGCACTATTGATGCAGGTTACCGTGGTGAGTTGCAAATGATTTTGATTAACCATGACCCAAAAGAGAGTTTTTTCATAAAGCGCGGAGATCGCATCGCTCAGTTGGTTTTTCAAAAAGTTGAAAGAGCAGAATTTGTTGAGGTTGTTGAATTGCCGGGCTCGGATCGGGGCAGCGGTGGTTTTGGATCGACAGGAAAATCATGACCGAATCACATGATCACGAGGCCGATAAAGCCAAGATTGTTAACGCTTTGGGTGGCAAAAAAGGATTAATTGATTCGGGTTTACCCGCATTAGTTTTTCTAGTGGCCTTTAACTTTACAAAGGATGTAAACCAATCTTCTTACGCAGCACTAGGCCTCTCGTTGATTTTGACTTTGATTCGTTTGGTAAGACGGGAAACCATTCAACATGCGATCTCAGGTGTAATTGGTGTAGCGGTTTGCGCCTGGCTGGCTAATCGATCTGGAAATGCAGAGGATTTCTACCTACCTGGTTTGTGGACCAATGCCATCTATGGGGCGGTGTACCTGATCTCCATTTTGGTGCGATGGCCAGTAATTGGTTTGGTTGTTGGGCCGTTACTAGAAGAGAATCTGCGTTGGCGTAAAGATCCAGCCCGCACCAAGGTCTATATCAAAGCAACCTGGCTATGGGTAGGAATGTTTGCCATCCGTCTTGTGGTGCAATATCCGCTTTATCTTGCCGAGAATGTAAATGCACTTGGTACCGCACGGCTGGTTATGGGATACCCATTGTTTATTGCAACGGCTTGGGCTACTTGGATAGTAATAAAGAGTGGGCCGAAACTTAGGGAAGATTTAAGAGCTAACCCTTAAGTACAAAACATCCCTTTATCTGCTCCTCTGCCGCGGCGGAGGCGACAAAAATCAATTCATCGCCGGCTGAAAAGACATCATGGGCAGATGGTGCAATCACATGGCCATCTCGAATTATTGCCGCCAGTGAGGCGTCATCAGGAAGCTGTACCTCTTCCACACTTTTGCCAATACATGAGGAGTCGTCAGGAAGAGTTAGTTCGACAAGGTTTGCTTCGCCTGCCTTCAGCGAGAAGAGACGAACAACATCTCCAACGGATACCGCTTCTTCAACAAGTGCCGCAATGATTCGTGGCGTGGACACCGCAACATCTACACCCCAGGAAGAGTCAAACATCCACTCATTTTTTGGATGATTAACGCGCGCTACAACTCGTGGAACTCCATACTCAGTTTTAGCCAAAAGTGAAGAGACAAGATTTACTTTGTCATCACCAGTTGCAGCCACCATTACCTGACAGGTATCAAGCTTCGCCTTATCAAGAGAGCTAATCTCACAAGCATCAGCTAACAACCATTCGGCAGATGGAACGCTCTCCATCTTGAGGGATTTAGGGTTTTTATCAATTAACAAGACTTGATGACCATTGGCAATTAGTTCACGAGCGATTGCACGCCCTGCATTGCCGGCTCCCGCGATAGCGATTCTCATTACTCACCACCGGGTTCTTGGCTCAGTGATTTTTCGGTAGCCAAAAGATTTATATCCTCGACAATTACGTGAACAACATCGCCTTCCTGCAGAACAGTATGTTCATTGGGAATAATGCCCTCACCCAATCTAGTAATGAAGGCAACACGGCATGAGGTGTGTTGTTCGATTAGCGAGGATGGCTTTCCAAACCAATCTCTATGCAATGGCATTTCGGCGAGCTGCACCTTTCCAGATGCATCCTGCCATTCAGATCGCGAACCCTGCGGCAAAATTCGGCGCATAATTTGATCGGTTGTCCATAAAACCGTTGCCACAGTTGGAATTCCCAGTCTTTGATATATCTCAGCGCGCGCAGGATCATAAATTCTGGCAACAACGCTGGCGACCCCAAATGTTTCGCGCGCAACGCGAGCGGCAAGAATATTTGAGTTATCGCCATTAGAGACCGCTGCAAATGCATCTGCTCTTTCAATGCCAGCTTCTAGCAAAGTGTCTCGGTCAAAGCCCACGCCTGCGACTGTAAGTCCATTGAAATCAGCTCCCAATCTTCGGAAAGCTTCGCGATCTTGATCAATTACTGCAACTGAGTGACCGAGCGCTTGAAAATCTTTGGCCAAGGTAGAGCCGACTCGTCCGCATCCCATGATGACGATATGCACAAAAGGAGAATCTACACCTTTAGGCTAGTTACCTGGAAATCTGCGCCATTTGTCGCGGTTTGTTTGCGAGGGAGAAGCTGTGGAAGTTGGCGACCAAGTTGAGGTCGAAGTTAACTCAATAGCTCATGGCGGTCATTGTGTTGCGCGATACAACGGCCAGGTAATCTTTGTTAGACATGCAATTCCTGGCGAAAAAGTTATTGTTGAAATTACCGATAAGAGCAGGAACTTTGCACGGGGTAATTGCGTAAAGGTTATTGAGGCGTCTCCTCATCGCATCAAACCCGCTTGTAAGTTCGCGCATCCTTCTGGCTGTGGAGGTTGCGATTTTCAGCACGTCGAGTTGGGTTATCAAAGGAGTTTGAAAGCAGAGATCATTCGGGAGCAGTTTTCTCGCTTGGCCAAGTTGGAAATTGACATTGAGGTGGAGAAAGTAGAACCAACTACCAATTGGCGCAGTCGCATGGAGTTCACAGTATCGGAGAACCGCAAATTAGCTTTATATGCGGCTCGCAGCAATGAGTTAGTTGAAATCGATGAATGCAGTATTGCGCATGCAGAGATAAATATTTTGGAAGTTAACAACCGTCATCTTCCAATTGGAAAGAAAGTTGATGTAGTTATCTCTTCGGCTGGCGATAGGGAAGTAGTTGTTGAAGGTAGAGAGAACCTGGCCTTGATTAAGGAGAGCTCCTCTGGTTTTGACTTTTCGCTAAACCCCATCACCTTCTGGCAAAGCCATGTGAGTGCACCAAGAGTTTTGACTGAAGTCGTTAAAGAGTGGGCGGAGCTCAAGTTAGGCGATCACCTATTTGATTTGTATGGAGGTGCAGGACTGTTTACTGGCGCTCTAATAAATGAAGTAGGGCCAGGCGGCAGAGTTACTCTGATTGAGTCAGATGAGAACGCCATTACCGATGCCAAAAGAAGTTTTGCAGCCTTGGAGAATATTGAAATAGTTCAAGCTAGAGTGGAAAAGGTACTTAAGAATTATCGAGCTGCAAATGTTGTCGTGCTGGATCCTCCAAGGGTCGGTGCAGGTGCTGGGGTCATCACCGCTATAGCCAAACTCAAACCACGTAACATCGTTTACATTGCCTGCGATCCGGCAGCATTAGCCCGAGATACCGCTTATCTACGGGATGCAGGTTTTGAGTTAAAGGCCTTGCGGGCTTTTGACCTCTTCCCGATGACGGCCCATATGGAGTGTGTGGCGCGTTTCATGCCAGCCTAGAGAGGGCGCACCATTTAGAACTTAAATGGGAAATCATGGCCAGTTAGTATTCGGCCATGAGCAAAAACTCCTTTGATGCACAGAGCACCCTCGAAGTTGCCGGTAAGAGTTATCAGATTTTTGATATCACCAAACTGCCAGCCGCAGCTAATCTGCCATTTTCATTAAAGATTCTGTTAGAGAACCTGTTGCGTACCGAGGATGGAGCAAACATCACCGCCAAGCAGATTGAAGCTTTGGCATCTTGGAACCCTGATTCACAGCCCGATACTGAAATTCAATTTACCCCCGCTCGTGTGATTATGCAGGACTTCACAGGAGTTCCCTGCGTTGTAGATCTAGCGACAATGCGAGAGGCGATTGCAGAGCTTGGAGGAGATCCAGCACGTGTAAATCCGCTCGCACCTGCAGAGTTGGTAATTGATCACTCAGTTATTGCTGATACATATGGAACCAAAGATTCCTTTGCTCAAAATGTTGAAATTGAATACCAAAGAAACACAGAGCGGTATCGATTCTTGCGCTGGGGACAAAGCGCATTTGATGAGTTCAAAGTTGTTCCACCAGGAACTGGAATCGTGCATCAGGTAAACATCGAGTATTTAGCTCGTGTAGTGATGACAAGAAGTGTTGGTGGAGTTGAAAGAGCCTATCCAGACACCGTTGTTGGCACCGATTCACACACCACAATGGTTAATGGACTTGGTGTTTTGGGTTGGGGCGTCGGTGGAATTGAGGCTGAAGCGGCCCTATTGGGTCAGCCGGTTTCGATGTTGATTCCACGCGTAGTGGGTTTCAAGTTAAGTGGTGCGCTTCCTGTAGGAACTACCGCAACAGATTTAGTTTTAACTATTACTGAGATGTTGCGTAAGCATGGCGTCGTAGGCAAATTTGTTGAGTTCTATGGTCCTGGCGTAAGTGCATTGCCGATGGCTAACCGTGCAACTATTGGAAATATGTCCCCGGAATACGGTTCAACCGTAGCTATTTTCCCAATTGATGAAGAAACCATTAAGTACCTGCAGTTAACTGGCCGCACTCCAGAGCAGCTAGAGCTGGTTGAAAAGTACGCCAAGCGACAAGGAATTTGGCATGATCCAAATGCTACTCCGCGCTACTCAGAGCATCTTGAACTGGATTTAGCGCAGGTAGTTCCATCAATCGCAGGTCCAAAGCGACCACAAGACAGAGTTTCTTTAAGTGATGCCAAGAGCGCATTTGCCAAAGCGGTTCCAACTTATCTCTCAGAGAAATCAGCAAAACAACCAGTTCCAGTTACCGTTAATGCAAAAGATGGCGCGGTGACAAATGGTTCTGTTGTTATAGCTTCAATCACCTCTTGCACAAATACCTCCAATCCAAGCGTCATGATTGGTGCTGGTTTGCTGGCAAAGAAGGCGGTTGAAAAAGGATTAGTAAGCAAGCCTTGGGTAAAAACGACTTTAGCCCCGGGTTCAAAGGTGGTTACCAATTACTATGAGAAAGCCGGACTAACTCCATATCTGGAGAAGTTGGGCTTCAACCTTGTTGGTTACGGCTGCGTGACCTGTATTGGAAACTCTGGTCCACTTCCAGTTGAGGTGAGTAAAGCGGTAAATGAAAATGATCTCGCGGTAGCAGCTGTTCTATCTGGTAACCGTAACTTTGAAGGTCGCATCAGTCCTGATGTGAAGATGAATTATTTGGCTTCACCACCTCTAGTAGTGGCCTATTCAATAGCCGGCAGCATGGATCATGATTTTGATCGCGACCCACTTGGTAAAGATGCAAATGGCAATGATGTTTTTCTAAAGGATATCTGGCCATCAACCGCCGAAATCCAAGCGGTGATTGATGATGTGGTTTCCTCTGAAATGTTCAAAAAGGATTACTCCAGTGTCTTTGCCGGTGACAAGCATTGGACATCACTAGATACTCCAACCGGCAAGGTCTTCGAATGGGACTCCAACTCAACTTATGTCCGCAAACCTCCTTACTTCGAAGGGATGCCACGCCAACCAAAGCCAGTTACTGATATCAATTCAGCTCGGGTGCTAGCAAAGTTAGGTGATTCAGTAACGACTGACCATATTTCTCCGGCTGGTTCAATTAAAGTTGATTCTCCAGCAGGTAAGTATCTGGCAGAACATGGTGTTTCAAAAGCTGATTTCAACTCTTATGGATCGCGCCGTGGTAACCATGAAGTAATGATTCGTGGCACCTTTGCCAACATTCGCTTGAAGAACTTGCTGTTAAATGGAGTCGAAGGTGGATACACCAGAAACTTCTTGAGCGGTGGAGATCAGACCACCATTTACGACGCGTCTATGGCATATCAAGCTGCTGGAGTTCCGCTAGTTATCTTGGCCGGCAAAGAGTATGGCTCCGGTTCCTCCAGAGATTGGGCGGCAAAAGGAACTGCGTTGCTTGGAGTAAAGGCTGTCATTGCTGAATCATTTGAACGTATCCATCGCTCTAACTTAATTGGCATGGGGGTTCTTCCACTTCAATTTATAGATGGTGAGAATGCAGAAAGCCTTGGCCTAACTGGCGAAGAGATTTTCTCCATAGAGGGAGTTACAGCTCTGAATGAGGGGTCAATTCCCGGCACAGTTAAGGTGACCGCGGGGGATAAGAGTTTTACCGCGAAGGTACGTATTGATACCCCCGGCGAGGCGGATTACTACCGCCATGGCGGAATCATGCAGTACGTACTCCGCTCGCTCTTATCCTAAATCTCGTTACCATTACAGCATGAGGTTTTTGCCCCGGATTAAATCTCCTGGAGATTTGGCGCGTTTTGAGGTCAATGAGCTAAATGAGTTAGCTACAGAGATCCGTGGCTTTCTGATTGAAAAGGTTTCAAAATCCGGCGGTCATCTCGGTCCAAATTTAGGAATTGTTGAGTTAACCATTGCATTGCATCGGGTCTTTGAATCACCAAGAGATGTGATGGTTTTTGATACTGGTCATCAAACCTATGTACATAAGATTCTTACCGGTAGAGCATCTGGCTTTGATAAGTTGCGGCAACGTGGCGGATTAGCCGGTTATCCAAATCGCTCAGAGAGCGAACATGATGTAATTGAGAACTCTCACGCCTCCACCGCACTTTCCTGGGCAGATGGAATTGCTCGTGGGTTCATGATTAAGGGCGAGAAAGAGCGCACAGTAGTAGCGGTGGTTGGAGATGGATCTTTAACGGGTGGTATGGCATGGGAGGCTCTAAACAATATAGCCGCAGCAGAAGATCTTCGTTTGGTAATTGTTGTTAATGACAATGAGCGCTCTTACTCACCAACAATTGGTGGAGTAGCGACCTATCTTTCGACTCTGCGAGCTACAAAGGGTTATGAAAAGTTTTTAGAGTGGGGCAAAGGGGTTTTGGAGCGCACCCCAGTCGTTGGTCATCCGATTTATGAAACCTTGCATGGCATGAAAAAAGGGATAAAGGACATCGTTGCCCCGCAGGGCATGTTTGAAGATTTGGGATTGAAGTACATCGGCCCGGTTGATGGACATGACATTGCTGCGCTCGAAAAGGCTTTACATCAAGCTAAGAAGTTTGAAGGACCAGTATTGGTTCATGCAATTACTGAAAAAGGCAGAGGACATGCGCCTGCCGTACAAGATGAGGCAGAGAAGTTTCATGCGGTTGGCGTAGTGGATCCAGAAACTGGGGAACCGCTAAACAAGTCCGGAGCTACTTGGACCAACGTCTTTGCCAACTCTTTAGTGGAGTATGGAAAGCAGCGAGCAGATCTGGTTGCCGTAACCGCTGCCATGCTAGGACCAACTGGTCTTGATAGGTTCCAAAAAGAGTTTCCAGAGCGAACTTTAGATGTTGGAATTGCAGAGCAACATGCCACTACATCGGCCGCGGGTATGGCGTACGCCGGATTGCACCCTGTCGTAGCGGTTTACTCGACATTTTTAAATCGTGCCTTCGATCAACTTTTGCTGGATGTGGCATTACATAAGGCGGGTGTCACTTTTGTTTTAGATCGGGCTGGCATCACTGGTGACGATGGACCTTCACATCATGGCATCTGGGATTTGGCTTTGACCGGAATTGTTCCAACCGCACATGTTGCAGCTCCGCGCGATGGAATTCTGCTCAACGAACTACTAGGGGAGTGTTTAGAGATAAATAATGCTCCATCAATCATTCGCTTTCCAAAAGGTGCGGTTGCAAAAGATATTCCAGCCTTTGAAAGAAGAGAGGGCCTTGATATTTTGTATCGTGGCGAGAGCGCTGATGTTTTGTTGGTTAGCATCGGAGCGATGGCTTCAATTGCAGTTGAAGCTGCGGCGCAGGCTTACAGAGAAGGGGTTGGCGTTACCGTAGTCGACCCGCGATGGGTTAAGCCTTTGCCAGTCCAAGCTTTAATCTCTATGGCACAGCGCTACACCAGAGTCGTTGTCTTGGAAGATGGCATTAAACATGGCGGCATCGCAAGTACCATCTCAGAGATTTTCCGCGAGAACTCTGTTACGACCCCAATTCACTCTATTGGAGTACCGCTAGAGTTCATTGAACATTCCAAACGAAATGAGATCCTGGAGGATCTAGGAATTACTGCCCAAAACGTGGCCCGCCAACTTGTTGGCTGGGCTTCAATTAGGCAGGAAGCGATGCAACTCCATGCGGATGAAACCGTTGACCGCAAACCGCTTCACTAATTCCTTCTCTGTCTAGATAAGGAAGAATTCCACCTAGGTGCATTGGCCAACCGGCGCCGAGCAACATACATAGATCTATCTCGGCTGGGGTTGAGACCACGCCTTCATCTAGCATCATCCGAGCTTCTTCAGCCAAAGCCTTAAGCGCGCGCATGCGAACCTCTTCTGAGGTTGAAGCCTTGCTGCCCTTTTCAACCAGTGCCAATGCCTCTGGATTTGGCGCTAACTTTCCAGATTCATCCTTGATGTAGAAGCTCTTTACTCCATTATCAACCAAACGCTGGACGGTTGGAGAGATGCGGTAGCGCGGACCAAGGTTGTTATGCAATGTCTTGGAAACATGCAGTGCAACACCTGGGCCCACCAATCCAAATAACTCGAAGGGGGACATCGGGAAGCCAAGTGGTCGCAGCGCATTGTCTGCAACATCTGCTGGCGTTCCTTCATCAACCGCATCGGTGACTTCACCCATGAATCTAGTTAGCAGACGATTTACTACAAAGCCAGGAGCATCCTTGCAGATGATCATCGTCTTCTTTAACTCTTTACCAACATTGATCGCAGTTGCTGTTGTTGCATCATCTGTTTTTGAGGTTCGCGCAACCTCGAGTAATGGCATGACAGCTACTGGATTGAAGAAGTGGAAACCAACCACTCGCTCTGGATGAGCCAGGCCTTCACCCATCTTTTCTACAGAGAGGGAGGAGGTATTGGTAGCCAATACACACTCTGGCGAAATGATTGCCTCCAGGTCTTTGAAGAGTTTCTGCTTAATTGCTAACTCCTCAAATACCGCTTCGATGATGAAATCCGCGGTCGCAAATACTTTTTGGTCTACAGAGCCAGAAACCAAAAGTGAGAGACGTCGTCCCGCCTCTTCACTCAATCTCTTCTTTTCAACCAATTTTGAAATCTCAGTACGGACCCACTCAACACCCTTATCTACACGGGCTTGATCCAGGTCGGTCATAACAACTGGCACCTTTAGATTTCTTACGAGTAGCAGAGCCAATTGAGATGCCATTAGTCCAGCTCCAACTACGCCAACCTTGGTTACCTTGCGGGCCACTGCTGGTTTTGGTGCGCCTTCAACCTTCTTGCGTTTCTTTTGAATCAAATTGAAGGCATATAGAGAGGCGCGCAATGGATTACCCATTACTAGATTTGCCAAAATCTCATCCTCAGCATCAAAGCCTTGATCCAAAGTATTGGTGCGGGCAGCTGTGATTAACTCCAACGCTTGAAGGGGAGCGGCGATCTCAGCTCCACCATACTTCTTGGCGACCGCTGCTTTGCCCGTTGCAATTGCGGCGTCCCAAGCAGCGCTATCTGCGGAGTGATCTTTGCGTTCGATCTTTTGCTTACCAGAGATGATTCCTGCAGCAAAAGCGACAGATCTCTCCAGGAAATCAGCAGGTTCAAATACCGCGTCTACAACGCCAAGACCAAGTGCATCTTTTGCCTTCATCATGGTGTTGTTGTTTAGCGCATTGAGAATAATTACCTGAACCGCTTTTTCTGGTCCAATCAGTTTAGGTAGCAATGTTGCTCCGCCCCAGCCAGGAACGATTCCTAAGAAGCACTCTGGAAGTGCGGTGAAAGCGGTTGAGGCCAATGTTCGATAATGACAATGCAAGCCAACCTCAAGGCCGCCACCCAAAGCTAGACCATTGATAAAGGCAAATGTAGGTTTCTTGCTGCGCCCCATTCTCTTAAAGACATCATGGCCATACTTTCCGATACTCAATGCTTGGCTCTTGTCGGTGACAAATGGCAATCCTGATAAGTCCGCACCTGCGGCAAAAATAAATGGCTTGCCGGTAATCGCAATCGCAACTGACGAGGAGTTCTCCGCCGCAGTAATTGCGTTGTCCAACTCCTGTAAAGATTTCGGACCCAAGGTATTGGGACGGGTGTGATCCATGCCGTTATCAATTGTGATGAGCGAGAGAGTTCCTGATGCGCCAAATGCGGAAAGATCAATTTCGCGCACTATCGCTTTAGTTACTACCTCTTCAGGCGCGCCAGTAGGAGTTGTCATTTCAGTCATGGTTAGGCCGCCTTACCGTTGTAGTTAGGGTTTTCCCAAATAACAGTTCCGCCCATGCCAAGTCCGATACACATAGTTGTAATTCCATAACGCACATCGGGACGCTCTTTAAATCCTTCTGCGAGATTTAACATCAAGCGAATTCCTGAGGATGCCAAGGGATGTCCAACTGCAATTGCACCGCCATAGATATTTACCCGTGGATCATCATCGGAAATACCGAAATAATCCAGGAAGGAAAGAACCTGGATAGCAAAGGCTTCATTAACTTCAAATAAGCCAATATCTTCAATCTTTAACCCGGCTTTTGCTAGAGCTTTAAGGGTCGATGGAACCGGTCCATAACCCATAATCTCCGGCTCAACACCGGCAAAAGCAAAGGTGACTAACTTGGCCTTAGGCGTTAATCCCAACTCTTTTGCTTTTGCTTCGCTTGCAAGCAAAGCAGCGGTTGCGCCATCATTTAATCCCGCAGCATTTCCAGCGGTAACTCTTCCTGCAGCGCGGAATGGAGTCTTTAGTGCAGCTAATCCTTCAAGGGTTGTGCCAGGGCGTGGTGGTTCATCAACTGTTGCAACACCCCAACCCAACTCTGCATTTCTAACCGCAACTGGAATCAAGTTTGGTTGAATCTTTCCAGCGTTGTAAGCGGCAACAGTTTTTAACTGTGAGTTAAGCGCATACTTATCAGCGCGCTCCTTTGTGAGGTGAGGAAACTTGTCATGCAATCTTTCTGCTGTGTTACCCATAGATAGCGCATCTGTATCCACTAATTTTTCTGCCAAGTAACGTGGGTTTGGATCCATACCTTCACCCATTGGATGATTGCCCATGTGCTCAACACCGCCAGCGATTGCTAAATCGTATGCACCCATATTGATTGAACCGGCCAATGTTGTAACTGAGGTCATCGCACCTGCACACCAACGATCAATGGAATATCCAGGAACGGTGTTTGGCAATCCTGCGAGCAATGAAGCGCTTCTGCCGATATTCATTCCTTGATCACCAAACTGAGTTGCAGCAGCTATCGCAACATCATCGATGTCAGATGGCTTTACCTGCGGGTTTCTCTCAAGCAATCCGCGGATGCATCGCACAACGATGTCATCAGCTCGAGTACCGGAGTAAAGGCTGCCCGCTTTTCCAAATGGGGAGCGGACCGCATCAACAAGAACTACATTGGTGGAGGTAGAGGCAGTATTCATGCCGCTAGGTTACTGGTGAGTAGCCTTTCTTGGCACCCAACGCAAAGGGCCCTGTAATTGGGCATAAATTGATTGACCCACCTTGAAATCCATTGGGGCGGCCACCCGAGCTCGGATGGGTGAGGCATAGCCTGGCAGTTTGAGTTCTAGCAAGGCATCGTGGCCGTAGTAGTTGATCTTTGAAATTTCCGCCCGAACCCCGTCCTCGAGTTCGGCTGTGCTGACCCTAATCTCTTCCGGGCGAATCAACAGATCGCCATTTGGTGTCACATCAAAGGTTTGAACATTTAGGGGAGAGAGTATTTTTTCTTTTGTCCCTTTGAAGGCTGGAAGGGTGACAACATCTCCCGTGCTCTGAGCAACATCTGCAGAAATTGGCTGACGATAAACCTCAGCGGGTGGGCCGTACTGCACCACTTGACCTTTACGCATCAAAGCAATCACATCAGCAGAAACCAAGGCGTCTTCTCGATCATGAGTAACCATGATTGTTGTGGTCTTAGTGCGTTTAAGTAGGGCCGCAACCTCCTCACTGATTTCAGCTTGCAATGCTTGATCTAATGCAGCGAATGGTTCATCAAGTAAAACCATGGCGGGCTTCATTGCTAAAGCTCGAGCCAGTGCAACGCGGGTTTGTTGACCACCACTTAACTGCTGTGGAAGACGAGTTTCAAAACCGCCCAACCCAACCAAGTTCAACATCTCTTCAACAATTGAACTTTTCTCGGTTTTGGCCAGCTTGCCTAATGAGAATGCGACATTTTCAAAAACAGATAGGTGTGGAAACAGTCCACCTTCTTGGGGGACATAGCCAATATTTCTTTTGTGAGGTGGAAGAACGAGCGATGAAACACTAACGAGTTGTTTTCCGAATCTAATCGTTCCAGAAGCGGGCGTGATGAGACCCGCGATACTTCTCAAAAGAGTGGTTTTGCCACAACCAGATGGACCGAGAATTGCCGCAAACTGACCTGATTCAACGGTCAAGGAAAGTCCCTGAAGAATTGATGTCCCAGAAAACTGCACACTCAGATCACGAATTTCTAGGGATGTCATTAGATATCTCCCTCTTCGTTACTGCCTCTATCTGGGCGGTTGATTAAAAAAGTAGGAATGGCCGCGATAATTACTAAGAATAATGCGTAGGGAGCAGCTTCGCTAAACCGAGAAATTGCGGTCAATCCCCACATCTCCGTCGCCAATGTTTCGAAGCCTGTTGGACGTAGCATCAAGGTGGCAGGCAACTCTTTCATCGCAGCTAAAACCACCAAAAGGGTTCCGGTTAAGACTCCTGGCGCAGCCAAGGGAAGGGTGATTGCACGGAATGTTTGGGCTCTGTTCTTGCCCAAGGTCGCGGAGATATCAATCAGATTCTGCGGCACTCGGCCAAGTGCGGAGCGCACCGAACCGACGCTCTTAGCCATAAACAAAAGCGCATAAGAAAAAGCTAATAATCCCAAGGTTTGATACAACCACGGAAACTCTGAACCAAAAGCAACAAGGGCTAGCCCCATCACAATTCCGGGCAATGCGTGCACCAGAAGCACTCCCTTGTCGACCAATGCTCCAAGAGTTGATCCACTAATAACAAGCAATCCGAGAGGTAAGGCTAGAGAGATTGAGATAAGAGCACCAAGCGAGGCGGCTGCCACAGTCGAAATTGATGCGGACAACAGAGATGCATAATCTATAGATGCAGCAGAATTGAAGAAGCGATAGAGCAGCAATCCCATAGGAATAATCAAGCCTAAAATCAAATAGACGGCTACCAGAGATTGCGCAGCTATTTTGGTTCCAGAATTGTTAATGGGAATGGGTTGCTTCAGTAAACGTGCAGAGTTGCGCCCTAGTCGGGCCTTACCGCGAGCCCTGGATTCAATCGCAATAATCATGGCGGACATAGCAACCAAAATCAGCGCCAATATGGCAGCTGAACTACGATCATAGGAGCCACGATAAAGATTAGATATAGATCTGGTAAATGTATCTACGCCCAAGAGTGAAACTGCGCCGAAATCGCTCAACACATAGAGTGCAACGAGAAGTGCGCCAGCAGCGACAGAAGTCCTTATTTGAGGCAGAGTGACTTTAAAAAATGTTTTCAAGGGACTTAAGCCAAGCGTCAAGGCAACTTCATGTTGAGACCAGTCAACTCGACGCAATCCAGAGAGTGCGGCTAAGGAGACATAAGGGGTAGTGGAAAGAACTAATATGAATACCGCTGCCCAGAACCCAGACAAAGAGTTATCGATCAATATCCAACTAAAGGTGAAGACATAGCTCGGAATGGCTATAGGAAGGATAACTAGTGCTTGCTGCAGATTTCGTATGGGAAGCTTAACGCTATGCAAGGACCAGGCTAGAGCTACGCCAAGAGTTGTGGATATGAGTGCCACGACTGTTACCAAGGAGGTCGTAGTGATGAAGATGTGAGCGGTTTTTTCCCTAAAGAGAAGGGCCTCTATAGAAACCCAATTTCCCTCTAGGGCGCGACGCATTAGATACAGCAGTGGAATCGCAATAAAAATCAGCGAAATCAAGGCAGCCATAATCAGCCCAGAAGACACATGGCTATTGGTATTCAATTCACCATGTGCCTTCTTGGCCACCTTAGATTGTGCGCTGGTTAACTTAATTTTTTACAACAACCCCACCCTGATTAATAGATCTTGGGTCCGCTTTAAATCTGCCAAGGTAGAAAGATCCACAGCTGGCGACTTAATCGCACTCAAGGCTGGCAAATCCGCTGGGGTTAAAGTGGGATTCACAATTGAATACTCATGAGTTTCCGAAACAAACTTGGCTTGCGTTTTCTCTGAGAGCAAATACTCAAGGAGTTTTTGGGCGCCTTCAGAATTCTTGGCGGTATTGAAAATTCCTGCGCCGGAGACATTTACCAGGTTTCCTAAATCCCCTGGCTGGAAGAAATCAATGGCCGCCTTTAGTTCTCTTCCCAGTTCTTGCGCTACCTCCCAAAGGTAATAGTGATTAACAAGGCCGAGATCAATCTCGCCGGCATCTACCGCTTCAACTATTTGAGCATTCTTCTCGTAGAACTTTGGTTCATTCTTCATCAATCCAGTTAGCCATTGTTCGGTGGCCGCTTCGCCGCGGCTTTGAATCAAAGCGGTTATGAAGGCTTGGAAGGATGCATTTGTTGGTGCTATGGCGAGGCGACCCTTCCATTGAGAATCAAGAAGATCTTCGATGGATTTTGGCAAGGCATCAACTCTTTCGGGTGAATACACAAAAACACGTGCTCGACCGGTGATGCCAATCCAATCTTGATTAACTGATTGATACTTGGTTTCTACCTTCCCAAGGATGCTTTGTTCTAGCGGACGGAGCAATCCCGCTGCACTCACCGCGCCAAGAGATCCTGCATCCTGTGCCAAAAACAGATCAGCAGGGGAGTTCTCGCCCTCCTCCAAGATCTGTGCCGCCAAAGCGGCTGAATCGCCATATCGGACATCAACCTGAATTCCAGTCTGCTCGGTGAACTCGGCAAAGAACGGAGCAATGAACTCCTCGCTTCGCCCAGAGTAGACAACCAGGGACTGACCCTCGCTGCTGTCGGAGCTACATCCGACCAATGTGGAAGCAATGGCGGCAAAGCCAGCAATAGCCAAAATTGTGCGTGATTTAGATAGTTTTGAACCCATGGCCTCACCATAAGCTGAAGCGGGGAATTACGCAACATTTGTGTTGCGTAATTCAGGTCACTCAGCTCTCAGGGGTAGGGCTCTGGCTCTCTGGATTTTCGGGTTGTGGCAATGGTTCACTTTCGGCCAGAGCGGCGCTTAAAACATTGGCGCATTTTTCAATCTGCCATTCGCGCGCCCCATTGAGTCTTAGTTGGGTTTCGGTAGCGGTAATAAGTTTTGGAGTTAGCTCAAGTACACGTTCCTTGCCTTCATCAAAACAAATCTTACGTACCAACTCTGGTGTTATTAGATTCTCCAGGGGCATCGCCAGATCTTCTGCAATCGCTGCCAAGTTATGTTTTGCATGCGACAAGTGAGCGTGCGCCAAAGGAAATTTAACCTTCCAAATTTTTACCGGTGGCAGGGAATCAGATTTGCCTCGTAGTTGTGGCCAATCTGATTCCTTTAAATGGCTTGCTGATAGATAGGTTTCCAGCCAAGTGTCCACATAACTCTTCTGAATTTCATTGCGCACCCTGGTCTTGACCTCTGGAATCTTTAAAAATTCCGCCTTAGTTTTGATCTGCGCTTTAGCAAGCGCGATTATTACGTAATCAGATAGCAAACGCCCGGGGGCCAAATCAATTTCAGATGCAATCTGATCTCTTTTGCTCCAAAGCTCTCTAATAATGGCTAACTGATACCTAGATTTAATCTCATGCATCCCCGAAGTGCGTCGCCAAGGTTCACTTCTAGGTTTTGAAGGTGGAGCCTGCAGAATCGCGGCAAAGTCCTGCATCGCCCACTTCAGTTTTCCTTGACTCTCCAACAAATTAGAAATCTGATCCCTTAGATCTAATAAAACCGCAACATCAAGTGCGGCATAGTCGAGCCACTCCTTCTCAAGCGGCCTTAATGACCAATCAACCGCAGAGTGTTCTTTCGCTAAAGAGATTTCAAGCAGTGACTCGCAAAGAGCTCCTAAACCAACCCTTTCACAGCCCGCGATTCGCGCTCCCAGTTCAGTATCAAATAGCTGTGCTGGATTAATGCCAAACTCTCTCAAGCACGGAAGATCCTGCGTGCTGGCATGAATGACGGTTTCGCAATCAGTAATTACCGCATTCAAATTCGAAATTAGAGGTGAATTCCGTAGCGGTATTGGATCAATTAAATGAATGCCACCGTCACGTCGAAATAGTTGAATCAAGTAGGCACGAGAGCTGTAGCGGAAACCGGAGGCACGTTCTGCATCTACTGCGATGCCACCTTTTCCAGCCGCAAGTTGTCTAATGCAAACTTCCAACTGAGACTCAGTGGTGATTAATTCAGGGGTTCCCTGTTCAGGGGTTAGCAATGCGCGCATTGTTTAACTGCTTAGCGTTTAGCAGGCAGAGTTGCTACACCTTCAGGAACCGGAGGTAAACCAGCAGCGCTAGCCATCAACTCCAGCCAGGCATTTACATGGCTAATCAATTTTTGTGGATCGCTAGGGGTCCAGGAAGCTCGTATCTCAATCTCTGATGACTCATCCTGAGGAGAAAGCTGTCCATAAGAGGCGCTCATGACCCGGGTAACTGTTCCGCTAGGTGCCAGGTAATCTGCAGAAAGATTGTTAAGCGCATCGATAAACCAGGACCAACCAACATCTGGAAGCAATGGATCAGATTCCATCTCAGTTTCTAGAGCTGATCTGACAAAAGTTACGCAGCGGAACTTACCCTCCCATGCCTCTTGTCCTTCTGGATCATGGAGCAAAACAAACCGGCCGGTTGCGACATCAAGATCGCCATCGACTAGATCTGCAGAGATGGCGTAAGCAAATGGAGCAAGGCGTTGTGGCGCTGGAATCTCAGAGATAGAGATCTGCGCACGAGTTTTGAGTTGTTTAATTTCTTCAATAACTTCATGAAAGAAATCAGTTTCATTCCTCACTTCACAAACCTCACAAGACAAGGGTAGCCAGTATCCTTTGCAAATGGGTTCATTGCTCGCGCTTTTGTCCAGTGTTTTGTGGGGTACGGCTGATTATCTAGCTGGAAATCTATCCAAGCGATACAAAGCAATAGCGGTAACCGGTGTTTCACAGTTCTTCGGATTGTTGTTTGGCATATCTGCAATTCTTCTTTTTAGTGATTTCATAACACCCAACCTCTCTTGGGATGGATATTTAATTCCTGGCGTTATAGCGGGCATTGCTGGATTTATTGGCCTAGTTTCTTTCTACACGGGGTTAGCAACTGGGCGCATGGGGGTTGTCTCGCCGATCAGCTCTTTGTCTGTTGTTATACCTTTGATTTTTGCGCTTGCTAGAGGTGAACGACCGACAAACTTGCAAGCTGTTGGAATTCTGATCGCTATTGCTGGCGCTTTTATGGCAAGCGGACCTGAGATTAAAAATGGTCTACCACTCAAACCCATAATGTTTGCAGTAATTGCTGCTGTCGGCTTTGGTACCGCGTTGACATTCATCGCAATTGGCTCTGAAACAGATTCGCTTCATACGATGACCGCAATGCGTGTTGCATCAGTAACCGTATGTGTCTTCCTAGCGCTGAAATACAAAACTATCGGTGGCTTTGTTAAGGCAAATATTCCACTTCTGGTTTTCATCGGAATTGCAGATTTTCTTGCCAATTTCCTACTTGGAGTTGCAACCACTAAGGGATTGGTTTCTATTGCCATGGTTCTCGGATCACTCTTTCCAATCGTTACCATTCTGTTGGCATACAAGTTTTTAAATGAAAGATTAATGAAGGTGCAATACTTTGGCATCGCTTTTGCTCTCGCTGGAGTTTTGCTTATTGCAGCAGCTTAAATCTCCGTAGGTTTAGGTACCCAAATCTCAAATTGGCTGGCAGATATTTGTTCGGTTCGGAATAATTCGAAGTTAGTGTTAAGTAACTCCTCGTTCCAATAATCACCATCCCCAAGGTTTGGGACTCGGGTTATAAATAGCGCGTCTATCGCTTTTTCTTGGATCAGAGAGTTTAAGAAATTTACGCCACCTTCAATAAGAACTGGCGTGCCAACAGATTCCTGCGCTACAGAGATCAACTCCTTTGGTGGCAGGGGAGCGATATGTAGCTTCGCATTGTGAATTGGTGGCAGAGTTTTGCTAGCTACATAAATGGGAAGCTGGGCTTTTTGATAGGGCTCGCGGCGATAGGTGTTGCCACCGATGATTAAAGCCTTGGAAAGGGCTCGGAGCTGATGAAATCTGATGCCATCTTCTGACGTTCGCAATGGGGAAGATTTCCCTCCCGCACTGGTTGCTTGGTTGGAGCCAACCATGATGTTGGCCAAAACTTTGGCCCCGGCCGGCAGGGCTAGTTCGGCAGCGCTCATATGACGAAGGTACCGAATGTCAGTGGTCGGAATTAACTTATAGTCATGATTATCGATTGCGAAAGCTGTGTAATGAGAGATATCGCTTGCAAGGATTGCGTCGTTTCAGTTTTAATCGCCGCACCAGCACCCGCCGTAAAGGTAGATGCTGAGGAGGCTCGGGTTATTGACCTTTTGGCATCAAGAGGGATGGTTCCACCCTTGCGTTACGCTCAAAATGGAAAAATTGATGGGAATTCACAGGATTCCAAGGCGCTCTCAGGTTGAGTTAAGGATGACTCCGCAGTTAGCCTAAACCGATGATTTTGCGCTCTCAGCAGGTTAAGTGGCGTTTAGCCCTTTTCTCTCTATCAACCTGCCTGATTGCAACCCTAGCTCCAACTGCCTCCGCGGCTCCATCTACCGATCTGCGCTCCGTTCGGGCTGAGGTGGAGAGATTGCAAGAAGATGCTGCCGAGGCGGGAGAAAATGCCCAGGCGGCGAAGATTCAATTAGCAAAACTCAAGAAGCAACTGGAGTCAGTGCAACAACAGGCTGATGTCCAGAAGCAGAGCGTGCAATCTATCGAGAAATCTCTAGCTGCAATCGCTGTGGCACGTTATAAATCCACCGGTCTCGGTGAAGGTCTCGAACTTCTATTCTCCTCAGATCCATCCTTATATTTATCAGCTGCGGGATCTTTAGAAAATGTGACTCGGAAACAGGCGATTGAATTAAGAAAATACGCCACGGCTAAACAGAGACTTGATGCCGCATCCCTTACCGTCGGGGATAAGTTGCGTTTAGTCCAAGCTGCGGAGGCGAGGTATCGCGCCCAGGCCTCACAAGTAAAGGCCAAATTAGCTCAAGCAGAGAAATTGTTGACCAAATTAGAAAAAGCAGATCGCGAAAGATTGCTAAGACTTCAGGCTATGGATCAAGAGGAGCGCCGTAAGTACTCAATCGAGCAAGCCAAATTAGCTAACGCTGTCTCTGGGCGTGCTGGAACCGCTCTGCGATATGCGGTGAAGCAAATTGGCGACAGTTACGTTTGGGGTGCATCCGGTCCAATTAGATGGGATTGCTCAGGCTTAACTATGCGCGCCTTCCAGCAGGCCGGCGTGAGATTGCCTCACTCGTCAAGAGCTCAATACGGTTATGGCAGATCCATTTCGCGCGGCAATTTACAACCAGGTGATTTAGTTTTCTTTGGCTCACCAATCTCTCACGTGGGAATTTATATTGGCAAAAACAAAATGGTTCATGCCCCACGTCCTGGTGCTCGAGTGCAGATTGCTGAATTTGGAAATTACTTTGGCCGCAAGAAGTATGTAGGCGCCCGCCGTCTCTAATGGCTTCAATACTTTTAGTAACAAATGATTTTGGTCCCAGAGCAGGTGGCATCGAGAGTTTTGTAATAGGCCTGCTCGAGAGAGTGCCCGCCGGCGAGGTAGTTGTTTACACCTCATTTCAACCAGATTATGAGAGTTATGATCAAAAGTGGTTGGCGGAGTATCAAGTTCGGGTAATTCGCGACAAGTCAAAGGTTCTGCTGCCAACCCCGCGTGTCATTAGGAATCTGACATCACTAATCAAGCAAAACTCAATAACCAAAGTATGGTTTGGTGCGGCTGCTCCACTTGGTGTTGCAGCGCGTTGGTTAAGAAAAGCGGGAGCACAGCGAATAGTTGCATTAACCCATGGACATGAAGTCTGGTGGTCAAAAATCTGGCCATTCTCATGGGCAATATCGGAAATTGGCAAACAGGTTGACTTTGTAACTTATCTAGGAGATTTCACTAAAGCTGCTCTATCGCCAAGAGTAAAAGAAACCAAAAAACTAATCAGAGTTGCACCGGGGATTGATACTGCTCATTTTTCACCTAGGGATGCCTCGAGTTTAAGAGATAGCTATGGCCTGACTAATCGACCCACAATTGTTAGCGTGGGCAGGTTGGTACATCGCAAAGGACAGGATCGATTGATCGAATCACTCCCAAAGATTTTGCAATCGATTCCAGATGCCGCTTTGGTCTTGGTAGGTGAGGGTCCGTATCGCAAGCACCTGGATAAGTTGGTAGAAAAATACAAATTGGAGAATCATGTTTTCTTCATTGGAAGAATTCAGTTCGCGGAACTACCGGAATACATTTGCATGGGGGATGTGTTTGCGATGCCATCTCGCTCTAGATTATTTGGACTTGAGGTTGAAGGATTAGGAATTGTCTATCTGGAAGCCAGCTCTTGCGGTTTGCCGGTTATCGGAGGCTCATCAGGTGGTGCTCCGGATGCGGTACTAGATGGTGAAACCGGATTTGTGGTGGATGGAAATGATCTGAGCGCGATATCCACCCAAATAATTAAAGTATTAAAGGATTCTGAACTGGGCAGAAAAATGGGGCAGCGGGGCCGCGATTGGGCGATTGAAAGCTGGCGTTGGGAGATTTGGTCGAAAGAGTTCAACAAAGCCCTAGATATTTAGGGGAGCAATCCGAATTTTCTGGCGTTATTGATCGCCTGGACCCGATTCTCTGCATTTAGTTTTCGATAGATTGCTGAAAGATGAGTCTTAACAGTTGATTCGGTGACAAACAAGGCAGCGGCAATCTGCAAAATCGTGTCACCACTAGGTAGCTTTTCCAAAATCTCTATCTCGCGAGGTGTTAAACCCACTCCTTTGTTTTTAGCAGCGATGGCATCGGTCAACTTCCGCGCTGTGAAGGATAAAGGTTTGTTTGCACTCAGTTTTATGGCTTGTAGTAACTCTCCAACAGGTGCCGTCTTATCAACATGAGAACTAGCCCCAGATTGCAGAGAGGCTAGGACATGCTCGGGCATGTTAGACATCGTGAGAACTACAATTCCAATGCTCTGCGAAAGCGATCTCGCCCAGGCGACAACCTCTAGTCCGCTGCCATCTGGCAGATGGAGATCTACAACAATCACATCTGGGTTGTGATGTGAGATTTGGGCAATCGCCTCTCTTTTTGAAGCCGCCTCTCCAACAATCTTTATCTCTTGATCCCGGTTGACTAAGCGACGCAGTCCTTCACGAACGATCGCGTGATCGTCTATGACAAGGACCCGCAAGACCATTACTCCAAATACTTCCTGTCGATAGTGATTCGAAAGTGGGTTCCTTTTTCATCAGAGGCACAGTGGTAATCGTTGGTTATTTGTCTTAGTAGTTCATCAATGGCCAGTAATCCAAATCCATCTCTACGTACCTTCAAACTCCCTACTCCATCATCTCCAATTTCAAGAATCAGGGATTGCTCGCTTAGCTGATAACGCAGGTAGATCTGAGTGGCTTTGGAGTGCTTGATTGTGTTGCGCACAATCTCAATCAAGGCCTCAGTCAACTTGGCCTCTATATCTCTTTGTAAACGGGGATAGTTAAAGTCTCCACTAAAGCTCAGATCTTTTAGGTGCTGCGAAACAAGACTCACCAGTTCATCCCGCTTATGCAATCTAACCTGGTAAATCTCATCTCTGAAGTTCTGCGCCACCTGCATAACAAATAAGCGAATTTCACGCAGCTCGGCCCGTAGCTCATCATTTACGGGCTCAGAAATCACAGCATCCAATCGATACCCAATGGCCGCTAAATCCTGTGCCAAAGTTTCATGTAGCCGCCGAGCAAGACCTATTCGTTCAGCTTCAAAAGGTTCAGCTGAACTGAAATTCTCTGTGGTAGGGCTAGGCAAAAAGCTCCGCAATCTCTGCAGCAAACTCTTTCTGCACAACATGGCGCTTAACCGATAGTTTGGCGGTTAGGTGTCCACCTGCGATAGTGAAGTCGACCGGAAGAATTGTGAATTTACGGATGGACTCAGCACGGCTTACCGCCTTGTTTGCCTCATCAACCGCAGTTTGAATTACCGCAATTAAGTCAGGATCCTTGGTTAGATCAGCGATCGTCGCTCCATCCTTCTTATTTGCAGAGATCCATCCTTTGAGTGAATCTGGATCGATGGTAATCAATGCAGCGATATAGGGTTGATTGTCTCCAACAACCATACATTGGCTCACTAATGGATGTGCACGCAAGCGATCCTCTAGAACTGCTGGCGCGACATTCTTACCGCCTGATGTAACAATCAACTCTTTCTTACGTCCAACTATGTAGAGATAACCTTCCTCATCCAGTTTTCCTAGATCACCGGAACGGAAGTAGCCATCTTCTGTGAATACCTCCTTATTAGCGGCATCATTTTGCCAATAGCCACGCATCACAATTGGACCCTTGATCAAGACCTCACCATCATCATCAATCTTGATAGTGGTTCCGGGAATTGGCTTTCCAACAGAACCTACTTTGTGATGGGTTGTCAGGTTCAGCGTGGCACCTGCGGTTGTCTCAGTTAAACCGTAGCCCTCGAGAACTCGAACACCAGCACCACGATAGAAGTGTCCTAAGCGCTCACCCAAAGGTGCGCCACCTGAGATTGCGGCTTCAACGCGACCACCTAGACCGTGACGAATTTTGGAGAAAACCAATTTGTCGAAAAGACCATGTTTTAACTTGAGCGATAGCGGAACATTTCCAGCATCCAAGGCCTTGCTGTACTCAATTGCAACATTGGCAGCCGCTCTGAAAATGGCTCCCTTTCCTGCAGCATCCGCCTTTGATTCTGCGCTGTTGTAAACCTTTTCAAAAATTCTCGGTACAGCCAAAACGAAGGTTGGCTGGAAAGATGCTAGATCTTTTGTC
>JACCDH011441022.1_pt1 | contig 25351 bp, 20 predicted proteins | sample 7442481 | NCBI WGS metagenome assembly JACCDH01 (sample SAMN15323433, study PRJNA562643) | freshwater metagenome | isolation source: river surface water | place: USA:Blue River Watershed | collected 2017-08-15 | reverse complement strand
GTGGTACTGCAACTCCAATCAGCACCTATATGTCAACGGATATTCCCGCAGAAGGTTACACTCCGGGTACACAGTACAATATAACTGTTAGTATGAGTGCTTCCGGTAAAAAAGGTTTTATGTTTTCTGCTCAAACTACTAGTGGCGAATTTAAAGGCACTTTAACCGCAGGTACAGGTAATAAAATTATGCTTACAAACTATCTTACTCATTCATCTGCCAGAACATCAACCACCCCTTGGACGTTCAAATGGACTGCACCTGCAGCCGGAACAGGAACTGTAAATCTACATGGAGCTTTTGCGATTGGCACCTCTAACACATCAACTCAAATAATTAGTGTGAATGAAAAGCTGTCATCAGGTTTAAATGAGTTGGCAAACGAAATGGGCTTAAACACTTACTTCAACGCTACAGATAAACAATTAGGCATGACATTTAACCTAAAAAATAGCAGCAATGTAACCGTAAGTATAGTAAACATGAACGGACAAGTTTGTGCAGATGTGTTTAGTGGAAACATGCAAGCAGGGGAGCAAAGCCTTACTACACAAACTGCAGCCTTAAAAGCCGGAATTTACTTGGTACAAATTCAAGTGGGCAACCAAGTTGCATTTAAGAAGGTAGCCGTTACCGAATAATTGTGTGATTTAGTTTACACCACCTTAAAGCTGTTATTAAGTAATTAAATACCCATAACGGGCGACACCTACATTTGTTGGTATGTCGCCCGTTTTACTTTTTAGTTTTATACTGGCATACTTTGCCATTTTATTGTTAGTTGCCTACTACACCTCTAAAGGCAGCAACAACGATTCTTTTTTTATCGGTAACCGCAGCAGTAATTGGATGTTGGTTGCCTTTGGTATGATAGGTACATCACTTAGCGGAGTAACCTTTGTGAGTGTTCCGGGTACAGTGGGAACAAATGGTTTCCAATATTTTCAGGTGGTGTTTGGCTACTTCCTAGGCTATTTAGTGATATCCTATGTGTTGCTACCACTTTACTACAAAATGAACCTCACCTCTATTTATAACTATTTAGAACAACGCTTCGGTGTTACGAGTTATAAAACAGGTGCATCGTACTTTATTTTATCGCGTACGCTTGGCGCAACGGCTCGTATGTATTTAGTGGTAAATATCTTACAGCTTTTTATTCTCGACTCTATGGGTGTCCCATTTTGGGTAACCACTCTAGTAATACTTGTTTTAATTTTACTATACACGTTTGAAGGTGGCGTGAAAACCATTGTGTATACCGATACCCTACAAACCAGTTGTATGCTAATAGGCTTAGTGGTGTGTATTATCGCCATCATGAGCAAAATGAATTTAAACGTATCTGAAACCTTTGCTGCATTAGATGCAAAAGGCATGATGAAATTGGTAAATACAGACGTTAAATCATCGGGATTTTTCTTGAAACAAATTTTAGGTGGTGCGTTTATCACCATTGCCATGACCGGGCTTGATCAAGAGATGATGCAGAAAAACATCAGTGTAAAAACTTTAGGAGATTCTCAAAAAAACGTGATGACACTGAGTGTCATTTTACTCTTCGTGAATTTACTTTTCTTACTCATGGGCGGTTTGTTGTACTTATATGCACAAGCCAACGGACTTGAGGTTAAAGGCGATGATTTGTTTCCGGCAGTAGCCTTAGGTAATTACTTATCGGCAGGTATTGGTGTTATATTTATTATTGGATTGATATCGGCATTATTCCCAAGTGCTGATGGTGCTTTAACGGCATTAACCTCTTCGTTTTGTATTGATATTTTAGGTTTAAAACAACGCACCGATAAGGATGAAGCCTCTAAACGTAAAACACGTTTAACGGTACACTTAACCTTTACACTGGTATTCTTTTTATGTGTGATGTTGTTTAAGTGGATTGATGACAAATCAATTATTGATGTGATTTTAAAAGTAGCCGGTTACACCTACGGACCATTATTAGGTTTGTTTGCATTCGGTATATTAACCAAACGCACCATCAATGATAAACTAAGTTTAGTAGTATGTATTGCTGCTCCGGTTTTAGTAATAGGCATTGATATGATTAATAATGCCGAGTGGTTTGTAAACAAACTTCAACTAAACGGAAGTTTTGGAACGAGTTTAAAAGAGCTTTCTGCTAGCGTTTTTGGTGGGTTTAAAATTGGTATCGAGTTACTCATTATAAACGGAGCACTCACTTTTGCAGGCTTGTTTGCGATTAGTAAGAAATCTGTTTAATACCATGCATAAAAAAGCCCCAAGTTTCATCACTTGGGGCTTTTTATTTTATCGTACTTCAACTAACTCTACATCAAAATAGAGTGTGGCATTTGGAGGAATAACACCGCCTGCACCTCGCTCACCATAACCCAATGTTGGTGGTATAATTAAACGTAGTTTATCGCCTACTCGCATTAGAGCAATGGCCTCATCCCAACCTTTAATTACTTGTCCAACACCTAAAGGAAAACTAATTGGATTTCCACGTTCAACAGAAGAATCAAATACCTTTCCACTGCTTAAAAATCCGGTGTAATGTACTTCCACTGTTTTTCCTTTTTCCGCTTGTTTAGCTGTGGTATCTTGTGTACGGAACACTTCAATATATTTCAATCCGCTTGCAGTGGTAATCGTATCTTTTCCACTCACATCATATGGCTTCACACCATCTTTAGCAGCTACCACTTCCACATCAAAGTATAAGGTTGCATTTGGAGGAATAACACCGCCCGCACCTTTCTCACCATAACCTAAGGTTGGAGGAATGATTAAGCGGTACTTGTCGCCTACATTCATTAACGCAATACCTTCTTCCCATCCTCTAATCACACGTCCTTGACCCAGTGGAAACGTAATTGGATTACCACGCTCAATAGAAGAGTCAAACACTTTATTGCCTTTTAAAAATCCGGTGTAATGTACCGTAACCGTTTGTCCATTCTCTACATGTTTAGCTGCCGGATCTGGATTCTTTTCTACCACAATATATTGCAAACCTGTTTTAGTAGTTTTGATGTCGTTGCTAGCCACATTCCAAGGTTTGATGCCTTCTTTTACATCCACTAACTCCACATCAAAAATTAAGGTAGCTCCTCCCGGAATACCTTGTGTGCCTTGTTCGCCATAACCCAACTTTGATGGGATGGTTAATACCGCTTTATCACCAACATGCAACAATGCAATACCTTCATCCCAACCCGCAATCACTTGTCCTTTTCCTAATGTAAACTCAATAGGTTCACCTCTTCCTGTACTGGTATCAAATACTTTACCGTCTGTTAAACGACCGGTATAATGTACTTTAACTTTTGCACCTGCTTGTGCTTGCGGACCATTGCCTTTATGGGTGATTTTGTATGTTAAACCCGATGCTGTTGTGTATTCTTTATTTAATTCCATGCCTGTACTTTTAGGGGCAGCCGCTGCTTTAGCCGGTTGCTTTTTGCCTGCTGCCACTTTGCTTGCAGCTTTAGGTTTGGGTTGTTGAGCTATTACAGCTAGTGCTAATAGTCCCAAAAATCCGGTTGTGATTATTTTTTTCATGTTCTTTAGTCTGATACGAATAAACGAAAATCTCTACATTATTCTAACTTTCTTACGGCTATTACTTCCACATCAAAAACAACAGAAGTAAATGGAGGTACCACACCCGATCCACTTGCGCCATAAGCCAAGTGTTGAGGAATAATTAATTTGTATCGAGCACCTAAACTCATTTGTCTAATGCCATCTTCCCAACCTTCTATCACTTGGTTGGCACCAACCATAAATGAAAAGCCTTCCATGTTCCGCTCAAATACTTTACCATCGAAAAGGTAAGCACGATACTTTACCGTTACCGAATCACCTATACCAATACGTTCGCCATTTCCCGGATTCGACACCACATAATAAACACCCTTTTTAGTTCGCTGCACACGGTTAAAAGTTTGAGCATACCGATGAAAATCGATGGAGTCGTGTTTAACTGCTTCCAACTCTTTAGCATATTCTTTTTTTGCAAATTCTTTCTCATTCATCACATCATAAATGCGAAAATAAAAATGAATGCTATCGCCTGAATGGAGGTAAGGAGGAATTGGAGTAAGCATGGTGTACTTATAAAAACTATCTACGCTTACTACTAATGTAAGCTTATCGTTTTTTTTAAGTTGTTTGAAAACTGGAACGAAACTAGGGTGATTAACCGGGATGTTTACATGAGAGCCTGTAGTGAACGTTTCATACAAAATAGAATCCGTAGAGCCTACCGCCATGCGATAATCTACTTCTAAAATATCGGCTAAAGCCGTTTTACGCTGATTAACGCCCTCTGCCTTATTTATTTCATACCACAAAACCCCATTGCGCTTAGCGTTGGTTTCGCTTTGTGCTGTGCAAGTAACGTAAACCATTATCAAGGTTATAACACCAATCCACTTCATATATTCTGTTTTCAATTACTAGTTTACCTCAAAAATACTACAAATAAAAAACACCCTTGAGAATTAAGTATTCATTAACTCATCAAGGGTGTTAGTATATGTTAGGTTTGATTACTTAGCAGCTACTACTTCCATTTCAAACACCAAACTGCTGCATGGTGGAATGGATTGGAATCCGCGTGAACCGTAAGCTAATTGCCATGGAATAACCACTTTTACTTTTTCGCCCACGTGCATTAACTGTAACATTTCATCCCAACCCGGAATAACTTGTCCTAAACCTACCGGAATGCTTATGCCTTCTTTTTGGTTTTCGTCAAATACTTGTCCGTTTAAGAAGTAACCTTTGTATAATACGGTTGCGCTTTGTCCTTTGTTTACTTTTTTGGCGCTTCCTTTTTTAACCACTTCGTACACCAAACCACTTTCTGTTTTTTGCGTGTTGGTTAACGTAGAAATCATTTTAGAACGTGAGATTGAATCTTGCTCAATCAACGTTTTACGTTCTTCTTCCTGCTTCTTCATCAACTCTTTTTCATTCATGATATCTACCACCTTAATCACGAAACGCACGTTATCACCTTCTTTGAAATAAGGAGGACGTGGTTGTCCGAAACTGTTCATAAAGAACGAATCTGCATTGATAGTCATTACAGCACTATCACCAACGGTTAATTGTTCAAATACCTCACGGAAATTTGGTTCGATAACCGGAATATAAACCGGAGATCCTTTAGTAAAAGTTTCTACTAATACCGAATCATTCGCATCGTTTGATAACGAATAGTGTGCGTATAACAACGCAGTAGTATCACCATTCACTGCTTTACCCTCGCCTTTAGTAACGATTTCGTAAGCTATTCCTTTTTCTGTTTTCTTTGTGCCACCGCAAGCTACCACGGTGAATAATGCTGCTACTGCAGCTAATGTATAAAGTGTATTTTTCATTTTTACTTCACTAATAAGTGTTTGTATTCGTTAAGTGCTTCTTTAAACTTGGTTTCAACAAGCGCTAATGCATCTTGACTTTCGCCACCGGCTGCATTAAAGTGTCCGCCACCGTTGAAATATTTACGAGCAAATTCATTTGCAGGGAAATCGCCCTTGCTTCTGAAGCTCATTTTACGTGCAACCGTTCTATCAATAATCAACACCGAGAATAGAATACCTCTGATGGCTAAACCGTAATTCACCAAGCCTTCCGTATCACCTGTAATGATGTTGTATTGTTTTAATTCTTCAGCAGTAACACAAATAAGTGCGGTATTGTATTCCGGAAGTATTTGTAATTTCTCGTTTAAACAGAAACCGATAAAACGCATTCGGTCTGCCGAGTAGTTGTCGTAAATATGTTCGAAAATAATGTTGGGTTCAGCACCCTTTTCTAATAAAGCTGCTGCTACACGATGCGTGCTTGGATACGTGCTTCCGTGTTTAAACGAAGCCGTATCGGTCATGATACCCGCATACAAACAACTGGCAATATCTTTATTCACCAATTCTTCATCACCCAAAATCGTAATCATTTCATAAATCAACTCACATGTACTGCTGCGTTTTGTGTTGTGCAAAGCGTAATCAGCAAACGTTTCCGGCTCCAAGTGGTGATCAATCATTACTTTCTTAGCCTTACTTGCCGCCACTAATTCGCCCATTTGATTGATACGCTTAAGTGCGTTAAAGTCGAGACAGAAAATTAAATCGGCATGAGCTACTAAACTTGCTGCATTATCGGTTTCCGCTTCGAAATTAATTACAGTGTGCTCGTTCGGCATCCATTTTAGGAAATCACCGTAATCAGTTGGTGATACCACAGTAGGATGTATGCCTTTTAACAACAAATAATTGTAAAGTCCGAGAGAAGATCCTAGTGCATCTGCATCAGGTTTGTGATGCGTAGTAATAACCACTTGTGGCTTCTTAGGGCCATCAAGAATTGGTTTTATTTCGACAATATTGTTCAGAGAATGAAAATTTTAGGTGCGCAAAAGTGCAAAAAAGAATTGATTTTCCATGCATGAACAGAACTTTTCAAGCAATTAAAAAGCCTCGTTGAGCGTAATGTAAAATGCTTGAATTTTCCCTTGTCCAAAAGCAGCATCAAAACGCATGTTTATTTTCTCTCGCGGAATTGCCTTAATTCTCAATCCTAAGCCAAACATGGGCTTAATATGGCTGCTTAATTTATTTACTTGTGGTGCAACATTACCTAATCCAGCAAAGCCTACCACACCAACAGGTCCCCACACGTGCTTGCGTAACTCAGCCTGGAAAGTTAATGCTTGGTTATCGCGGAAACGACCCTGGTAATAACCCCGAAAATAAGTATCGCTGCCTAGTGTTCCCATTAAACGATAAGGAACATTTCCTTGGTTAAAAGCCCCATAGGCCTGCAAAGCGAGCACATTTTCTGCCCAAAGGGTGTAATAGGCACGCATATCAACAATAGCACTTTGAAACGACCCCGTTGTACTAAAAGCTTGGTCGAACCCCAACAAAGAGATATCTACAAAATACCCGCGAGATGGAAAATAAATATGATCACGTGTATCATAAGTTAGCACTGCGCCTAAGCCCAATACCTCAAACCCGTTGGTACCTGCTACACCTGATTTTTTCATAGCCGAAGCATCAGAGGCATAGCTAAATTCATTTATTTTATCGTAATACAATTGAAAGCCTGCATACACTCCTTTAGCCACTAATCGTGTGACTTTCAAATTGGCTTTGTATTCCTTAAAGCTATATAATTCCTTTGCTGCATCGGTAGCTTGTTGACCAATTCCCCAATAGTTCTCAGCAAAATCGGTATATTGAAGTAATCCTCGCAAACTGTATTTGTTACCCTTGGTAAACACTTCAAACATAGGTCTGATGCTGAATTGCTTGTTTTGCGTGTAGGTAGTATTTAGTCGAATTACAGATGGACGTGTAATACTATCGGTTGATTTTGCTCTAAAGAAATGAGAAAGCGAAAGCCCCAACTGCCAACGTGTTTCAGGTTTGTATGAAACGATGGGTACCGGAAAAAAATACTTTTTATGTGGGTTTGCCGAATCGCCTTGAACCAGTTTATAACTCCAATCGATGGTGCGTAACACAAAATTCTTGCGTTGTGCTTGTGCATGAATAGCACCTAGCACGAGTAAAACAGTTATGATTCGTTTGCTTACAACCATTTCACTCCAACATGATGTAGTCTGTAACCTAAATTCAACCCTACGCAATGTGTATTCATATTCACCAAACTATTCTTAAACACGTTAAGATTTCCATCGTAGGTGTAAAAAATAGATAAGAACCATTTAGGATGATTGTATCCCGCAAATGCTTTGGCATGAAACGTAACATCGAGCGGTAAACCTGTTTTATAACCCACACGCGATTGCGAAGTGTACCATCCCGAACCAACTCCTGCAAATGCAGCGGGAGAGATAAACCACTTTCCATCTTTTGCTACAAAATTGTATGCATATCCCGGACGAATACTTGCCGTAATAAAACGCATTTCACTTAATCCTTGTAATTCGCCAAAATAAACGTCCTTATCAATTAATGTAGGAATAATGCTAGAGTCGGCTAATAAATTTCTGAATTGAGCATTAAACAACATCATAAACGATCCGGCTGATTTCACTTGAATTTCTTGCTGAGAAATAGCCGAACGCATGGAGAATTTTTTATGGTTCGATGCGTAAAATAAGTTCAATCCTCCGGTTGATAGATAAATATCTGGGCGGATGAAACCTTCTGTAAAATCATTACGCTCACGCTGCATTCCTTTGAAATAGCGGTAGTAAATCTCGCCCCCGAATTTGCGCTTGAAATAACCGAAAGAAAAATCGTAGTAATTCGTTTTGCCTCGTTTACGCTCATCCGATTCGGTACCCGGTACTTGCACTCCGAAAGCTAATGTAAAATACTTAAACCCAACAGCCATTCCGGCTTGTCCTTTTACATTGGGTTGAAGACGAATAGATAAGTCGCGCTCTTGTTTGCGTGGTAACACTAACAAATCAATATCTGTTAACCACGTATTGAATTGAACAGAATACTTGCGCTCTAGTGTTTTGATGTAAGTGGTATCATCAGCATTTACGGTGGCATAGACTTTTACACTACATAAAAGCCAAACACCCATAACTGCTGCATACTTACTAAATATCATTAGGGCTTTAATCTACCATACATACGAGGGAATGGAATACTCTCGCGTACGTGAGGCAATTTACAAATCCAAGTAACTAATCGCTCTAAACCTAAACCAAAACCGGCATGCGGCACTGATCCGTATCTGCGTAAATCTAAGTACCATTCAAACGCTTCCATAGGTAATTTATGTTCATTGATTTTATCAATCAACAAACTTAAGTCGGTTTCACGCTCACCACCACCAACAATTTCTCCATATCCTTCAGGTGCTAACGTGTCTACACCACGCGCAAATCTGCTGTTCTCCGGATCACGTTTTAAGTAGAACGCTTTTACCTCGTGCGGCCAGTTGTACACCATAATTGGTACATCAAACAAACGAGTTAATACGGTTTCATCACTTCCTCCAAAATCGTTACCGTATTCAAAATTACGAGCGCTTTTTAACCAACCCGGAATATTTCTTTCTTGCTCTTCCAAATCAGCTAATTCTTGCTTCAACTTATCAATTTTAGCTTGGTTAAAACCAATCTCACCCTTCTTCATGCCAGGTGTTTTTATCTTCTCCTCACGCTCGTTAATTTCTGCATTCACCGCGGCAATTCTCTCTTTCACAGAAGCCAAATCTTGCTCTAAACTGGTAATTGCATTAACACCGTTTACATCAACTTCACCTTTAATTATCTTAACCGCCTCATCGTAAGTTAAGCGTGGAAATGGTTTGATGATATTCTCAAGAATAGTGATATCTCTTCCTATTAATTCCAACTCTGCCTTGTTGGTGTTCAACACATCGGTAACTACCGCACGTAAGAAACGCTCAATCAAATCCATGTTATCAAAAATGTCATGGAAAGCCATTTCCGGCTCAATCATCCAAAACTCGGATAAGTGCCTACGCGTTTTACTTTTCTCCGCACGGAATGTTGGACCAAACGTATAAATTTTATTATGCGCCATGGCCATTGCCTCACCGTACAATTGTCCTGATTGAGATAAGTAGGCAGGGTCGCCATAAAAATCAGTTTCAAATAAAGTAGAAGTACCCTCTACCGCATTTCCTGTAAATAATGGCGCATCCATTTGTAAGAAACCCTCACCCTGGAAAAATTTATGTATCGCAAAAATGATGGTATTACGGATACGCATGATAGCCCATTGGCGCTGACTGCGTAGCCATAAATGGCGGTTATCCATCAAAAACTCAACTCCATGTTCTTTTTTAGCAATCGGGTAATCAGTAGCTACTTGAATAAGTGACACGGCAGTGGCTTGCAGCTCATAACCACCAATTTGTTTTTCGTCCTTAACTATTTTTCCTGTTATAGTAAGCGAAGTTTCTAAGGTTGTACGCTTAGCTTCGTTAAAAATTTCTTCTGATACATTATTGGCATCCACCACACACTGACAAAGTCCGGTTCCATCACGTAAAATAATAAACACTAACCCTTTGCTTTCGCGCTTGTTTGCTGCCCATCCCTTAAGAGTTACTTCTTGTCCTTCGAAGTTGCTTAAATCTTTGATATACATTCCTTAATTTTGTTTTCAGGTAAATAAAGTGCGAAAATAAGAATATTTAACTACTCCTGTTTACCTGCAAGAACAAAGATTGGCATAATTTTTATAGAGCACCTCCGTATGTTAAAGCAAGGATTACAACAAAAGCAACTTCAAAAGCTATCTCCGCAACAAATTCAGTTTATTAAATTGTTGCAGTTAAACGCAGTTGATTTACAACAACGTATTGAAGATGAATTGATTGAAAATCCAGCACTACTCAAGGGAGATGACGAAGACGCTGCTCCAAAAGAGGAGGTAGAAAGCGAAGTTGATATTGCCGAAGGAACCGAAGCGGAAGAAAATCTGTCGGTGGAGGATTATTTAGCTGACGAAACTTTTGATGTGAAAGAATATGTGAACGATGAGTATGACTCTGAAGGTTTCCATTTGAGTGATGAAGGCCAGGATGAGGAACGTAAGGATATTCCATTTGCCGAGAGCAGCAGTTTTTATGAAAATTTAGTAGAGCAATTTGTAGCCATTGCTACTAACGAACGCGAAGAAGTTATTGGCTTACAAATTATAGGAACCATTGATGATGATGGCTACTTACGTAGAGAATTGGTTGCTATTATTAATGATTTGGCATTTTCACAAAATGTAGAAGCCTCATTAGAGGAAATGCAAACTTGCTTGCACAAAATACAATCGTTAGATCCGGCAGGTATTGGCGCAACTACCTTACAAGAATGTTTATTGTTGCAGCTTAAACGCAAGAATCATGAGAAAAAAGAAGTGGTGTTAGCCGAGCAAATCTTGAGAGACCATTTCGAAGATTTCACTAAAAAACACTACGAGAAACTCGTTAAACATTATAAGATTACCGATGCGGAGTTGAAAGATGCCATTACCATTATTACCCACCTCAACCCAAAACCGGGCGAAAGTGCATCATCAAGTAAACCGCAATACATTAATCCAGACTTTGTTATTATCGAAAACAGAGGCCGGCTAGAAGTTCAACTCACTGCACGTAATGCTCCCGATTTACGCATTAGTCGTAATTACATGGAAACATTAAAGGGATATGATGCTAATCCAAACCCAAGCAGGGAATTGAAACAAACTGTTCAATTCATCAAGCAAAAGTTAGATAGTGCCAAATGGTTTATTGATAGTATTCGTCAACGCCAACATACCTTACTGGTTACCATGAATGCCATTTTACATCACCAATACGAGTATTTTATTGATGGGGATGAAACCAAAATGAAGCCAATGATTTTGAAAGATATTGCCGAAAAAGTAGGTTTAGATATTTCAACTATCAGTCGTGTGGCAAATAGCAAATACGTGCAAACCGATTTTGGTGTAATTCCCTTAAAATTCTTTTTCAGTGAAGGCATTACCAATGAAGAAGGCGAAGAAGTAAGTAGCCGTGAAGTGAAGAAAATTTTAAAAGATGCGATTGAGGCCGAGGATAAGCGCAAACCATTACCCGATGAGAAGTTGATGGAAATTTTGAAAGACAAGGGTTATAATATTGCTCGTAGAACAGTGGCCAAATACCGAGAGCAGCTTAATATTCCCGTAGCGCGACTTCGCAAGGAGATTTAATTGCAGGTACAAAAACCTATACAAGGCAGCAAGTTACTTCTTGCTGCCTTTTTTGTTAGAATAAGACGCAGAATGGTCTACATCTGAAATTTCGTGGTTGCCTTCATTGCTGGTGGTAAAAGCTTCGGCTAAAGCTTGATGCACCGTTGATTGCAACTCATCATCTTCAGAATCTGCCAGATTCAGATGATCGGGAACAATGTGAATGTGTTTGTTTACCATAAGGCAAAATCATTTAAGGGTGGTTATACAATTGCAAAAAACGGAGGGTTGCTCATTTTATCACCATACAACCCGCAGTATTTGCTAACTTTTATTTAACATATCGAAATATCGGGGTAAATGGATTTTTAAAAAATGATATTCATCAATGCGAAGCCGATGGGTGGTAAAACTTTTTTTTTTCGCCTTGCTACTTAATTCTATTTTTACAACGGTATGCAGTTCAAAGATATTGTAGGGCAACAGCAGATAAAGGAGCGATTAATACAAACGGTTAAGAACGGACGTGTTAGTCATACGCAACTTTTTTTAGGTGCTGAAGGTGTTGGTGCACTCGCCTTAGCTTTAGCCTACGCACAGTTTATTAATTGCACGCAACCACTGGAAAATGATAGTTGTGGGACTTGTCCCTCGTGTATAAAGTTTACAAAACTCACTCACCCCGATTTACACTTTACGTTTCCAACTATAGCTATTGAGAAGAAAAAGTTAAGTAATGACTTTATAGAAGAATGGCGCTCCGCATTTAATCAAAATCCGTACTTAAGTGAATTGGATTGGTTACTTAACTTGGATGCAGAAGGAAAAAAACAAGGTAATATCACCGCAGAAGAGTGTAGAGATATCATCAGAAAACTTGGGTTAAAGCCATACGAAGCAGCATACAAAACTGTTATTATTTGGCTTCCTGAGTACTTAAGGTTGGAGGGAAATATTTTGCTGAAGTTGATGGAAGAGCCACCTCCTCAAACACTTATTTTAATGGTTGCACAAGATGCAGATAAGGTAATTGCTACAATTTTATCTCGCGCACAAACTTTGCGTATTCCTCGCTTACAAGAGCATGAAATCAGTGAATACCTCATACAAAAGATGGAGGCATCACCTGAGGTAGCAGAATCAATAGCACGCATAGCCGAGGGAAGTATTGTGCAAGCTACCACTCTTTTACAAGCAGGACATGCTAACTATTTTGAGTTGTTTAGCACATGGATGCGCTTTTGCTACAATGCCCGAAAAGAATTAGATAAACTAACTAGTTGGGTAGAGGGAACAGCAGGCGAAGGAAGAGAATTTTTAAAAAGCTATTTGGGATATTGCCAACATATGCTCAGAGCCTGTTTCATTTATAAATTCGGAGACGAAAAATTGCTTCGTTTAAATGAACAAGAACAAGAGTTTGTTAAACGCTTCAGTGCAGCACTTACCGAGGAAAATATTCCTGCTATTGTGCAGCTCATTAACCAAAGTACCATGCACTTAGAGCGCAATGCCGATTTAAAAATCACCTTTTTAAATCTTTCTTTGTATATTGGCAGACTGTTGAACAGGCAAAAGACTGCATAGCAGCGCATTTGCCCTATTACTGATATAAATTTTAAGTTACTGAACATGGGTTGTGGAACCGGAGGATGCAGTACCGGTGGCTGTGCAAGTGGAGGATGCAGCACTGGTGGATGCAATAAATTAAATACATACGATTGGCTGGTAGACATGGATTTACCGGCTTATATGAAGCCTTTTGATATTGTTGAAGTACGTTTTAAAGGAACTCGTAAGGAGTTTTACCGAAACGTAAATAACGTAGATATTACCAATAACGAATTGGTGGTAGTTGAAGGCGAAAATGGTTACGATATTGGCAAAGTTGCCTTAAAGGGCGAGTTGGTTAAACTTCAACTCAAAAAAGCCGGTATCCCCGATTACGAGAATCATCCTTTCTTGAAGATTATTCGCAGAGCTAACGAGGCGGATGAAGCGAAATACAAAGAAAATGTAGAGTTAGAAGTACCTACCATGTACAAGGCAAGAAGTATTGCCATGGAATTGGGGCTTCAAATGAAGTTGAGCGATGTAGAATATCGTGGGGATAGACGTAAGGCTACCTTCTTTTATACCGCTGAAGAGCGTGTTGATTTCCGTGAGTTGATTAAACGCTTAGCCGATTCGTTTAAAGTGCGTATTGAAATGCGCCAAATCGGCTACAGACAAGAGGCTGCGCGCTTAGGAGCCATTGGCTCATGCGGAAGAGATTTGTGCTGCAGCACGTGGCTTACTGATTTTAAACTGGTGCACACCAATGCAGCACGTTACCAAAACTTATCTTTAAATCCGTTAAAATTATCCGGACAATGCGGTAAGTTAAAATGCTGTTTGAACTTTGAACTTGATGCGTATTTAGAGGCTTGGAAAGAATTCCCTGAAACAGATAACCTAACACTTCAGTTTGAAAGAGGGCCATACCGTTTGGTGAAAACTGATATTTTAAAACGCTTAATGTGGTTTGCCCCAATGCAAGAATTTGGTGGCGAATGGCAAAGTTTTAAAGTGAGTGAGGTGATGGATATTTTGGATCAAAACAAAGAAGGTATTAGACCGGAATTGGTGGTTCAGAAGAAAGAAGTTATTAAGGTTGATTTGGATTTCAAAAACGATATGGGTGTGGATAGCCTTACTCGTTTAGATGAACGTAAATCGGGTAAAAACAACCGTAACAGAAACAAAAACAACCGCAACAGAACTAATAACCGAGGTAGTGAACCGCGTGAGCCTCAAAGCCAACAAACTCGCCCTAGAGAGCAGGCACCGCGTGAACCACGTAACACTGATAGTGAACCACAACAACAACCTCGTGAACCACGTAATGGCGGAAACAACAATAACAACCGCAACAGAAATAACAGAAATCGCAATAACAACCAGCGAAATCGACCTAACAATAATCCAAACTCAACCAACAATAATCCACCGGCATAATTCATGAAAGCAGTTGGTATCCTTACAAGCATATGTGCAGTGATGTTCACGTTATCATCATGTGATTATGCTCGTGTGTTTGATGAGAATAAATCCATTGAAAACAACCAGTGGTATTATAAGGCGCGTTTACCATTTGATGTCCGTATTAAAGATACCACCAAATTATACAATGTGTATGTGAACTTAAGAGTGGATGCTGATTATAAATACAGCAACATTTTTATGTGGGTACACACTACTAATCCGGATAAAAAAAGTGATCAACGTAGAATTGAAATCAGGTTGGCAGACGAAAGCGGGAAATGGTTAGGTAGCGGATTAGGCGATATATACGATTATCAATTCCCTGCTTTCAAAAAGGTAAAGTTTCCTCAGCAAGGTTTCTACCGATTTGAGTTGGAACAAAACATGCGTGACGACACTTTATCGCACGTAAAAGCAGCCGGTATTAGAGTAGAAGAAGTGGTTGATTAGCTATAACGCTTTTCAATCAAACTTTCTAAATCTTTCACCAACGCACTATCATTACTCCAGTTGTATTGGTGCTTTAATTCGTTGAAGTAACGTAATGCTTCATGAAGTGAAGAGCAAGCATTCAATTTTTCAATTGCCTTTGCGTACTCCACTGTATTTTCATTGAACAAATTATTTACGAATGCGATTTTACGGTTTAAGTTAATCGCTTGTTTCAAACTTTGTTGCTGCTCTTTAGCAATCTTCTCAACTACATCATTATTGGTGCGTAAAGTAGCCGATAACTTATCTAATAACGACACCTCAGCAGGTGCTTCGGTGGTTTGCGGTTGAACAACCGGTGCAGCAGGTGCTTCAAAACTCAACGTAGTTTGAACCTTTACTGGTTCCACTACTTCTTCTACCTCAGGTTCTTGGTGCTTTTCTTCCTCTTCTTGTTCATGCTGTTGCATGATCTTTTCTAAATCATCAAGCGTAGGTTCGTGCTCACCTTCGGGCATGGTTTTAAAATTGAAATTCAACCCTTGCTCTACAGGTGTTTCTTCTACTACCTCAGGAGTTAACGCTTCAACAAGGGTCGATTCCTCTACTACAGGTGTAATTACCTCTTCTTCTTTGATAATAGGCTCCTCTAATGGTTCAGGCTTCAACCCTACCAATGGTAATACCTCCTCTACCAAAACAGAGCTTTGTGGCATAGCCGCTAATTGCCCCTGAACTTTCAGTAAGGAGTGATACACGTAAAGCAACTGTTGCTGCAAAAGCGCTACATCCAAGTCATTGAATTGTTGTTTGCTTTTACTGATCAATTGGTACGTTTCGTACAACTGAGAAATATCTGCACTAAGTTTGTGTTGAGCTTCTTGTAAATTCATTTGTAAACCAATACTGCACAAATTTGTAAAAAAGAAAGCAATCGAAAAAATAAAGTATTTTCATAACCTTGCAGTAGTACATGTTTTTAGAACCACGTTTAAAAAATACTTCGCACAAAAAAGGCTGGATTGAGGTGATTTGCGGCTCGATGTTCTCCGGTAAAACGGAAGAGTTGATTCGTAGAATTAACCGCGCACGCATTGCCAACCTTAAGGTTGAAATCTATAAACCTGCCATTGACACACGCTACCACGATACGGAAGTGGTTTCGCACAACAGCAATGCCGTATCTTCTATTCCGGTAAGTAGTTCACTCAATATTTTGTTAATGTGCCAAGATGCTGATGTGGTTGGTATTGATGAAGCGCAATTTTTTGATGAGGAAATTGCATACGTATGCGAAACGTTAGCACAGCGCGGTGTACGTGTTATAGTTGCCGGATTAGACATGGATTACCTGGGCAAGCCCTTTGGTCCTATGCCTACCTTAATGGCCATTGCCGAATACGTTACTAAGGTAAATGCTATCTGTATGGTTTGTGGCGATTTGGCCACACACTCATTCAGAAAAACTGCTAACACCAACCAAGTAATGCTTGGTGAGAAGGATACTTACGAAGCGCGTTGCCGCCACTGCTTTAATGAAGGGATGCAACAAGAACGCGCAAACGATTAAAACTGAAATACAAAACGTATTCCTTTGTCGTTGTATAGTTCATAAACAAATTTTACTTCTTTCGACTCCTCTTCATGAGCAGTGAAATAAGCACTAAAAGCCGAGTACGCTTTCATAATAGCAATTATTTGCGAAACCATATCGTGCGATTCCATATCACATACATAAGCTTTTCCTTTGTTTATTTGAATAGCTCTGAACCCGGGTAAATTCGCTAGCTTCAAGCTATCTTCAGGGGTGTTTACGATAACAGCTGCAAATGATTTTAAACTATCTTCTGCTGTAACACCCGGATCATCAAAATATACTCCAGCGTATTTTGCGTCTGCAATTCCTTGTTGTTTCACCTGCTCTTTTACTTTGTCAAACACATCTCCAATTTTGTGATACGCCCCTTGGTGGTCCATACCCATCATTAAATATCCACCTTCTTCGGTAGGAACAATTTGAGGTTTTTGAAACAATCCTTCGTAAGCAAGAAAGGCTAATAGCACAACCACTATGGCTGCACTAATCAGTAAAATTTTCTTTATCATAACAGTGTGGGTTAGAAATCCGTAACCAAAGATAAATAGTAAATCGGTTTTTTAGCAACCTCCATGTCCTGTATACCCCAAGCCACATCAAAACGCACATAATAACCTAGCAACTTACTTCTAAAACCAGGGCCAAATCCGGCAATAATAGGTTCGCGCACATTAATAACCGTTGCTTTTAAATTAGGTATCTGGTAAATGGTTTGATTAAACGTATTTTCATCGCTGTAAGGACCGCTACCTGTCCATGCGGTACCAATATCAAAAAAAGGCATTACCATAAAGTTGTTTAAAAACTCTGAGCGAATTGGACGATTAGCGATGTATGAGATGATAGGAATACGTAATTCGATATTAGCCACAGCAAATGTGCTTCCGCTTCTTATATTCTGCTTGAAGCCACGCATGTTTGTAGCTAATGCTTGAAACGCGTAATCAGTATTGGCTATCGTATTGTTGCTTTGATCTTGTTGAGGAAATAACCAGTTATCTACACCACCCATTACATATTTTACTTTACGCTCACCCCAAGAGGTATTTGCCGTTAATCGTGTACAGAAAATAATGTTTCGGTGAATGGCTTGATAATGTCTGAAATCAAAACCGGCAGCATTTAATCGAATATGCTCATCTCGAGTATTAATGTATTGCTCAAAGAAAATTTTCCAACGTGTTCCCACCAGCAAATTCAATCCTTTTGGAATGGTGTTATCGAATACAATCTCTCCTTTGTATCCACTCCATAAGGTTTCTTGATCAGGTTTTGCCAGTGTAACATTATCAACACCTTTAAATACTGAACGATCCCAACGCGTGAATACATTGGCGCGTAAACTAAATACCGGATTAATCGGATAATTAAGTTCGTAGCGCAACTCATGCACGGTGTTTTTGGTAAGTGCACCTTCGAAAGAGCCATCACGACTTTGACGATAAAATGTGAGTTTTTTATCAAGCCTGCGCTTCAATGTTTCGTAGGTTAGAAAATAATCGGCTCCACTAAAATTAACAGGCAAGCGGAAACCACCTACAATGCGATAGTCTTCAAACAAATCCAACAAACCATATTTAAACATGCCGTTAAGGCCGGTGTTAAATAAATTTTCTCCACCCGGAGTAATCGGTTGGTAATACGAATTGATTACGGAGTTATCCAATTGCGTATACAATTTATCAGGGAAAAAGGTAACGTTGTAGTAACGAGGTGAAGTTACCTTCAAGTACTTAGCTGAGGCAATAACTTGAGGTTTGAATGTAGGCTTAATATCTTCGGGTTTGAAATTAACAGGTGTGAAATCATTCACAAAAAAGAATGAATCAATCACTACCGAGTCTTTCACTTTTGGGGCTTCTACTTCTGCCGAAGCCACAATTCCGGTTGGGAAATTTCGAGGTTTAAAAACAGCTTCTCCAATAGTAAATGGTTTAATAACTGAACCTGTTTTTAAGCGATACATATTCGGATAAGTCTCGGTTTTAGAACCTACCTCTTCTACCTGACGTTGCAAAGGAGATTCGAAAATAAAATAGCGCTTTTCCGAACGCACAAAGTCGTACTCTTTTTGTGTTTGCTTACACACATCATACGCTAAAATACTGCGGCTGTAATTGGTAAGCGGATACGTAAACACCACATCTTTTGTATGAATAATTGTATCGATTTTGGCTACTTGTTTTGATAAGTCGATAGTGCGTCCGTTGTAATCGAAAATAGGACCACGGTCTTCTAATTTTTCAAAGTATAATGTATCAATACTTCCTATCGAATCCTTTCTAAATACTTGCAATTCGGTGAAGTCGTATTGCTCTTCTACACGCACCGCATAACGATTGGCAATACCATTATACTCCGTTAAATAACTGTAGTATTTGTTGCTGTATTCTACAGGTTGAGTTTCGTCAATATCAGGAGTATTACTCAACCGCTTTAAGGCATTCATCTGCCCTACTTTTTCCAAATCGTAAGAATAAATATCTAAGTTATTGGTTTCGGATAATGTAAGCGGAGCAGCCGATCCAAGTGAATCGCTATTTCGGTTTGATGAGAATAAAATGGTTCCTCCACCATCGGCAAATGAAGGGTATAAATCATCAAATGGATCATTAGTAATTTGACGCTCTTTTCGAGTTTGCATATCAAACAAATACAAATCACTTTGGCCTTTTCTAATAGCTGATAACACCAATGTAGAGCCATTGTCCGAATATGCTAGTCCGGTTACCTTATCAAATTTTTTGAATTCAATTTTGGTCTTTCTCTTCTTAATTAAATCAACCGTAGTTAAGAACAAACGGCCTTTGCGCTCGTGTACGTATGAAATTTTTTCACCACCCGGATGCCAAGCCATGATAGGAAACGAATGATCTAACTCGCGTTGGTAATACTTAATTCCACCACGATGAATGCGCTTGTGTTTACCTGTTTTTGTATTCACCAACCACAACTTGTATTTCCCCATTTTGTTGGTGGTAAAAGAAACAAAATCTCCTTTAGGAGCTACTTTTAACTTAGGTTCGATGTAGGGAGCAAGACGTTTCTTTACCTTAATTTCATTTAGAGGAAGTGTACGTCCGTTGTCCTCTTTCATGTATAAATCGCGGTGATAATTTACCCATTCCTTTCCGGCTTCTTTTAAGTTAAGTCCGGTTACATAAATCAATGCTGTTTCGTAATTACGACTCAGCTTGGTGATGTAAAGCATTTGCGAAATCACATCACTACCATACTTCTCACTCAAAAACCTCCACCACGAATGTGCTGTTAATTGCGGCTCGCGGTACAACATGCGATTAAACTTCTTCACCTTACCGGTATTGAAATAATCTTTGAGCATGTTATCGTTGGCTACATTCCAATCTTGTGCGATGTATGCTGTTAATCCATTTATAAACCAATCGGGTAAATTAAGTAAGGCTGCGTTTTGAACACGATCGGAAATACTGCCTCCAAACAATAACTCGTTAATCAACACAAAGGCCATTCCTTGTCTGATACGTCTTTTCAACTCGGCATGATTACCATCAAAAAACACATAAAAACGATTACTGGTAACTTGCGTAACACCACCCAAATTGGCCGGTTGATCCGACATTCCGAAGTTAGCTTGCTTGTATTCTTGTTGCGTGTTGTATACGATAATTTCAATACGCCCGCTTAAACGATGGTCGATGATTCGTTCAATATCATTTAACTGTTCTTCTGCTGTGCGTGCGGCAAAGGTTGCTAGCTCTCGTCCACCGGAATAAAAGTAAGCATCAAAATTTTCTGATCGAACAAAGTTCCACTCGAACCTGGTGTATTGTACACGGTTTTGGCCAAACGTGGTAAACATACCTTGAGCCTGCAGGTGTGTGTATGAACCTACAGCCATTATAAAAAGGATGAACCTGACCAATACCGAACTATTCAATTTCACGCAAAAGGCTTATTAGCCAAATTTCACGATGAAAGGGCAGATTACCAAGAAATTTGAGGAAAAGGATGCTTTTTTTACGTTTGGAAAGCTAATCTCGGGACTCCGAAGAGCCCCTATCATTAGCCTGTATAACCATTAAACCCCACGAGGGCAAATTAAGTGGACTGCTTTATAACCGGCAGTCAGCGGTGGTAACAAGTAGAAAAAATCTTTCTAGTGGCTGTTACCTAGGTCAAAGGTGTAGAAAAGCGTATTAATTAGGTATTAAATTGTATTGTTTTCCTAAAATTTAAGGAAATTCCGATGATTGTAGTATGGATTCACCACCCTTCGTATCCCGCATTGCTCCTACTCCCAGCGGCTATTTGCATCTAGGGAATGCGTATAACTTTTTGCTAACGTGGCTATTAGTTAAACAACACCGTGGCGTATTGTGGTTGCGAATTGACGATTCAGATGCGCCACGTATTAGGCAAGAATATGTGGATGATATTTTTTATACGCTTGATTGGTTGGGCATTTCATGGGACAAAGGACCACAACAAGTGGAAGAACAACAGCGATACAGTCAGCGGCAACGCATAGCAACCTACGAACTTTCTTTGCAAAAGTTGAAAGACGAACAACACGTTTTTGCTTGTACTTGCAGCAGAAGCGATTTAGCCAATACTTTACTGTATCCGGAAACATGTTTACACCAACACTTACCTTTTGAAGAGCATGCGTGGCGCATGATTACTCCTAAACACATGGTTTCCTACCATGATTTTTTTTCTAGCACCACTCGGCACATTGATTTATACCAACACATGCGGCACCCGGTGCTAAAACGAAAAGATGGGATACCGGCTTACCAATTAGCTAGTGTAATTGATGATATAGATATGGGAATTACTGCAGTAGTAAGAGGTATAGATTTGGAACTAAGCACAGCCACACAACTTGTACTTGCTCAACAATTGAATAAGCCCTCATTCAATACCATTCAATTTTATCATCACCCATTACTAACAGATGAATACGGAAACAAGTTATCAAAATCGCAGGGAAGTTTTTGCTTACGCGAATACCGTGAGCATCATACCAAACAGGAGCTGTATGCGAGCTTTGCGCGTTGGTTAAACTTTTCGTTTGAAGGAGATACGTTAACTGACTTACAAAATTGCTTTAACGCTGCTCGTCCTTTTTAAGATATAAGGTTTGTGTTGGGTAAGCGAATTGACAACCGTGTTTCTCTACAATAGCCATTACAGCAACATTTACTCGTTCCTTTACTTCAATCATTACTTCGTACTCATTACTCATCACGAAATATACTACTAAAATATTAAGTGAACTGGCACTAAAATCAGCAAAGCGTACCGTAATATCTTCACTAATTAATTTTTCGTGTTGAAGCACTTGTTTGATCTCATCAATAATAGCGAGTATTTGTGTGGATGAACTGTTATAGGTTAATCCTAATTCAAACTTTACTCTTCGCGAATCACTAAGCGTAATGTTGTTTAATGCTGTATCTATAAGTTTTTTGTTAGGCACTGTGAGTAAACTTTTTTCCATGGTACGAATGCGGGTGGTGCGAAAACCCACGTGCTCAACTATCCCTTTAATATCGGCCGTTTCAATTAAATCACCGGCTTTAAATGGCTTATCTAAATAAATAACAAACGAACCCAATAAGTTAGCTAAGGTATCTTGCGCAGCGAGTGCCACTGCCAAACCACCAATACCTAATGAGGCAACTAATGCAGTAATGTTTACATGAAAAATAAAACGTAAGCCTGCGAATACACACAATACCACAATCACCACTTTTATGAGTTCTTTTAAAAAGTTACCCAACTCGGGACTCACCGGTGACTCTTCTCTATTGGTTAATACATGCGTAAAGAAATCGGTAGCGCGCAGTAAAATACGAGTAAGTACAGTAAAAAACGCAATTTGCCAAACCACCAACACCAAGCGTTTAACACCGTATTCGCTTACATCAGCTAAATCCCATGAGGTAGGAAATTGCAAACGCTCAAAAGCATAGTACACCACCAACACCATAATAAATTGCTCGATGGGTTTGCGGAGCAACTCCACAAAAACTTCGCTAAACTGGTTATGAGAAAATGCTTTGAATATGCGGAACGATTGACGGCTTAATACTTTTGCACCAAAGCGTTTAAACAATAATCCCAGCAATAAAATTGCTGCAAAAACAAGGATGTCTTTCAGGTTATTTTCTAAGAAAACGATATCGCGTTCAAACCAATTCATACCGCGAAGATAAAACTAAACAATATGTTAACTGAAGACGAATGACCTGAATCGACTTTTGTTTATCCACAACAAACAACATGTAACTATGCGGATAAAACATGTGAAAACCAATAGGCTATTAAATAGTTTTTGAAATTAGGTTAACTTTTTTTGACGCTACTTTAATTCACTGAAAACACGAAAGATAGACATCCTAATCAAATTCATACTCAACCTAAATTCTGTTTTAGTTGTATTAACTAAACCAAATAATAAGTGATATGAAAAAAAAACTATTTAGCCTTATTGCAATACTCTCCACTGTGGTGGGAGTTAACGCGCAAACAGCCAGAGTTATGGCTATCCATAACTCTGCAGATCCTTTAGTAGACACCGTAGACGTGTGGCTTGTTACATCAATCGGCACTGAAAAATTAGTAGATAATTTAGGGTTTAGACAAGCAACAGGATTCGTCAATGCCCCTGCGGGAGTTGATTTCAGACTAGCATTTGCATCTAAAAACAGTACAGTAATCAGCGACACAATTATTAGTTTCCAATTCAACTTAGCAGCCAATTCAACACACGTACTACTGGCTCAAGGAAATGTTGGTTCCGGATTTAACCCACAGCGAAACTTCAAACTTCATGTGATTTCTCCGGCATTTGAACGTTCTACTACTGGTGGAAACTCAACACTTGCTGTTTTGGTACATGGTTCAACGGATGCGCCCAATGTTGATGTTGCCTTGCGAAAAGGAAACGAAGAACTTGGACTTATTGAGAACTTAGCATACGATGATAACACTGATTACATAACCTTAGATGAAGACGACTACTATGTAGATGTGATGCCAGCTGGATTGCCTGCAGGAAGCCTATTAACTTATGCCGCACCACTAAAAACATTAAATGTTGGCGATAGTGCTTTAGTATTATTTGCATCGGGCTATTTAAACCCAAGTAACAATAACAATGGCCCATCTTTTGGTGTTTATGCGGCTCTGTCAAATGGTAATGTTATCCCACTTCCATTAGTATCTAATTTCAGATTACAAGCATTTCACAATTGCGCAGATCCCATTGCAGATAGTGTAGATGTTTGGCTAATTAATCGAACCACTAATACAAATACACGTTTGATTTCTGATTTCGCATTTAGAAAAGCTACTCCTTTTATTGACGCTCCTGCCAACCAAAATATTGCCATAGGCTTAACTTTACCCGGTGCACCTATTGCAGACACCGTTTATGTGGAGAGTATTGGTGGCATTCCCGGTGGTTTTACTGTAATGGCTGTAGCTAGTGGGGTATTAGATACCGGTATGTTTGAACCAAACCCCTCAAACGTTCCTTTAAATTTTGAACTTGTTGGAGTAAACGCATTAGAGAAATCAACAGAATCGGGAAAAGTAGCACTTCAAGTATTTCACGGTGCCAGTGATGCTCCGGCAGTTGACATCAATGCAAGAGGAGTAGGCACCTTATTCCCTGACTTAACTTTTAAGAGGGCTGGAGAAGATTATTTATTTGTAGCACCTCAGCAATATACCATTGATATTGCAGCAGCCGGTACCCAAAATACAGTGGCTTCATATACTGCTCCATTATCTGCATACGCTGATAGTGCGCTTATCGTATTTGCGTCAGGTTTCTTAAGTCCTAATTCACCTGTAGGAAAAGATATCGGAAGTGGGTTTGCATTAATTGCCGTTACTCCAAGTGGTTCAACTATTGAGCTACCTTCGGTTGCTACGGGCTTAACCAACAAATACAAATTACCGGAGGGTATAACCATATACCCTAACCCTGCCAATGATAATTTACGCATTAACGTTAAGGATCAAACCAAAACAGATTTTATCCTTACTATTAGTGATTTAAGCGGCAGAGCTGTTTTAACTGAAGAATTAAATACTGTACTTATCAGCAACAACGCACAATTAGATATCAGCAAATTAAATAAAGGCATGTACTTTATTTCTCTTAGTAATAAAGAGGGAACATCTACACAAAAACTAATTATTCAATAGTTTTTTCTCAACCAAAAAGCCATCATAATTTGTGATGGCTTTTTTTATTTACGCTTAAAAATAGGCACGTTACTGCACGCTTCGCCATACATAATGCTTTTGGCAAAAGGCGCTAATTTATGTGTGAGCTCCACATATGCACTTACCGGAACAGGCACATCGCTGCATCCTTTAATAATAACACGCACATCGGTATAATCTGCCGGGTTGATTTTTTGCAAGGCATCTTGATACAAAATAGTGTTCAACGTATCTATCGAACCAAACACATAACGGTTGGCAAACGGCTCAATGTTTACGGCCAATAACATGTAAGCCCATGTGGGAATAATGGCATCGGTAGAGCAAACGAAAGCTACATTTTTACCTTGGTATTGTGCCCAATTGTGTTGCTTAATGTGTTCACGAAAATCCT
>JACCDH011782319.1_pt1 | contig 25390 bp, 26 predicted proteins | sample 7442481 | NCBI WGS metagenome assembly JACCDH01 (sample SAMN15323433, study PRJNA562643) | freshwater metagenome | isolation source: river surface water | place: USA:Blue River Watershed | collected 2017-08-15 | reverse complement strand
TTAGAAAGGCACTACTTCATGCTGGATTCATATTTCAAAATCTCTGAACGGGGCTCATCAATTGCCCAAGAGGTTCGAGGCGGACTCGTAACCTTCTTCACGATGGCATACATCGTGGCTCTCAACCCAATCATTCTGGCCTACACACCAGATGCCAATGGTGAGTACCTATTCGGTGGAGCACAACCTGCACCAGCAATGGTTGCAGCGACAACTGCTCTTGTAGCTGGCGTACTTACCATCCTCATGGGTTCTATCGCGAACTATCCACTTGCACTTGCTACAGGTCTAGGTCTCAATACCTTCGTTGCTGTTGGTATTGCTTCCCAGATGTCTTGGGCAGCTGCGATGGGACTTGTAGTTCTCGAAGGTCTCATCATCTTGGTACTAGTACTCACTGGTTTCCGTGTTGCGGTATTCAAAGCGGTTCCACCACAGATCAAAATCGCTATCTCAGTTGGTATCGGACTCTTCATCGCATTGATCGGTTTAGTTGATGCAGGCTTTGTGCGCCGTACCGCTAATGGACCAGTTCCTGTAGGTCTTGGCGTAGATGGAAAGCTAGTTGGATGGCCAACAGTTGTTTTCGTCTTCGGAACTCTTTTGATTCTAGGACTTATGGTTCGCAAGGTGAAGGGTGCAATCCTCATCGGTATTGCTGCCGCAACAACCTTAGCAATCGTCATTCAGAGAGCCTTCAACATCGCCCCTAACTTCACACCTGGCAACCCTCCAACAATCGTGGCGGGTGGCTGGCAGCTAGGTGTTCCAGCTGTTCCAAAAGAGGTAGTTGCTGTTCCAGAGTTTGATTTCACTGGTCAGTTTGATCTCTTTGGCGCATTTAGTGTCGATAATGTTTCACTTATTGCTGCAATTCTGCTTCTGTTCACACTCTTGCTATCTGACTTCTTTGACACGGTCGGAACAGTTACAGCTATCGGACATGAGTCAGGACTTGCTGACAAGGATGGAAATGTAGATAACATCCAGAAGATTCTTTTGGTTGACTCTGTGGCAGCAGCTGCAGGTGGTGCTGCAGGAATCTCATCCAATACCAGCTACATCGAATCTGCTTCAGGAGTTGGCGAAGGTGCTCGCACAGGCCTTGCTTCAATCGTTACAGGTATCGCATTCCTGCTGACAACATTCTTAGCTCCGCTTGTGGCAATCATTCCTTATGAGGCTGCAACACCTGCTTTGATCATCGTTGGCTTCCTGATGATGTCTCAGATCAAGAATATCGACTGGGATGACATGGGAATCGGAGTTCCAGCATTCCTCACCATCATCTTGATGCCATTTACCTATAACATTTCAGTAGGTATCGGCGCAGGTTTCATCACACATGTGGTGATTCGTGTGATCCAGGGACGTGGCAAGGAAGTTCATCCTTTGATGTACTTTGTTGCGGGCTTGTTCATGATCTACTTCTTATCCTCACCAATCAACTCTTGGGTTGGATAAGTACCTTTAATAAGCAAAGGCCCCTGGGAAACCGGGGGCCTTTCGCTTTACCAATTTATTTCTGCAAAACCTTTGTTTCTCAACTTCAGATTCATTTTAGAAAAGGGTCGAGATTCGAAGAATCCACGGTAGGCCGATAAAGGGCTTGGGTGCGCCGATGAGATGACGCAATCATCTGCAAAGTACTGCTTGAGCTCTAGCGCTGATTGACCCCATAAAACCGCAACAACATCTCTCTCCCCCAAAGTTTTAGCAACTGAGTCAGTAACCTCTTGCCAACCTAACTTTGCGTGGCTAAGTGATGTACCTAGCTCAGTTGTCAGAATTCGGTTGATGAGCATGACCCCTTGATCAAACCAATCAGAAAGATCACCACTCTGTCTCTTTACACCAAGATCTGATTCAAGCTCCTTGTAAATGTTTCGCAAGGAGGCCGGTAAGGGATCTACCTTTGCATCAACGGAGAAGGCCAAACCATGCGCATGTCCTTGTGTTGGATAAGGGTCCTGCCCGAAGATCACAACGCAGGTGCTGTCGATAGAACGAGTCAGTGCTCTAAAAACAAAATCATATGCAGGGGTGATGGGACTCTTTTGGATGATCAGATCTATTGAATCAATTAAATCCTCTTTGTCGTGAAGTGCTGATTTCCAATCAGGGTGTAGATAATCAAAGAGTCGCACGAGCGAAGAACCGACCCGATTCAGGGGTCACAGTTATTGAAGTCCCAAAAACAGCTGAAACATGCTCAGAGGTAATCACCTGATCTATCGGTCCAGATACAGCGATAGAGCCATCCTTGATCAGTAGGGCATGGGTAGTTCCAACAGGAATCTCTTCTATGTGGTGGGTGACCAAAATTGTGGCTGGCGACAATGGATCTGCGGCAAAGTTAGCAAAACGACGCAATAGATCCTCTCGCCCCCCAAGATCTAGCCCGGCTGCAGGTTCATCGAGGAGTAAGAGTTCCGGATCGGTCATCAACGCGCGAGAGATCTGAACACGTTTCTTTTCACCCTCACTTAGTGTTCCATACAGACGATCACCTAACTCGCGGACTCCAAAGTTGGTAAGTAGAGCCATGGCACGTGATTCATCCCAAAGGTCATAAGCCTCATTCCAACGTCCTAATATTGCATACGCTGCGGTGAGAACAACATCTTTAACTGTTTCATCAAATGGAATATCTTCTGCAATGACAGAGCCACACAAGCCAATGCGTGTGCGAAGTTCGAAGAGATCAACCTTTCCCATCTGCTTATCCAAAACCGTGACACTTCCTTGCGTAGGAAAAATCTTGGTGGACAAAATCTGCAGTAGCGTGGACTTACCCGCACCATTTGGGCCCAGAACCACCCAACGCTCACCGTGAGAGATTGAGAAGTTGATGGGTCCCAAAATAACTCGATCCCCGCGACGTACCGAGACCTCATTGAGAGACAGGACTGTGTTACTCATAGATGGTAAAAGATACTGGTTTGGGCCCCTAAAGATGGGAAAACCTGACCTAAAGCCATAGTGATTCACGATAACCTAGCCCTCTTATGAGTATTGAGAACACAGAAAACCAGATTTTTTCAGGGTTGATCCTACTTACCGGCGAGGATAAACCAGGTCTGGCCAACTCCTTTTTTGAGGCGCTCTCCCCCTTTGCGGTATCCATTATCGATATCGATCAGATTATTATCAGTGGGCGATTGATTCTCACCGCTCAGATCTCTCTCAATCAGGCACATCAGGGTGCGATTGAGGATGATCTAGTACAACTTTCTGAAGGTTTAGGCATCGATATCGCTTGTGTATTTGGGCAAACAGATTTACCCGCTTCAATGAATCACGATGTAAAGCTCACGGTGAGCGCACCCAAGATGCTGCCTCGTTATCTCAATTTAGTGACATCAACTGTGTTGTCTGCTGGTGGCAACATCCTCCGATTCAATCGCATATCTCTGAGCCCCATGGTTATCGAAGTAGATATATCTGGAGCATCGGCTTCGGCACTTCAAAAGGCGATCTCTTCATTGGAACTAGACCCCGATTTGAAGATCTCCCTAAGTTAGGAAAACATGAGCTTTAGAAAACGCCTTGTTCAACTAGATGTTGATTCAACCTTCATTCAGCAAGAAGCCATAGAACTACTTGCCACTAAGGCTGGAGTTTTGGAGGAGGTCGCTCGAATCACCGACTCTGCCATGCGCGGTGAGCTAGATTTCGCACAGAGCCTGATCGCGAGAGTGGCCTTGTTACAAGGATTGTCTTCAGATGTTATCGATGAGGTTCGAGATGAAATCAAACTTACAGATGGGGCTTCTGCGCTAGTTAAAACCCTGCATAGCAAAGGTCATTGTGTAGCTCTGGTTTCAGGTGGATTTGCAAGCATCATGCAACCCATAGTCGATGAGTTGAATATCGATTATTTCAGGGCCAACACCTTGGAGATACAGGATGGAGTGCTCACCGGAAAGGTTGTGGGCACGATCATCGATCGTGCTGCAAAAGCCGAAGCATTAAAGGAGTTTGCTTTAGATTGTCAGGTCGAGTTGAAGGACACAGTGGCTATCGGAGATGGCGCAAATGATTTAGACATGATGGCCATAGCCGGAATCAGTATCGCCTTTAACGCTAAGCCAATCGTTGCTCAGGCTGCCGATTTCACTATCAAAGAGCCTTCGCTGGCCTCTGTGCCAACACTTATTGGCATCTAACTACAGGCGGCAGGCGTGAATATCTGTCACCAAGATACCGCGTGCACCTAACGCCCACAGTTCATCCATCACATGGTTAGTATCTTTGCGCAGGACCATAGCTCTGACCGCTACCCAATCCTGCTTTTGCAAAGGTGAGATTGTTGGTGACTCAAGTCCAGGCGTAATCGCACAAGCTTTATCTACCAGCGTCTTCATGACATCGTAATCCAACAAGACATAACGTCTTGCTGTCACAACGCCTTGTAGGCGACGAATCAAGACATCCAAACCCGCTGGAGTTGCAGAGCCAGTGCGCTTGATCAAAACCGCCTCACTAGTCAGAATCGGTTCACCAAATGTTTGCAAACCTGCCTGCCGCAAAGTATTTCCAGTACTCACAACATCGGCTATCAAATCAGCTACACCTAGACGAACACTGCTTTCAACAGCCCCATCGAGACGGACGATCTTTGCAGCTATTCCCATCTTGTTCAGGCTGTGTTCAACCAAACCGGGATAAGCGGTCGCTACCCGCTTTCCTTGAATGTCCTTCTCCTGCCACGCTGTTCCAATAGGTGCCGCAAAACGAAAGGTAGAGCCACCAAAATCCAAGGATAAAACCTCTTCCGCATCTGCAGCAGAGTCAATCAGTAAGTCCCTTCCGGTTATTCCGGCCTCGAGTTCTCCGGAGCCCACATATACAGCAATGTCTCGGGGACGTAAGTAGTAGAACTCAACGGAGTTATCAGGGTCGATCAATATCAAATCTCGGCTATCGGTGCGTTGACGATACCCAGCCTCTTTGAGGATAGCGATGGAGCTCTCTGCTAATGATCCCTTGTTTGGGACTGCGATTCTTAACATCTTGGCTCCTTATAGATACTTGTAAACGTCATTAATCGTCAAACCTCGAGCAATCATTAAAGTCTGCACATGGTAAATCAACTGACTGATCTCTTCAGCCAATGCATCATCACTCTCGTGTTCAGCGGCAAGCCAAACTTCACCAGCCTCTTCCAGAATCTTCTTACCAATTGAATGCACGCCAGCATCGATGGCTGCAACAGTTCCTGAACCTTCAGGTCGTTCAACCGCTTTAGCGCTTAGCTCATTCCATAGCTCTTCGAAGCTTTTCATACTGCTGAGTTTACTCGGACTCAACCTTGCTCGCTGCGAATTTTCTAATGTCGACAACCATCTGTGCAGGATCTGGCGCACTAAAGACAGCACTTCCCACGACAAAAGTGTCCGCACCTGCTTCGAGAGCTATTTCTATGGTGCTCATCGAAATTCCGCCATCTACCTGAAGCCAGATGGGACGATCGCCAATAATCTTTCGCGTCTTTCGAACCTTGTCCATCATGTTCTCCATGAACTTTTGACCTCCAAAACCTGGTTCGACCGTCATGATGAGGTACATGTCAACCAAATCAACGAATTGTGCGTAATCTTCGATGGATGTGTTTGGTTTGATCCCCAAACTTGAACGAGAGCCAGCAGCTCTTATGTTTTTCAAAGTTTCCGCAATATTATTGGTGGCTTCTGCATGAATTGTTACCGACGCACAACCGATCTCAGCGTATTGAACCGCTATCTGATCAACATCAGCGACCATGAGATGGGCGTCAACGGGTAAAGATGATTCAGAGATAATCTTTGCGGCAGCTGAAAAATCAAAGGTGAAATTGGGAACAAAGACATCATCCATGACATCGAGATGAAGCAGATCAGAAACTTGGGCAATAGAGTCGATCTCTTCATTCAGGCGGGAAAAATCAGCATTAAGAATGCTTGGGGTGATCCTGATCTCTTTACTCATTCTCTTACCTTACTCGCTAGCCTTTTTGAACAGTGCCAAGTACATAGCATCGGTGCCGGTTCGATGAGTCCATAAAGCCATAGCCTGATCTCGTTCTGATGCCTCCAAATTTGAGGGCAGAAAAGGATGCACATCAATCTGTTCCATGTGTGGATGTTTTCTTTTGAGATCTGCTATTTGAATTGAGGTTTCTGCAAGATGCGGTGAACATGTTGCATAACCAAGTACACCATCAACCTTAAGAGCTTTGATACCTGAATCGATTAGCTCGCGTTGCAACTGGGTCAACGCACGAAGATCCTGCAGATTACGACGCCAGCGAACCTCCGGTCGACGACGCAATGCACCAAGTCCTGTGCAAGGTGCGTCAATCAAGATTGCATCAAACTTTTCAGCTTGGTTTCCAATCTCTCGTCCATCGCCAACCAAGACACGATCCCCATTAACAACTTGGCGCACTAAATCGGCACGAACCGATGAAATCTCGTTAGCGGTAAAGGTAACTGCGCGCTCCCTTGCAATACTGGACAAGAGCGCCGCTTTTCCGCCAGGACCGGCACACATATCGAGCCAACTAGAACCAGATGATGCAGCTGCGAAGACTGAGGCAACTAACTGTGATCCCTCATCTTGAACGCCAATCTTTCTAGACTTAATCAAATCGAGGGCACCTGGATTACCTTTCCAGTGAGCACCATAGGGAGAATAAGTTGTCGGCTCTCCCCCGATGCTCTCAAGATCGGCAATTGATGACAAACCTGGCCATGAAACCAAAGTAGGGGTCGCCGCCTCGTTGTTAATGGCAAGAGCTTGCTCTACCTCGGTCCAATCTTTGAGTAGGTCGTAATATGCTGAAACAATCCACTCGGGGTGTGAGTACTGAATCGAGAACCTTTCAACCAAATCAGCGATCTGAAGTAGGGGCGAGAACCAGTCGGCTTGACTCTTTCGAGTTACATTGCGCAGCATGGCATTAACAAAACTTGCCTTTGACTCTCCAAGACGCTTTCGTGCAACCTCTACCGTTGATGCAACGGCTGCGTGGTCAGGGATCCGCATCTCATGGATTTGATGTACACCCATGCGACAGATATCGACAATACCCGGATCTACTTCCGACCAAGGTCGATCACTGATTTGCGCTAACACCCAATCATGCTTTCCTTGCATTCGAATTGTGCCGTAAAGAAGCTCTGTTACTAAAGACTTATCGCGCTCATCGAGCTTGCTCGCATTAAGCGCTTGCGGCAGCAACAGGTTTGAGTAACCATCATTGCGATTAACCTCTGTAATCAGATCAAAGGCTAACAATCGAGAGCTCTCGGGTTTTGGTGCCTTAAAGGTATTTCTCCGTGCCTCAGCCAAGCTTTTCCCCGCCCGCTAAACGCGCTCCACGCGCCCATTCGATAGCGCTCATCTCTCGCTTTCCAGCAGGTACCACGGTTAAAAGTTCAATGGTTGAACCTTTCCCGCAACCAACAACAACCTTGTTTTCTCGGACCACAACTTCTCCGGGAGAAATACTCAAACTACTGCTCACTAAAGCTGATGTGATCTTGAAGGGTTCATTCTTCCAAAGGCACCACGCACCAGGCTCGTAAGTAAAGGCCCGCACTGCATTTACCAACTCTTCTGAGGTGCGAGCAAAATCTAATCGCGCCTCCTCCTTTGTGATCTTTGGAGCCAATGTCGCTGCACCAGATTGTGGCTTTGGGGAAACACCTTCACTAATCATGGAAAGCGACTCGTTGATGACAGATGGCCCCAGTTGTGAGAGTTTCGACAACAGCTCGACACTGCGCCAGGCAGGATCTATCTCAACCGAGAGCTGAGAATAAATCGGACCTGTATCCATGCCTTTTTCTAGTTGAAAAACAGTAACGCCCGTAATCGAATCACCGTTTTGTAGTGCTCTCTGGGCTGGCGCTGCACCTCGATAAGCAGGGAGCAGAGAGAAATGAAGGTTGAGAAAACCGTACTTAGGAATGTCTAGAATTTCTTGAGGGAGCAAGACCCCGTACCCGATGGTGATAACACAATCTAAATCCTCTAACCGGCCCATCAAATCTTTGGGAGATTGTGGTTTAACAACTGCGATATTGTGATGATCGGCCCAATCGGCGACCACGCTTTGCTTTAAAACCCTACCGCGTCCCGCTGGTTTGTCTGGTTGGGTAATGATCCAGGCAATTTCATGATCGGTTTCTAGCAACCAATCAAGGGTAGGAATCGCAACCTCCGGAGTAGCGGCTACTCCGAGACGCATTAAGTGTTCCGTCCGAAGATCGAGTGCGGTGAGTCCTTGACTTGGATCGTCTGACCTTTTTCAGAGGCGAGATTAAACCAATCCGACTCGCGGATCTCCTTCATTGCTGATTTTCTATCCTCGGCTGAAAGCTTGTCGATAAAAAGAATTCCATTGAGGTGATCGGTTTCATGCTGCAGGGCGCGAGCTAGAAATTCTGAGCCTTCAACAGTTATTGGTTCGCCGTACATATTAAAACCCTTTGCAACCGCACGCATAGCTCTGGGGGTTTCATAGCTAAGTTCTGGGAAGGATAAACAACCCTCTTCTCCATCCTGCATCTCTTCACTAAGAGTCAAGACTGGATTAATCAGGTGGCCTAGAGTTTCATCGACATCCCAGACGAAAACTCGCAAGCCCACCCCAATTTGAGGAGCGGCAAGGCCTGCTCCGGGAGCATCTAGCATCGTGTCAGTTAGATCCTGAATTAGAACGCGCAACTCCTTGTCGAAATCAACGACAGGAGCGGCAGGGGTCGTGAGAACCGGATCTCCGAAGTAGCGAATTTGTTGAATCGACATGATGCAAGTCTATCAATCTCTCATAGAGAATATGGCGCTACACGAAGATTGAGTAAATCCTTCTTGGCGATGCTGCGTTTGCGCTGGAGTTCGTGAAGTACATCGGCAAGCTGGCTCCACTCTTGATGGGAAACATGGATCACAACCTTTGCCTGATCCTTCGGCAAAACGGTAGGACCGAAAATACGAACGGAATCAGGGATTCTGCCCTCGGATAAGGCTTTGCGCAAACCTGCGACGATCTGTGGTGCTACTTGTGCAGCGGTGACGATAACTGCTGACGCAACAGTGGGGGGCAACATCAACTCTTGTCGATCAGCAAGCTCTCGTTTGAGCAGTGGAGCAATATTCCAGCGCGCAATTGCAGACACAATCGGGTGGGAATCATCTATCACGAGCAGCACCTTGCCGGGTTTATTGATGAGAGATGCGCTCTCTAGTAACAACTCTCGTGCCCGCTCCTGTGAACTTATGTCAGTGTGTGCGAAGAATCTCATTGCATCTAGAACAACCACCGCGGAATAACCACCATCAACTAGTGGTTGGGCGCCCGGTGTTGAAAGCACTATCGATGGTTTTGATTCAACTTCTTCCTTAATCACCTCGCCAGCAGAAAGAATAACGGGGTAACCAGGAAAAGCACGTGAGATCTCCTCCGCTGCTCGATCAATGCCCCGTCCTGCTAGGTACTGTGTATCTCTTGCGCAAAAACTGCATTTCCAAGCTGGATAACCTGTTCCGCAATGAACGCAAGTAGGTGCAATACCCTTCGATGCTACCTGAAGTCTGCCGCCGCACTTGCACATGGCAATATTTCGACAATGAGCGCACAGAAGTGCATTGCCATAACCTTTTCTGGGAGCTAAGAAAAGAACTGGACCCTGAGCCAAAGCCTTCTTGATCTCAGTGAATACTCTTCCCGGAAGTAGTGCGCCATCATGCGGAGCGAAGGCTTGTACTTGAACCGCTACCTTCTCATTTCTGTACTTCATCTGAGACTGATCAATATCAAATGCACAACGAACTGAAGGCGAGAAACCGGTAAAGATTAGTTGCAACCCTTCACTTTTAGCGCGCAACTTAGCGATCGCGTAAGTGCTCCAACCGGGAGATCTGATCTCGAAGTGATCAGGAGAAGACTCTTTGTAAACAATAATTGTTTGCAGATTCTTTACTGGGGCAAAGATCGCACTTCGAGTTCCGATAATGATCGATGACTCAATACTCATGCTTAAGAGAAAGTTTCGGTAACGCTCTTCCCGTGATGTACTGCTAGTAAGGCGAAGTACCTGATGGCGAATGCCCTTTAGTTCGCCGTAAAGAAGGTCAACATCCTTCTCATCAGGTGCGATTATCAAAATCGATCCTCGCGCCTTAATTTGTTCAATTAAATCCGGAATCTGCTGATGCGAAGGCTGAAAAGGAGAAAGGGTCTGAAACACCGGAAGAGAGCCACCACCAGAGATGTTGAGGGTAGAAGTCTGCGGAACAAACTCTTTATCGACAGCTGCAACTCGCGGTGGGATAGCCGATCTAATGAGATCCCAAGGGTTGCAACAGTAAAACTCTGCTGCAGCATCAAATAGCTTGAGTGAAGTGGTTGTTGCGACAGGGTGCGGAGATAAAACCTTGGTCACCGATTTCAACTCACCCGCACGTTCGGCCTTAGCCGAGCGAGATACGACTATGCCTTCAGTCTCGCGTCCACCGAAAGGAATTTGAACTCGCACACCAATTACGGCAGATGAACTTAACTTTTCTGGAACTGAGTAATCGTAGAGCTGATCCAGATGAAAAACACCCGTGTCGACTCTAACCCTTGCAATCGGTAGTGACTCAGCTACGGGACCAGAAGGTGCTGGAGCAACTTCCGCCTTCAGACGAAATAGCCGAGGTGTTGCCACCGGTTACTTAACTGCGTTTTGAAGTGCAGAGGTTCGATCTGTTCGCTCCCAAGCAAACTCTGGGAGTTCGCGTCCGAAGTGACCATATGCACTTGTCAGTGAGTAGATAGGGCGTAGAAGTTCTAGATCTCGAATGATCGCTGCTGGGCGAAGATCAAAAACAGATAAAACAGCATCTTGAATCTTGGCCACTGGAACCGTTTCTGTTCCAAAGGTTTCAACAAAAACTCCAACAGGTTGAGCCTTACCGATGGCGTATGCAACTTGAACCTCACAGCGACGAGCAAGTCCAGCTGCAACAACATTCTTTGCAACCCAGCGCATCGCATAAGCCGCAGAACGATCCACCTTTGATGGATCCTTACCGCTAAATGCTCCTCCTCCATGGCGTGCCATTCCGCCATAAGTGTCAACGATGATCTTTCGGCCAGTTAAGCCCGCATCACCCATTGGACCACCGATAACAAAGCGGCCAGTTGGATTTATCAAGGTGCGAAGATCATTTTTCGGTAGATCAATCTTTGAAATAATTGGGTTGATTACATACTCAATAACTTCGGGAGTTAATTTCTTTTGCACATCGACATCCTCGGAGTGCTGACTTGAGATAACCACGGTATCCAGTGCAACAGCTTTATCTCCGTCATACTCAATAGTGACCTGTGTCTTGCCATCAGGGCGCAGATAAGCAAGTTCGCCCGACTTGCGAACTTTGGTGAGCTGTTGAGCAAGCGCATGAGCCAACCAAATTGGCAGAGGCATAAGCTCCTTGGTGTCATCGCATGCATAACCAAACATCAAACCCTGATCGCCAGCACCCTGAAGATCTAGTGGGTCTACTGCTGAAGTAACACGATGCTCATATGCATCATCGACACCTTGGGCGATGTCCTGAGATTGTTGACCAATGGAGATTGAAACTCCACAACTGTTTCCATCAAAGCCTTTGTCAGATGAGTCGTATCCAATGTTCAAAACGGTTTCACGGACAATTCCCATGACATCTGCATAGCCATTTGTTGTAACCTCACCGGCAACATGCACCTGGCCTGTGGTGATCAAGGTTTCAACGGCTACGCGACTTTTGGCATCTTGTGAAAGTAAAGAATCTAAAACTGCATCTGAGATCGCATCGGCGATCTTGTCTGGGTGACCCTCGGTTACAGATTCTGAGGTAAACAGGCGCTTTGACATAGTTTCAACCTAACTGCCGGATGGCGTGATCAAGAAGTGTGTTACTGAGAGCGTCTTTGGAGACTTCCTTGACCGCTATATCCGCTTCATTGCGTACGAGAATGGTACCCATAGTTGTGTCCTGGCCAAAGATTGCCCCGCCAGAAACATCATTTACATAGATCACATCAAGCCCCTTGCTCTCTAGCTTCCTGCGGGCCTCCTGCAGGTGATCGCTAGTTTCGGCAGCAAAGCCGACTAAAACCCTGTCGCCCTTACGAGTTGCTACTTCTGAGAGTAGATCAGGGTTGGTCGTGAGTTCAATCTGTGTGAGAGCGTTCTTCTTTATCTTTCCATCAGAAGGATGAGAGGGCCTAGCATCTGCAACCGCCGCGCTCATAACCAAAATGTCGCATTGGTCAAAGTACTTGGCTAACTCTCGCTGCATATCGGCCGTGGTCTCTACATCAACGACTTCTATACCCCGTAGATGCGAGGTATCACAATTCGCTGCTATCAATCTGACCTTAGCTCCGCGGTTACGCGCCGCAACCGCTAACGCTATTCCCTGTTTGCCCGATGAACGATTACCAATAAATCGAACCGGATCTATTGGTTCTCTCGTTCCACCTGCGGTAATCAAAACATTGACACCTGCAAGATCCTGAGTCTGTCCTGTCATCTCTTCAAAGTTTGCGATGATTGTTGATGTTTCAGGAAATCTTCCAGCTCCGACATCCTTGCCGGTAAGGCGACCAACCTCAGGATCAAGAACAACAAATCCTCGAGCACGCAACAATTCAACATTTTTCACAGTTGCGGGATCAAGCCACATTGATGGATGCATGGCGGGAACAATCATTTTGGGAACATCACTTGCAAGAACCAGGTTAGTGAGCAGGTCATCGGCCCGACCCATGGCGATTCGAGCGATTAAGTCGGCGGTGGCAGGAGCGATGAGAAGAAAATCAGCTCTCTCAGCCAATGAAATATGTGGGACGGTGTGAACGCTCTCCCACACCTGTGTGGTTACAGGGCGACCAGAAAGCGCTTCCCAAGTTGCGCTACCAACAAAGTTGAGAGAAGAGGGTGTGGGAACAACGGTAATGCTGTAGCCACGATCCTGAAGACGGCGCAAAAGCTCGCAAGATTTATAGGCAGCGATACCCCCACCAACTCCGAGAATAACCTCACGGCCTTGGAGTTTCATGTAAAAAATTAAGCGGTTGGCTCGAGGTTTTCGATTGTAAGAAGTCCCTCATTGATCTCGCGAAGAGCGATAGATAGCGGCTTCTCATGTACATGTGTTTCTACTAGTGGTCCTACATACTCAAGCAGACCCTCACCTAGCTGTGAGTAGTAAGCGTTGATCTGACGAGCGCGCTTTGCTGCGTACAGCACCAAGCTGTACTTAGAGCCGCTCTTGTCTAGAAGTTCGTCGATAGGTGGATTTGTGATGCCATCCATGGTTGTCCCCGCTTCTCTGATCAATTCTGAAGGTGCTTACCTGTGTCTAATTCTGGGCTAACTCTATCAGTTTCTGGACCACGCTCTCGACCTGATCATTTACCACTACAACATCAAAAAATGCCGCTGCAGCAAGCTCCTCTTGTGCCAGAGCCAGCCTTTCCGCCCTTCTTTCAGCGCCATCGGTGCCACGCCCTTCTAACCGGGCGACTAGCTCCTCCCATGAAGGAGGCTCAAGAAACACCAACAATGATTGAGGCAGATGTTGCTTCACCTGTTTTGCACCAGCAATTTCAATTTCTAGTAAAACATTTCTCCCCTGCCGAAGCGCATCTTCAACCTGCATCTGGGGGGTCCCATATCTGTTTCCGGCAAACTCCGCCCACTCAAGAAACTCATCATTACTGACCATGGTTGAAAACTCTTCTTCACTCACAAAGTAGTAATCATGTCCGTGGGTTTCATTGACTCTTGGTTTTCTAGTTGTGGCACTGACGCTTACCCAAAAATCATCTGTCTCTCTTAGTTTTTTGGCTACGGTACTTTTTCCGACACCACCTGGACCTGATAGAACTATCAATCTTCCGGGCTTTACAGTCATATCGGCCTTCATAAACTCTTGACGAAGCTCCTTGATCTGATGTTTACCTAATCCCTGAATTCTACGGGTAGGAGAAATATTCAAACGTTCCATTAAAGAGATCGCGCGTATTTTTCCAACACCTGAAAGAGATTCTAGAAGCTCTTTGACGCGCATCTTTGCCACAGCATCATCACTCTGGGCCAAGTTAATTACATCATCAATGGTCAGCGATCCGGTTTTGATTTGAGCTTTGATCTCTGAGCGACGTTTACGGGATTGGGTCGCTTTGTCTAGTGCAGCCTGGCGCTGCTGTGCGGTCAGGTGTGGAGGCGATCCCATGGGCTAAATCTAGTGGAGATTAAATTAGGCGAGAGCCAATCAATTGAGCTCTCTCACGCATAGCTTGCTCGCCTTGACTCCAACTTTGAGTAATGGGTCTGCCGATAACGACCAAGTTTGCTCCCGCAGCAATAGCATCCTCAGGTGTCATGGTCCTTTGTTGATCATCTCCGCCAACCATTTCTAACGGACGAACACCAGGTGTGATGATCAACGGATCTTCTCCGATGGCAGCACGAACAGCCACAATCTCAAGCGGTGAACAGACAATCGCTCTCGCACCAGCTGCTACCGCTACCTTTGCTAAGCCAACAGCTGATTCAAGTGCCGATGATCGAAAACCTACCGCTTGAACATCGGTTTCAGACATCGATGTCAAGATTGTTACACCCGTGATAAAGGTTTCAGGAACTGCATCTACCGCTGCCTGCACCATTGAACCTCCACCAGAAGCGTGTACGGTTAAAAACTTTGGTCGTAAGTGTGAGATCGCACCGGCAGCGCCCTTAACTGTATGTGGAATGTCATGGAGTTTGAGATCTAGGAAAATATCTGAATCAGTCTCCGCTTGAATCGCCTTAACGCCATCATGGCCAAAACTCAAAAAGAACTCCAGGCCTAACTTGAAAACGCTGACATGATCCTGAGTTGCGCGAACCCACTTGACGGCCGTTTCTAAATCGGGGGTATCAACAGCCAGAATGATTGGAGCCTTCATCGCTTACTCACCTTCAGTTGGTCGATGGGCATAACCAATCGCTTGCTTCAATGAGCTAAACCCTCTATCTGATAACAACTGCTTTAACTCACTTTGAATGGACATAATTGCCGTTGGATTCCCAAAACTCGCAGTTCCTATAGAGACTCCACTTGCACCAGCCAAAATCATTTCCAGTGCATCCTTTCCAGATGCAACTCCTCCCATTCCAATAATGGGAGTATTTGGAAGCGCTGCATGTACCTGGTAAACGGCACGTACCGCGATCGGACGAATGGCAGGACCCGATAATCCTCCAGTTTTACCGCCTAGATGAGGACGCATTGTGTCGACATTAATTACCATTCCTAAAACGGTATTAATCAAAGCTAAACCATCTGCGCCCGCTTCTACTACACCTTTGGCGATTGACACTAAATCGGTCACATCAGGGGAAAGCTTTGCAATTATGGGAAGTTCGCCTCCTATAGTTCTGCGAACTCCATCGATCACACGTCGAGAGGCTTCGGGATCACAGGCAAAGACAAGCCCCCTGTTTTCAACATTGGGACAAGATATGTTCACTTCAATCGCACTAATTCCAGAAACAGATCTTAGTTTTCGCGCCAAGGTTGAGTACTCCTCAACCGTCTCCCCTGCGATCGAAACAATTATGCGAGCCTTCTGTTCAACAAGATATGGAATGTCCTTAGCTATAAAGGCATCAATACCGGGACCTTGTAGCCCAATGGAATTAAGCATTCCGCTGGGTGTTTCAGCCATGCGTGGAGTTGCCCGCCCTGCGCGAACCTTAGACATAACTGATTTTGTAACTACTCCACCCATATCTCTCAACGGGAAGAACTGCGCCAACTCTCTACCAGAACTGGCGCAACCACTGGCGGTGAAGGTCGGTGCCGGAAACCAAGCATTTCCGATCGTTGTTGAGAAATCTAAAGCGCTCATAGTTGCTGACCGACCAGACCCCATTGAACCTTCGAACCATCCATGACGGGACCATCTATACAGGAACGAAGGTTTGAAATACTTCCATCCTCGTTTTCAACCGGTAAAACACAGGTCATACAGATTCCGATTCCACAAGCCATTGACTCTTCGACGGCGCATTGATGTACAACATCAAATTGATCCGAGATCTTGGTAATGGCCGCCAGCATTGGCATAGGACCACACGAGTAAATCACTGCAACATTCAAATCCTTGATTAACTCGGGAATAGGATCAGTAACTCTTCCTGCAGTACCCATGGATCCATCTTCTGTAAAAATGCGCATCGAATTAACCGCACGCTTACCCTCCATGGGAGCATAAATCTTGGAGCCGGTGCTTGCACCTAACAGCATATCTACGCGACAACCACGCGAGTTGAGTAGCTCAGCTAAACCAAACAAGGGAGCTGATCCATAACCTCCACCTACCAACAAAACCGGAACCGGTTCAGTAGGAATACCAAAGGCGGTTCCAAGCGGTGCCACGATATCTAGAACCGCGCCTTCTCCTTGTGCGCATAACCACTTACTTCCCTGACCATGTGGCGCAACGATGAGCTCCATTGTGCCGCCCACCGTTGTTGAGGTTGATACACGCGAAATAGCAAAGGCCCGACGCAGAACCATTCTTGACGAGTCGCCACCAACGCTAATGGCGACGAAGTTTCCGGGCTTGCAGGCTGCTGCAACATCACCGACATTGATGATGATTTGATGGTACTGACCAACCTTTTTATTACTAACAATTGGAGCAAGGATCTGCTTTGCGCTCTTATTTATCTGTGACATTTAAGCAAGCCATTCCTGAAGGGATTTAATACTGAGAGGGCTAGCCTGCAAGAATCGAATCGCATCCACAGCCGCGCTAAAGCCTGCAGTAGTAGTTATGCATGGGATGGACCTTTGAACCGCTGCGGTGCGAATCGCCCAACCATCTGCTCGAGTACCTCGCCCAACTGGTGTGTTGATGACAAGGTCGATTTCGCCACTATTAATGATGTCAACAATAGTTTTTTCACCAAGTTTTCCAGTTCCTTCAGAGTGTTTACGAACGCTCGTACATTCAATGCCCTTTGTGCGAAGGAAATCAGCGGTGCCATCGGTAGCAAGAATATGAAAACCAAGTTCGGAGAAACCAAGCGCAGGTTCTACACCTGTGTCCTTGTCCTTATCTGCAAGGGAGATAAAGACAGTTCCTGATTTAGGCAGTGGACCAAAAGCTGCGATCTGACTCTTGGCGTAACTTTCACCAAATGTTGGCGATATACCCATTACCTCGCCAGTAGCACGCATCTCAGGGCCAAGAACCGCATCAACTCCGCGACCATCGGTACGTCTAAATCTATTCCACGGTAGAACCGCTTCCTTTACTGAAACACCTCTAGCAACGCCATCGCCTGATTGAGGCAAGATTCCCGATTCACGCAACTCCTTGATGGTGGTACCAACTGATATCCGCGCCGCTGCCTTTGCAAGTGGAACCCCACTTGCCTTACTGACGAAGGGAACTGTTCTGGATGCGCGGGGATTCGCCTCGAGGACATACAAAGTGTTATCTGCAATCGCGAATTGAATATTGATCAAACCGCGAACATTGACTCCACGAGCAATCTTCTCAGTTGCAATGCGGATTTCATTACGTTGTTCCGGTGTAACCGTCATCGATGGAAGTACACAAGCACTGTCTCCACTGTGGATACCAGCCTCTTCAATGTGCTCCATTACTCCGCCCAGAAAAAGCTCCTCGCCATCAAAGAGGGCATCAACATCTATCTCAATAGCGTTATCAAGAAAGCGATCGACCAGAACTGGATGATCGGGTGTGATATCCGTGGCACGGGTGATGAAACCACCCAAGGCAATATCATCATAAACAATCTCCATACCGCGACCACCAAGAACAAATGATGGCCGTACAAGCACCGGGTAACCAATTGCTTGCGCAATAGTTGTTGCCTCTAGCTGTGAGGAAGCCATTCCAAACTCCGGTGCTCGCAAACCTTGTTCGGCCAGGATATTTCCAAACGCACCACGTTCTTCTGCCAGGTTAATTGCTTCTGGCGAAGTTCCAAGAATGTTTACTCCATTAGCCTTCAATCCAGCGGCCAGACCCAATGGTGTTTGACCACCTAACTGAGTAATGACTCCCAAAACGGGTCCAGCTTGAGTTTCAGCGTGAACAACTTCGAGCACATCTTCAAGGGTAAGTGGTTCAAAATATAAACGATTACTTGTGTCGTAATCTGTAGAAACGGTTTCAGGATTGCAATTGATCATAATCGTTTCGTAGCCCGCTTCTCGAAGCGTGAATGAGGCGTGAACACAAGAATAATCAAACTCAATTCCCTGACCAATTCGATTTGGTCCACTGCCGAGAATGATTACAGCAGGAGTCGTACGAGGACGCACCTCTGTTTCTTCTTCATAGCTTGAATAATGATAAGGAGTGAAGGCTTCAAACTCTGCCGCGCAGGTATCTACGGTCTTGTAAACAGGGCGAATACCAAGATGGTGACGCGCTTTACGGATTTCATCCTCTGAGACCCCACGCAAAGCAGCTATTTGATTATCAGAAAAGCCTTGGGACTTAGCAGCGCGCAGTAACTCTGCGGTCAGCTCGCCAGGTTGAGCAATGACAAGGGCCTGTTGATTGATCAATTCGATCTGTCGCAGATACCAAGGATCGATCTTCGTGGCTGCAAATACCTCTTCGATACTCGCACCCGCCCACATCGCCTTTTGAACTTGCTGTAAGCGATATTCAGTAGGCACCTTCATAGATTGCAGCAAAGCCAAACGCTCTGAGTCTGTGACCGATGGCCAGGTAAAGATCGCTTCCTTTCGCTCTAGCGAGCGTAGAGCCTTCATGAGCGCCTCTGAAAAAGAACGACCGATAGCCATCGCCTCTCCGACACTCTTCATCGTTGTTGTTAATCGCGGGTCTGCATCTGCGAACTTTTCAAATGCAAAACGTGGCAGCTTAACCACAACGTAATCTAAGGTTGGCTCAAATGAAGCCGGAGTAACCTGTGTGATGTCATTTCTGATCTCATCGAGTGTGTAACCAATAGCTAACTTTGTCGCTATTTTGGCGATTGGAAAACCGGTAGCCTTTGACGCCAATGCGCTGGATCGTGAAACTCTAGGATTCATTTCAATGACGATAATTCGGCCATTAGTTGGATTTACCGCAAATTGAATGTTGCAACCACCTGTATCTACGCCAACCTCTCTAATGATATCCATCGAGAGATCACGAAGTTTTTGGTACTCAACATCGGTAAGGGTCATTGCCGGTGCAACCGTAATCGAATCACCGGTATGTACACCCATCGGATCTAGATTTTCGATGGAGCACACGATCACAACATTGTCTTTGTTGTCACGCATAACTTCGAGTTCATACTCTTTCCAGCCAATGATTGATTCCTCTAAAAGAACTTCTGAGGTTGGGCTATGTCGAAGACCTGCTCCAGCGATCTGGCGAAGCTCCGCCTCATCAAATGCAATACCCGAACCTAAACCACCCATCGTAAAAGATGGCCTGACAACGACCGGGTAATTTAGTTCAACAACCGCTGCAAGAATCTCTTCCATGGTGTGACAGATTCGGGATTTAGCAGACTCTCCGCCCACCTTTTCAACGATCGCTCTGAATAGTTCACGATTTTCGCCTCGATTGATTGCATCAACATCTGCGCCAATCAGTCGCACGCCGTACTTGGCCAATGTTCCTCGTTCGTAAAGACCGATTGCCGCATTAAGCGCTGTCTGTCCACCAAGGGTTGCCAGAACAGCATCCGGCTTTTCGTGAGCAATAATTCGTTCAATTATCTATGGTGTAATTGGCTCTACATAGGTTGCATCTGCAAACTCCGGGTCGGTCATGATGGTTGCAGGGTTAGAGTTGACGAGGATTACCCGAATCCCTTCAGCTCTTAAAACGCGACACGCTTGCGTTCCTGAGTAATCGAACTCGCACGCTTGACCAATAACAATCGGACCACTTCCGATAACAAGAACACTCTTAATTGAGGTATCCAAAGGCATTACGCACCTACCTTCTTTGACATCAAATCAACGAAGCGATCAAAGAGATAAGAGGCATCGTGAGGCCCAGCGGCCGCCTCTGGGTGGTACTGCACAGAAAATGCTGGTCGATCCAAAAGACCTAAGCCTTCAACCACACCATCATTAAGACAGGTATGGGTCACCTCTCCCCTGCCATAAACAGTTGAGAACTCAGAATCTGTGGGGGCTTTTACCGCAAAACCATGATTGTGTGCTGTGATCTCAACCTTACCGGTGCTCTTATCGATCACCGGTTGATTTATACCTCTATGGCCAAACTGCAACTTATAAGTTTCAAAACCTAATGCTCGCCCTAAAATTTGGTGACCGAAACAGATTCCAAAGATAGGAACCTCTGCCAACAAAAGCTCACGAACAACTTCAATAACATCGGTCATCGTCGACGGATCTCCGGGACCGTTGGAGAGAAAAACTCCATCTGGATTTATCGCCATTATTTGCTCAAAGGTCGAATCGAAGGGCATCACTTGTACTTCAACGCCACGCTCTGCAAGTGAACGAGGTGTGGCCGCTTTAATCCCTAGATCCAAAGCTGCCACGGTGAACCTTTTTGTTCCAATTGCTGGAACAACATACCTTGTCGGAGTCGAGACATCCTTTACTAAAAATGCCCCCGACATCGCTTCGGCCTTTCGAACTTCAACAACCATCTCTTCACGACTCATATCTAAGCCTGAGAATATGCCAACCCGCATAGCGCCTCTATCGCGAAGGTGTCTGGTTATTGCTCGAGTATCCACCCCTTGAATTCCAACTACTCCTTGTTCTATTAACTCACTCTCCAAATCATTCTGTGCACGCCAGTTTGATGTGAGCGAGGAAGGGTTACGAACAACAAATCCTGCGACCCAAATTTTTGATGATTCATTGTCGAAATCATTAACGCCCGTATTACCGATATGGGGCGCAGTCATTACCACCACTTGCTTGTGGTACGAAGGGTCGGTGAGAGTCTCCTGATACCCAGTCATTCCGGTTTGAAAGACCGCTTCTCCAAATGTCTTACCCTGAGCCGCCCACGAACTTCCCTCAAAGATTCGTCCATCATCCAAGACAAAGTAAGCGGTACTCATTACTTTGCCTCCTTGGATACAACTGCGCCATTAGTCACGGTCTGCTTACCTTTGAAGAATGTGTGCTCCACAACTCCCGGTAACTCATGGCCATGGTAGGGAGTATTTGATGAGTTAGATAGAACTAAATCGCGATCTACGCGCCAACTTTTCGTTGGATTAATCACAACAAGGTTGGCAAAGGCTCCCTTTGCGATCTGCTGCCCTTGATCTGCGTAGCGACCAATACGAGCCGGGGTGAGGGACATGCGCTCGGCAACCTGCTCCCAATTCATCATTCCTGAATCAACCATTGTTTTCTGGACTATAGAGATCGCGGTTTCAAGCCCGAGCATTCCAAAGGCTGCCTCCTGCCATTCGCACTCCTTAGCTTCCAAGGGGTGCGGTGCATGATCGGTTGCAACGATGTCGATGGTTCCATCGGCTAAGGCCTCCCGCAAAGCATGAACATCATCTTGCGTTCTCAAAGGAGGATTAACCTTATAAACCGGATCATAAGAGCCCGCGAGATCATCTGTTAGCAGCAGATGATGTGGTGTCACTTCTGCGGTTACATCAATGCCTCGAGCTTTAGCCCAACGAATGATCTCAACTCCACCGGCTGTCGTTAAATGACAGATGTGAAGTCGAGATTTCACGTGATCTGCAATTAACACATCTCTGGCAATAATTGCTTCCTCGGCTACTGCAGGCCATCCCTTGAGCCCTAAACGGGACGAGATGATTCCTTCATTCATTTGTGAACCAACGGTCATACGAGGATCTTGAGCATGTTGAGCCACAACTCCATCAAACTTCTTGATGTATTCAAGGGCTCTACGCATCACAAGTGGATCTGAAACGCAATGACCATCATCGCTAAAGACTCTGACTCGAGCTACGGAGTCGGCCATGGCGCCGATTTCAGACAACTCTTCACCACGTAGACCCTGTGTTACCGCACCGATTGGGAAGACATCTAGGTAGCCAGCCTCTTGTCCTAATCTGTAAACCTGTTCAACAACTCCAGCAGTATCTGCAACTGGTGATGTATTTGCCATCGCCGACAAGGCGGTGAAGCCACCCTTAGCACCTGCTTTGCTTCCACTTAAAACAGTTTCGGCATCTTCTCTACCCGGCTCACGAAGATGGGTATGTAAATCTACAAGCCCCGGCAAAACGACACAGTCTGTTGCATCAATAACCTTTGTCGCAGTACCTGAAAACTCCTTTACAACATCTATTACATGCTCGCCCTGAATACAGATGTCTGAGACAGTTCCGTTAGGAAGCTTGGCACCTTTGATCACAACATCAACTGAGTTCATTTAATTGCTCCCTGCCTCTAATGCGCTGCCTGTTAGAAGAACATACAAAATAGCCATTCTTACACTGACACCATTTGTTACCTGTTCAGTGATGACTGAACGAGCGCTATCGGCAACCTCTGCCGAGATCTCCAAGCCACGATTCATCGGACCCGGGTGCATGACTATGGAACCTTGTTTCATTGATTTCATGCGATCTGAGTTAAGCCCAAAGTAGCGAGAATACTCGCGCGCATTAGGAAAATAGAGATCACTCATGCGTTCTTGTTGAACTCGCAACATCATGACAACATCAACAAATGGGATCACCGCATCGAAGTCGTAAGAGACCGTTGCGGGCCAACTTTCGACGCCTACTGGTAGAAGCGTTGGCGGTGCGACCAATATCACGGTGGCACCGAGCTTTGAAAGAAGCAGGACATTAGAGCGTGCAACACGCGAGTGTAAAACATCACCGACAATTGCAACGGTTATGCCTTCTAGGTCATGGGCCCCGGAGCGTAAATGCTTTCGGATAGTGAAGGCATCAAGCAATGCTTGACTTGGATGCTCATGAGTTCCGTCTCCAGCATTAATCACACTGCCAGACATCCATTGCGAATCAGCAAGGCGTTGCGCAGCTCCGGATGCAGAGTGACGAATCACAACCGCGTCGGCACCCATCGCCTGCAAGGTCATCGCTGTGTCCTTGAGCGACTCCCCCTTGCTGACACTAGAACCCTTTGCCGAGAAGTTAATTACATCTGCAGACAACCGTTTTGCCGCCGCCTCAAAGGAGATTCTGGTACGAGTTGAGTCTTCGGCGAAGAGATTTACTATGGTTCGCCCACGCAGGGTAGGAAGTTTCTTCACCGCTCCATCACTCACCCGAGCTAACTCATGAGCGGTATCGAGAATTGAAACAGCTTCGATCATTGAGAGATCTTCGATAGATAACAGATGGCGCATTAGTTTGCATCACCTTCGATACCAACCTCATCGCGCCCATCGATCTCCGATAAGAGAACCCGAACAGATTGTGATTTCGAGGTCGGTAGGTTCTTGCCAACAAAATCAGCTTTGATCGGAAGCTCTCGATGACCTCTATCAACTAAGGCTGCAAGCTGAACCGTGCGTGGACGTCCGATCTCACCGAGAGCATCAAGTGCTGCGCGGATTGTTCGACCCGAGAACAAAACATCATCGATCAGGATGACATCTTTACCTTCGATTCCAGATGGTGGGATCGTTGTAGGCATAATCGCCTTGGGTGCGCGTAGGCGTAGATCATCTCTGAAGAGAGTGATGTCCAAGGTTCCGCAAGGCACCTCTACCTTTTCAATCTCGGCAATAATCCCCGCAATTCGAGCAGCAAGATGGGCACCGCGCGTGGGAATACCTAGAAGAACGATGGAGGAAGATCCTTGATTTCTTTCAAGGATTTCATGGGAGATTCGAGTAAGTGCACGTTTAATGTCGGGTGCAGACAGGGCTACGCTCATGTAAATCTCCTTTCCCACCTCTCAGGATGGGTCGTTAAAGGATGCAGGAGCGATACTAGCATCGATTGCATGACCCTGTGGATACACAGAATTAGGCGACTCGCAGGTGTCTAACCTGCCCCAATGAATTCAAAAGATGAACTTGCGCAATTACAAAGAAGATTACGAAGCATCCGGGAGTCAAAGGGGTTAACTCTGAGCCAGGTGGCCGCTCGGAGTGATGGCCAGATATCGGCGATCGCCTTGGGCTCTTATGAACGTGGGGATAGATCCATCACCGCCCAAAAACTACTTGAACTTGCCCAGCTCTATGAGATTCCTGCCTTTGAACTTTTCTCCCGGCCCGAAGATTTGATGGAGAAAGGAAGGGTTGTTATCGACTTTCGCAAACTGCGCGCTGATTACGATCCCGCTGCCGCAAAGTTGAAAGAGATTGTCGAATCGATTGCAGCTGTACGACGAGATTGGAACGGCGAGGTTATCTCTTTACGAGAAGGTGACATCAAATCTTTGCAGATCTTTGCATCTCTTTCGGGCGCTGAGATCAATGCGATGTTAAATCGCTACGCCTTGACTAGATCGAGATAGTGTCTTTGAGAGTAGCAATACGTCCCAGAACACCATGGATGTACTTGGAGGAGTCATCGCTCGAAAGCTCCTTGGCGAGAATCAAGGACTCATCAATTGCCACACTTGTAGGCACATCCGATGACCACAGGATTTCGTAGATACCCAAACGCAGAATATTTCTATCTACCGCAGGCAGGCGATCCATATCCCAGCCCTGAGCATAAGTGGTAATTAACTCATCGATCTTGCGACGATTTGCAGACACTCCATTGACCAACTCTTTGGTGTAATCGCGAATCGGTCGTGCATCCGGACCATCTGCTGGAACATCTCGGGAGATCAGAGTTTCAACAAGATTTGTACCCCGAATATCGGTTTCATACAAAAGATCCAGCGCTTGTTTGCGCGCTTTGCTACGAGCTGACACTAGTTAGCGCGACCCTGGTATGACCCATCACGAGTGTCAACGAGAACAACCTCGTCCTGCTTGATGAAAAGCGGAACCTGGATTTCAATGCCTGTTTCTACAGTTGCAGGCTTTGTTCCTCCCGATGAGCGATCACCCTGAATTCCAGGCTCAGTGTAGGTAATCTTGAGCGGCACTGAAGCAGCAAGTTCAATGTACAAAGGATTGCCTTCATTGACAGCAACAATTGCTTCGGTATTTTCGAGCATGTAGTTAGCTGCATCGCCTACAGTGGCTGCACTAATCGTCATTTGGTCATAAGTCTTCGTATCCATAAATACGAAATCATCACCCTCTTTGTAGAGGTACTGCATCTCGCGCTTTTCAAGGATCGCAACATCTACCTTGACACCTGCGTTGTATGTCTTATCAACAACTTTGCCGCTTAACACCGACTTGAGCTTTGTGCGCACAAATGCTGGACCCTTACCT
>JACCDH010412517.1_pt1 | contig 25401 bp, 23 predicted proteins | sample 7442481 | NCBI WGS metagenome assembly JACCDH01 (sample SAMN15323433, study PRJNA562643) | freshwater metagenome | isolation source: river surface water | place: USA:Blue River Watershed | collected 2017-08-15 | reverse complement strand
GCGCGTCTAATTTCTCGGACAATATCTTTTCTCAGTTCAAGTGTCGGAAATAATGATCCATCTCGATAATTCAAATAAGTCACATTATCGACGCCTAACTCTTTGCCAGCCGCACGTTGTTCACGTTGTCTAACTTGAGCCATCTCTTCTAATGGAAAATCAGAAGATTCTCCTCCTTGATCACCATTTGTAATGATGCAATAAGAAACTTCAATTCCGCGACTTGTCCAATGTGCGATGGTTCCGCCTGCGCCAAAATCACAATCATCTGGATGGGCCATTACAACAAGAATGCGCTTGATTTCTTCATCGGGTAGCGGAGTCACCGCCGTATTCTAGACTTCAGCGCGTGTCCGAAAGAGCTATCAGTTCATTACTCGAAGGACTTAATCCAGAGCAGCAAGCAGCAGTAATTCATGAAGGCGGTCCACTGTTGGTCGTAGCCGGTGCCGGCTCCGGAAAAACTCGTGTTCTGACCCGCCGAATTGCATATCTAATGGCGAAACGTAATGTCGAACCGTTTGAAATTCTGGCAATTACATTTACAAATAAAGCAGCAGGTGAAATGAAGGACCGCGTTGCATCACTTGTTGGTGGTCGCGCAAAAGCAATCTGGGTCTCGACATTTCACTCAGCATGCGTCCGTATCTTGCGACAAGAGGCAACCAGACTTGGATTTAGCACTTCTTACTCCATTTACGATCAAGCAGATAGCGTCCGACTAGTTACATTGGTAATGCGCGACTTAAATATTGATCAAAAACGTTACAACCCACGTGCGGTAGCCGCTTTGATCTCGAATGCAAAAAACGAATTGTTAGGTCCGGCCGACTATCGCAATAGTACAAGCACCTATTTTGAAGAGATTGTTGCGGAAATTTATGCGGTCTACCAACAACGACTCACAACTGCTAACGCTATGGACTTTGATGATTTAATTATGAAAACGGTAGAAGTCATGCAGAAATTCCCAGAAGCAAGAGCTCGATATCGCCAGAGATTTAAACATATTCTTGTTGATGAATATCAGGATACAAATCACGCGCAATACATTTTGATTCGCGAACTTGTCGGAACAGATCGCGATGGTATTCCCGCTGCGGAACTATGTGTTGTCGGTGATGCCGATCAATCAATCTACGGTTTTCGTGGCGCGACTATCCGTAACATTATGCAATTTGAAGAAGATTACCCAGACGCAACCACAATATTGCTCGAACAAAACTATCGCTCGACTCAAAATATTCTAAGCGCGGCAAATGCAGTTATTGCCAAGAATGAGTCACGTAAAGAAAAGAATCTCTGGTCTGAATCAGGTAGTGGTGCAAAGCTGATTGGATTCGTTGCCGAAAACGAACACCACGAGGCCGAATTCGTACGCGATGAAATGCGCAAACTCATGGATGAAGGGGAGTCCTCATTTGGAGATACCGCCATTTTCTATCGAACTAATGCACAATCCCGCGTCTTTGAAGAGACCTTTATGCGCTCTGCGATTCCTTACAAGGTTGTCGGTGGAGTTCGTTTCTACGAACGTAAAGAAGTAAAAGATTTACTGGCTTACTTACGTGTGCTAGTAAATCCAACCGATGAAGTCTCCTTATTGCGAATTATCAATACTCCAAAACGCGGCATTGGTGATCGAGCACTTGATGTGATTTCTCAGATTGCAAAGCGCGATGAGAAATCCTTTTGGTATGCGCTATCTCAGGACACTAACTCCGAATTAACGCCGCGCGCTGCTGCTTCCATAACTGCTTTTGTTGCGATGATAAATACTTTGCAAGTCCTTGTCGAAGCAAATCGGCCGCCTGCAACTATTGCTGCAGCAGTTCTAGAACAGTCAGGTCTCTTAGAAGAATTGCGCGCCAGCCATGATCCACAAGATGAAGTGAGAGTCGAAAACTTAGAAGAAATGGTTGCAGTAATTGAGGAATATGAAGAACGAATAGTCTCCGAAGGCGAAGTCCCCACCTTGGCAGGTTTCTTAGAGGAAGTATCTCTAGTTGCTGATGCAGATGAAATTCCCGAAGGTGAAGATCATGGCGGAGTAGTTACATTGATGACACTGCACACTGCAAAAGGATTAGAGTTTCCAACAGTTTTCTTAACTGGAATGGAAGAAGGCGTATTTCCTCATTCTCGAACGCTAGGTGAAAAAAAAGAATTAGAAGAAGAGCGCAGACTGGCTTATGTTGGTCTCACGCGCGCTCGAAAACGTCTTTATCTTTCACGTGCGGAATATCGATCTGCCTGGGGTGCGCCAAATTACAATCCACCCTCTCGATTTCTTGAAGAAATTCCAGAGGATTTAATCGAATGGAATAAGTCTTCAAGTGCATATGCAACTCCGCCAATTACTCGAAAGAAATTTCAACCGCCGCCACGTGCTACTGGAAAGCAGACAATCGCCCTACAGCTTGCAATTGGTGATCGCGTCTCACATGACACATTTGGATTAGGTACTGTGATAGCGGTCTCAGGTGAGGGCGATAAAGCTGAAGCAACAATCAATTTTGGTAGTTATGGTGAGAAGCGTTTGTTGCTCCGCTATGCGCCAGTAGATAAGTTATGACCCATGGACCTTTTTGAGTATCAGGCCCGCGATCTTTTCGAAGCAAATGGCGTTCCAGTTCTTGGCGGCGCCGTTGCAACAACTCCAGAAGAAGCGAAAGCTGCGGCCGAAAAATTCGGCGGCAAAGTTGTTGTTAAAGCACAGGTAAAAATTGGCGGTCGCGGCAAAGCCGGCGGAGTAAAGGTCGCAGAAAACCCTGAGCAAACTTTTGATATGGCGAAAGCAATTCTCGGTATGGATATCAAAGGTCATTTAGTTCGCAAAGTGATGATTGCGCAAGCTGCTCCAATTGAGAGCGAGTATTACTTAGCAATTCTTCTGGATCGTGCAGCGCGTTCATTCCTAGTAATGGCATCAGTTGCTGGCGGAATGGATATCGAAGAAGTCGCACATAAAACACCTGAGAAATTAGCTCGCGTACATGTAGATCCGACAATTGGGCTAGACAAAAACCGAGCCCTAGAAATTATCAAGAAAGGCGCGTTCCCGGCAGATGTTCAAGATGGCGTTGCTGATGTTCTCTTGAAACTATGGGACACCTTCCAGAAATCAGATGCAACTTTGGTCGAAGTTAATCCGTTGGTAAAAACTGCGGATGGTCGCATTATTGCGCTGGATGGAAAAGTAACTCTCGACGATAACGCCAATTTCCGACATCCTGATTATGAATCGCTAATTGATCATGCGGCGACAAATCCACTCGAAGCTTTAGCTAAAGAGAAGGATTTGAATTATGTAAAACTTGAAGGCGAAGTCGGAGTTATCGGAAATGGTGCCGGCTTAGTAATGAGCACCCTTGATGTCGTTGCCTATGCCGGAGAAAAGTACGGAGTAAAACCGGCAAACTTCCTCGATATTGGCGGTGGCGCATCTGCTCAAGTAATGGCAGATGGTTTATCCATAATTCTTGGTGACCCTGCAGTTCGTTCAGTATTTGTAAATGTTTTCGGTGGAATTACCGCATGTGATGCGGTTGCAAACGGAATTATTCAAGCTCTGGCGATGCTCGGTGATAAAGCAACAAAGCCACTGGTTGTTCGCCTTGATGGAAACAATGTTCTGGAAGGTCGAAGAATTCTAAATGAGGCAAAACATCCACTTGTTGAACAAGTAGAAACTATGGATGGCGCAGCCGCCCGAGCTGCAGAATTGGCGGCGCAGCGATGACAATTTTTATTGATGAAAATACAAAAGTAATCGTTCAAGGAATGACAGGATCTGAAGGTTCTAAACATACAAAGCGAATGATTGCTAGCGGAACCAAAATTGTTGGCGGCGTTACTCCCGGCAAAGGTGGTCAGAGCGTTGAATTAGAAGGAAAAAATCTTCCAGTCTTTAATTCCGTAGCCGAAGCTGTTGCAGCGACCGGAGCGACAGCATCAGTTGTCTTCGTTCCTCCGAAATTTGCTAAGGCCGCAGTAATCGATGCGATCGATGCCAAATTGCCACTGGTTGTCGTAATTACAGAAGGTATTCCGGTACATGACACCGCTAATTTCTTTGCTTATGCCCAAAGTAAAGGAACTACCAGAATTATCGGACCAAACTGCCCGGGTTTAATCTCACCAGGCAAATGCAATATTGGAATTACCCCTGCAGATATCACCGGCCCAGGAAAAATCGGTCTAGTATCGAAATCAGGAACGCTTACTTACCAGATGATGTACGAATTACGAGATATTGGTTTTACAACTGCAGTTGGAATTGGCGGCGATCCAATTATCGGAACAACTCATATTGATTGCTTACGTGCTTTCCAAGACGATCCTGAAACAGAAGCTATTGTGATGATCGGTGAAATCGGTGGCGATGCCGAAGAGCGCGCTGCAGCTTTCATAAAAGAATATGTAACAAAACCGGTGGTTGGTTATGTTGCAGGCTTCACTGCACCGGAGGGGAAAACCATGGGTCATGCCGGCGCAATTGTCTCTGGCTCTTCAGGTACTGCAGAAGCTAAGAAGATTGCACTGGAAGCTGCCGGCGTAAAAGTTGGCAAGACCCCTAGCGAGACGGCGCGTTTACTTCGCGAGTTAATTAATAAATAACAATGCTTAAAGCGCTGCGAGTAGGAAGTGCGCAAGCTATTCGCAGTATTACGTTGATTCTCTTACCTATTTCATTTATCTCATTAGTTGTTTGGGCAACCGCTGGAAGTTCCTCGGGTAATACCGCAGATCCACTTCGTGCCGCCCTCTGGTTTTTCCTAATTGCTCATCAAGTACCTCTCGAACTCTCACTTTCTGATTCCACAATCGCAGGATCATTAACTTATTTACCGCTTGGAGCGGTGGTTATTCCATTCCTTGCAGCACGAAGTGGTTATTTGCGAATGATTGATCGACTCGGAGAACCAAATTCGCGCGAAAAGCGAAATTACATTCTTGGCTTTGCTTTTCCATATGCAATTTTGGGTTATGGGCTTTCGATGCTTGCATTAGGTCAGACCGTTAAGGTTAATTACTTTGTTGGGCTACCAATCATTTTCTTAGTAATCATGGTTTCTGCTTTTGTTGCAAGTGGCATCTTGCCTAAACATGAGATCCAATTCCCCTGGCAGCGAGCGCTTCGCTTGGCAATTATTCTTCTAGCTTTCCTATTAGGAATTGCCACACTAGTTTCTTCTTTCTCGATGATCTGGCATTTCCCAGTAATACTAGATTTAACTAAGGTTGTTGAACCGGGATTATTTGGCGGAATTGCGTTGTTAGTTGTACAACTTTTCTATCTTCCGAATCTAGCTCTTGCATCTTTAAGTTATCTGCTAAGCAGTGGGCTTGCGCTAGGCAATGAGACTCTACTTTCACCTTGGGTACATAGGATTGATGAATTACCTGCGATTCCGGTATTAGGTGCTCTCCCTGTTGGAATCTCAAATTACACTCGTGCCTTATCGATATTGGTAATTGTTAGCCTGATCGCTCTTGGTGTCGGAGTAACGAAATTTGGCCGCAGTATCTATCAAGGAAAATCTGAAAGCCAGAGATTTATTGCAAGTTTCTATCTTGCAATTTTTCTACTGACAATATCTGCTGCAAATTTAGCTAACGGTCAACTGCTCTCGACTAATCTGGCTGGAGTTGGTCCAATCTGGTGGTTAATGCCGATAGTTTTAGTAGTAAATCTCGCGATTGGTTCGCTTGGATATATCTATATCCCACTGATTATCAATCGGATAGCAAGGAATCGCAAAGCAGCAAACTAGAATCAAGCCATGGCGCTAATCCTCGATGGGCTCACTCTCGCTGCCCAAATTAAAGAGAAGATTGCCGCCGATATTAAGAAACTACCAAAAGCTCCGGGTCTTGGAACAATTCTTGTTGGAAAAGATCCTGCATCTACAACTTATGTAGCCGGAAAACATAAAGATTGCGCAGAAGTTGGCATTAACTCGATAAAAATAGAACTGGCTGAGAACTCTTCGGAAGCTCAAATCTTGCAAGCGGTCGCGCAGTTAAATGAAGACAAGTCGTGCACCGGCTTTATCGTGCAGTTACCATTACCAAATGGTGTATCAGCGCAGCGAGTCTTGGAAGCAGTTAAGCCAGAGAAAGATGCCGATGGTCTCCATCCAGTAAATTTGGGAAGGTTAATTCTCAATCAAAATGGAATTAAGCCATGTACACCACTTGCTATTATCGAATTGGCAAAAGCCAATGGAATTAGTTGGGATAGTAAAGAAGTCGTAATTATTGGCCGGGGAACAACAGTTGGTCGGCCATTGAGCATGCTCTTAACAACAAAAGCGTTAAATTCAACTGTCACAGTTGTTCATACCGGAACAGAAAATATTGGTGAGGTAATCAAACGCGGCGATATTGTCGTAGCTGCGATTGGAGTTCCACATTTTCTCAAACGTGAAATGGTTAAACCTGGTGCGACAGTTATTGACGTTGGATTAACTAGAACCGAATCAGGATTAAAAGGCGATGTTGCCCCCGAAGTCGCCGATGTTGCAGGCGCAATTTCACCGGTTCCAGGCGGAGTTGGACCAATGACACGTGCAATGCTTTTACAAAATCTCGTAGATCTGGCGAAACAATGAAGCGCATCTCTTACATTGTTACAGTGTTGGCGTTACTTGTTTCAATTTTCTTTTCGGTAAGAATCGGCGCATTAACTCTTGCCGGGGCCTTGGCCCTTTACTCGTTGCCTGGCATACGTAGTCGACGTCAGATTGAAAAATTGATACCGCTAGCACTAATTGTGTCGCTGATTACAGTCGCATTGGCGCTACCTCGCAGGTAGCAGGTAAGTTCTGCCTCATGAGTAGATCTGGAAAAGTCACAGTTGTTGGCGCTGGTTTCTATGGATCAACCACCGCTTTGCGCCTAGCCGAATATGACATATTCGAAACGGTTGTAATCACGGATATCGTTGAAGGAAAACCAGAAGGACTTGCTTTAGATATAAATCAATCTCGATCAATCGAAGGTTTTGAAACTAAAGTAATTGGTCAAACCACCACAGCTGATGGTCAAGGCTATGAAGCAACAGCAAACTCAGATGTTGTTGTAATAACCGCAGGACTTCCGCGAAAGCCTGGTATGAGCCGAATGGATCTAATCGGTGTAAATGCTGGAATTGTTCGAGGCGTTGCTGAGAATATTGCTAAGCATTCGCCAAATGCAGTCTTGATAGTGGTTTCAAATCCACTTGATGAAATGACTGCTCTTGCACAGATTGCTTCTAAGTTTCCACATAATCGCGTGATGGGTCAGGCAGGAATGCTCGATACCGCGCGCTTTACTAATTTTGTTGCTGAGAAATTAAAAGTTCCTGTTGCAGCTGTTAAGACTTTGACTCTTGGTTCGCATGGCGAAACCATGGTTCCAGTCCCCAGCCGTTGCACAGTAAATGGAAAGCCGTTAAGCGAACTTTTGAGTCAAGGCGATATTGATGAACTCGTAACGCGTACGCGAAATGGTGGCGCTGAAATTGTTGCGCTACTTAAGACTGGATCTGCTTACTACGCACCATCTGCGGCTGCAGCACGAATGGCAAAAGCTGTTATTGAAGATGCCAAAGTTGTCATGCCAGTCTGCGCATGGGTAACAGGTGAATACGGAATCTCTGATGTTTATCTAGGTGTTGAAGCAGAGATTGGTCGCCAAGGTGTAGTTAAAGTTGTCGAAGGCGCTTTGACAGCAAGCGAGCTAGAAGAATTAAAGAAGGCTGCAGAAGCAGTTCGCACCAAGCAAGCTGATGTAAAAGATCTATAAGAGGAGAACTGATGTCAAAGATTAAAGTAGAAGGAACCGTCGTCGAACTTGATGGCGATGAAATGACCCGAATTATTTGGGATTTCATCAAGAAACAGCTGATCCTTCCTTATCTAGATATCAATCTTGATTACTACGACCTTGGAATTCAGCACCGCGATGACACAAATGACCAAGTAACTATTGATTGCGCCAATGCGATAAAGAAGCATGGTGTAGGCGTTAAGTGCGCAACCATTACCCCAGATGAAGCACGCGTTAAAGAATTTAATCTCAAGCAGATGTGGAAGTCTCCAAATGGAACTATCCGCAACATTCTTGGTGGCGTTATTTTCCGTGAGCCAATCATCATCAAAAATGTTCCAAGGTTGATTCCACACTGGAGCAAGCCAATTGTTATTGGTCGTCATGCCTTCGGAGATCAATACCGAGCAACTGATTTTAAAGTTCCAGGACCTGGAAAATTAACGGTAACTTTCACGCCATCTGATGGCTCAGCGCCAATGGAATTTAATGTATTTGATTTCCCTGGTTCTGGCGTAGCGATGACAATGTACAACTTAGATCAATCCATCAGAGATTTTGCAAGAGCTTCCTTTAATTATGGAATTGCGCGCAAATATCCAGTTTATCTTTCAACAAAAAATACAATTCTTAAGGCATACGATGGACGTTTTAAAGATATTTTTGCCGAAATATATGAAACCGAATTCAAGTCAGAATTTGAAAAGCTTGGTCTGGAATACGATCACCGCTTGATTGATGACATGGTTGCCACTTCGCTTCGCTGGGAAGGTGGCTATATCTGGGCTTGTAAGAATTACGATGGCGACGTCCAGAGCGATACTGTGGCGCAAGGTTACGGTTCACTTGGTTTAATGACATCCGTCCTTATGTCTCCAGATGGCAAAACTGTAGAAGCAGAAGCTGCACACGGAACTGTTACTCGTCATTACCGCGATCACCAAGCAGGAAAAGCGACTTCAACAAATCCAATTGCATCAATCTTCGCTTGGACCCAAGGTCTACAGCACAGAGCGAAGTTGGATAACACTCCTGAGGTTGCAAAATTCGCATCTACTCTCGAACGTGTATGTATCGAGACAGTTGAGAGCGGAAAAATGACCAAAGACTTAGCGTTGCTAATCAGCAACGATGCGCCTTGGTTAAATACTCAAGAGTTCCTAGCTGCGATTGATGACAATCTAAAGAAAGCGATGGCTAATTAACTCGATTGCCAGTTGTGGCATCGAATAGGTGAACCGCATCGCTCTTTGCAGTGACTGTTACATTCTGACCAGCTCGTGGTGGATTCTTTGGATCCCATCGCACGATAACTTGAGAACCTTCATCGCTTACATTATGGAATTTAACCGCCTTATCAACCGGTTTTCCATATACGAAAGCATCAGCGCCTAACTCTTCAACAACTTCAACTTGAATTTCAAAACCAGTCGTTGCAGGTTCAAATCCTTCAGGTCTAATTCCGACAGTCACATTGGTTCCCGCGCTCGCCGGAGCAGCTATCTCTAAATGACCAAGCTTGGCCTTTCCACCAAATACTGGTGAGACCAATAGATTCATAGCAGGTGAACCAATAAAACCAGCGACAAATGCATTTGCTGGTCTGTCATATAGATTTCTTGGCGAATCAACTTGTTGCAACAAACCATCTTTTAGAACTGCGACTCGATCGCCCATGGTCATAGCTTCAACTTGGTCATGAGTGACATAAACCGTTGTGATTCCTAGTCTACGTTGCAGTGCAGCAATCTGAGTTCTAGTTGCAACACGTAACTTGGCATCAAGATTGGAAAGTGGTTCATCCATTAAAAAGACCTGTGGTTCGCGAACAATTGCACGACCCATTGCAACTCGCTGACGTTGACCACCAGATAGCGCTTTAGGCTTTCGCTCTAAGTAGGCTTCTAAGTCAAGTAATTTTGCTGCTTCTAAAACACGACGATCGCGTTCCTCTTTTGCAACCCCAGCTATCTTGAGTGCAAATCCCATATTTTCGGCAACTGTCATATGCGGATAAAGTGCATAAGATTGAAAGACCATCGCGATATCTCGATCTTTCGGTGCAACATTTGTGACATCTCTTTCACCAATAAAAATAGATCCAGTATCAATCTCTTCTAAACCAGCAAGCATTCGAAGCGAAGTAGATTTACCGCAACCAGAAGGTCCTACAAGAACTAAGAACTCGCCATCATTAACAGTTAAATTTAATTTATCTACCGCAGGCGCAGTAGTTCCGGGATAGATGCGAGATGCATCTTTAAATACGACAGAGGCCATTTCTCTTCCTTCTCCGGGCAGGTACGTGCCCGACGGTCCGTTGGATGAAGCAAGTAAGCGAAGATTAGGCCAGGTGGGTGGAAGTTGGAAGTGCGCTAATCTTGGGCGCTCTATGGACCCGGATGGTGCCCTTACGGTCGGCGGTTTGTTCCTCGACCTCTTTATTGTCTTTCTCTTTATCGCCCTAGGGGCGATCTTTGTCGCAGCTGAAATCGCACTGATCTCATTACGAGAAGGCCAGGCGAAAGCTATGGCTGAACGAGGTCGGCGCGGAAGGAAGGTCGCAGAACTTGCTGGCCACCCAAATCGATTCTTGGCTGCTGTCCAAGTCGGAGTTACTCTCTCTGGTTTCTTATCGGCCGCCTTTGGTGCAGATCAACTTGGTAATTATTTAATCCCAGTTTTAGAAGATGCTGGGTTAAGCGAAGGCTTGAGCTCTGGCTTATCGCTAATCCTTTTAACTCTAGTTATCGCTTACTTTTCATTGGTTCTAGGAGAACTAGTCCCGAAACGAGTAGCGCTACATAAGACCGAAGAAGTTGCCTTAATTGTTGCAGGACCGGTTTCTGTAATCTCAATAATCTTTAGACCACTGATTTGGTTATTGGCCCATTCTTCCGATTTAATTTTGCGAGCGCTAGGAATAGATCCAAAAGCTTCTCGAGAAGAAATTTCTGAAGAAGAACTTGTCGATCTGGTAACTGGACATAAAGCCTTATCGGAAGAAGAACGAGATATAGTTGAAGAAGTTTTCAACGCTAGCGAGCGTTTAGTTCATGAAATTATGGTGCCGCGCACTGAAGTTGATTTCTTAGATGCCAGCCTTGAACTTGGCCAAGCAACCACAATTGCGATTGAAAAAGCTCATTCCCGTTTTCCAGTAGTTCGAGGAAGTTCTGATGAGGTAATTGGCTTTATCCATGTTCGAGATCTCCTAGATACGCCAATTAAAAACAAGACCGTCCTTGATTTAGTCCGACCAATTATTTTCTTGCCTGGCACAAAAGGTGTATTGCCAGCGCTCTCAGAGATGCGTGCACAACGTCAACAAATTGCTATTGTTTTAGATGAATATGGTGGAACAGATGGAATTGTTACCCTCGAAGATCTAGTTGAAACTTTAATTGGCGATATTCATGATGAATACGATGAACACGCTACCGAAGTTTCTAATCTGGCAAAAACTGGAGATTTTCAAATTGAAGGTCTGATCTCGCTGGAAGATTTAGCAGAGCAAACTGGTGTAGAAATTCCCGAAGGACCATATGAAACTCTCAGCGGATTTGTTATGCACGAATTAGGGCGCATTCCAGCAGTAAATGATTTATTGGAGTTGCCGGGAGCCAGAATTAAAGTCTTATCGATGGAGGGTAAGCGAGTAGGAACCCTGCAATTGACGCGGATTTGAGAGGATAAGGCAGTGAAACGGGTACTTTCTGGAATCCAACCAACCGCAGAATCGCTCCATCTTGGTAATTATTTAGGAGCGGTAAAACAATGGGTTGCACTGCAAGATGGAAATGACGCTTTTTACTGCATCGTTGATCTTCACGCGCTAACCGTCGAACCAGAACCAGCTGCACTGCGTCGACGTACCTTGGCGAGTGCTGCTCAGTTATTAGCTCTAGGTCTTGATCCGAAGAAGTGCACACTTTTTGTGCAATCTCATATTGCAGAACATAATCAATTGGGTTGGATTATGGAGTGCCTAACCGGTTTTGGTGAGGCAAGTCGAATGACTCAATTTAAAGATAAATCCCAGAAGACTGGTACAGATCGAACCGTTGTTGGACTTTTTACTTATCCAATGTTGCAGGCTGCTGACATTTTGCTTTACCAGGCTAATCAAGTTCCAGTCGGTGAAGATCAAAGGCAACATATTGAGTTAACTAGAGATTTAGCCCAGAGATTTAATACAAAATATGGCCAGACGTTTACCGTTCCAGATGCACATATTTTAAAAGCGGCTGCCAAAATTAATGATCTGCAAGAACCAACTGCCAAAATGAGCAAATCAGCTTCTTCAAATTCTGGAGTAATTGATATTTTAGATAGTACTGATGTAAATGTTAAGAAAATTAAGAGTGCAGTGACTGATACTGGTAAAGAAATCAAATTTGATGAGAAGAATAAGCCGGGAATTTCCAATCTGTTGACTATTCACTCTGCCTTATCTGGAAAATCTATCCCAGAACTTGAGAGCGAGTTCTATGGGAAGGGATACGGAGATTTCAAGAGTTCGGTTGCTGAGGTGGTTACCAGCTATTTCGAACCAGTTCGAAAGCGAGCTGAAGATCTTTTAGCCGATGAAGCCGAATTATTGAAGATACTTCACCAAGGTCGCGATAAAGCAGAAACTGTTGCCTCAGCTACCGTTGCAAAAGTTTACGAAGCACTCGGCCTAGTTAAGTAATTACCAGCCAGGCGCAGCGCTCTTTCCGCCATCGAAATCGAAGATCGCACCTGTTGCATATTCAAACTCTGGTCCGCTTAATTTATAAATAAATTCAGCTACTTCATCAGCAGAGGCATATCTTCCTGCCGGAACTGCCGCCTTCCAGCTGGCGACACCGCCTGGCCAACGTTGCGCCAACTCAGGTCCACCGATGAGACCTAATCGAACTCCGTTAACTCGCATCGGAGCTAAAGAGTTTGCCAGCGAACGAGTTATTGCATCCAAGGCCGCTTTGCTCGCTCCGTATATTTCATGTCCGGGCCTTGCAACATCTCCTTCAATTGAGGAGATATTAATTGCAACTTTTGCCCCGATGGACTTTGCTGCCACAACGATTTCAAATGGAGCAACCGTATTTATTTTAAATATTTCTAAAGCTTTTTGATCAGTGATTTCTTCGGCAGAGATAACTTCTTGATTCGCAGCACAATTTACAATTAGATCTAATGTTGAAATTTGCGCAATCAATTCTTTTGCAGAACTATTACCCAGATCAAACTTAATAGTCTTGACTGGGTTTGGAAATACCATTTCATTGCGGACTTGGGCGAATACCTGCCAACCCTCTTTTTCAAATTTAGCTACTAGGGATTTACCAATCATTCCGTTTGCTCCAGTTACCAAAACTGATTTACTCATGAAATAGCTCCGGAATCTCTAAATGGGCAAATTCAGAAATTAGATTACCGCGCACTGCAAGCTCCATTCCAGAAAAGGCAGGAGTCAATGCGCAAATCACTAAGGACCAATCACCACTTGGTCGGGCCGCCATCCACGTATTTGCAGGTACGCGATATGTGAAATGACCAAGATCCCTATCAAGTTTGGTTGCCTTAAGTTTGTTATCTTCAATAGAAAAGAGTTCAACCGGTTTTCCAGCAATATGAATCCATAGTTCTGCCTCTTTGATTCGGTGCCAAGCAGAAAAATCTGGAGCAACCATCATGTAATAGATTGCATTACTTATTTCATCTCGATACACCGGTGCCCATAAACCACCTTCATCAGCTAGGGGCTGTAAATCTAAAATCTTGATCAGTTCATCCATTTAGCTGGGAAACTTTCGCCGTTACTTCTTTTCTTAGCTCTGCAAAATTCAATTTGGTCGATTCACGATTCTTAATGACTTGTTCTCCATCAACCCAGACATCGCAAACATCGGAACGACCTGCGGCATAAACTAATTGCGCATAGACATCATGAACTGGAATTAAATGCGGTTTATTGAGATCAATCGCGATTAAATCTGCTTGCTTGCCTAGTTCGATACTTCCCACGAGATTTGCAATGCCTATGGCGCGCGCACCTTCGATGGTAGCCATCCGAAAGATCTCTTCAGCGCTTGAATTTTCTGGGCCTTGGCTCTGCGCAACTAGATATCCAGCAAGTCGCATAACTGGCCACATATCTAAATCATTACTTGATGAGCAACCATCCGTGCCAAGCCCAACTGTTAAGCCAGATCCTCGGTACTTGGTTATATCTGCAATACCGCTTGCTAACTTCAAATTACTGCCTGGGCAGTGCGCAACAGCCGCTCTTGAATTCATAAACTGGATATCAGAATCAGATAAATGAACTCCATGTCCAAAAATATTATGTCGATCTAGAACTCCAGAATCATGCAGCACTTGAGTTGGAGTTTTTTGATATCGATCAGCCACATCAGAATTTTCTTTGAGATTTTCTGAGATATGAATATGGATATTTGAATCAATCTCTTTTGCTAGTTGTGCAATTTCGGTTAAATGCTCAGGTGAGCAGGTATAAGTTGCATGTGGCATCAGATAATTTGGAATTTCAGGTCCGCCAATTTCCGATAACTTAGCGGGCCAATTTCTGGCAAAGGAGATTCGATCGCTCCATTCCAAACCATCTAAACCTGGAAAATCAAAGAAGATTGGGCCGCAAACATGTCGCAAGCCAGCGGCTACCGCACCGCTATGAGTCCCATCGGGAAATAAATACATATCAAGAGCCGTAGTTGTTCCGCCAAGTAATGCTTCTAGGGCGCCAAGTTTTGTGCCAAGTTCAGCGGTTCGGTAATTCATAATTGCACCTTCAGCTGCCCAAACTTTTTCTAGGAAACCCTGGAGATCAACACCTTCAGCCCAACCACGTAACAGAGCCATAGCAAGATGTGTATGTGTATTTATTAAACCCGGAGCGATTAATTTATCGGATGCATCATAAATAGTTGGAGCAGAAAGGGGAGTCTTGGAAATTTCAACAATTTTTTTATTCGATATTCCAATCGAATAATTCTCAAATAGGTTTCTAGCGCTATCTACAGTTACCAGAAACCTTGCATTGTTGATTGCAAGATCCAAATTAGCCATAAATCTTTACCAGTTTTGGAATTGCACTTTCGACGACTTGGAGAGTCTTTGCTTTACCTTTAAGCAAGACATCGCGAATATCATCTTCACTAATCTCGCCATCAAATAGTCCGGCAGCGGGATTAACGATTAAAGAAATTGCTGCATAAGGAAGGTCAAGCTCACGAGCAAGAGGCGCTTCTGGATATCCAGTCATTCCAACTACCGTGGCTCCTGCAAGAGCGGCAAACCTAATTTCAGCAGGGGTTTCAAATCTTGGACCATTAAATCCAGCATAAATACCACCGGTTCTAAGTGGTATCCCAAGTTCAGCAGCGCCTTCGCAGAGAGCATTTCTAATTGTTTTGGAATAAACATTAGTCATATCAATATGTTTAACGCCATCTTCACCATCAAAGAAAGTATCGATACGGCCTGATGTGAAATCTACAAAATCTTCAATCAAAGTTAAATCACCGGGTTGCAATTTTGGATCAACGCCACCTACAACATTTATTGCGATGACCGCTTTAACTTTCTGATCTTTTAGAGCTTGAATATTTGCTCGATAATTTATCTTGTGCGGGGGAATTGAATGTCCCGAGCCATGTCTAGTTAAGAAGATTAATTCTGCGCCGTGCCATTGCCCAATTGTGATTTCAGCATTTCCATATTTAGTTGTGATCTGCTGGGGCGATTTACCGGCAAGCGCTGGCAAATCATAAAAACCAGTGCCAGCAATTATGGCAATTCGAGTACTCAAGCTTTAGCGCCTGCCATCAATCGACCAATTCGAGTTCGATCTGCATGTGCTGCATCAATTGTTTCAACAATCTGACCGCCATAAATAACTGCAATGCGATCTGACAGCGAGAGAATTTCATCAAGTTCTGCTGAAACCAAGAGGACCGCGGCACCTTTGTCGCGCGCTGCAATTAATTGGTTATGTATGAATTCAATTGAGCCAACATCGATACCGCGCGTTGGTTGAGCCGCAACAACAATTCTCTGGTCCTGGCTTAATTCGCGCGCCACAACAACTTTCTGTTTATTTCCGCCAGAAAGTGAACTTGCTGGCAACGAATGACTTGGAGTTCGGATATCGAATTCCTTTACCAATGTTTGACCGTTCTTGATGATCTCATCGTGATTGCGGATCCAACCTTTTGCAAAGGGCGGCTGATCAAAGACATTTAGAATTAAATTATCCGCAATGGAATAACTAGATACCAAACCATGTTTCTCGCGGTCTTCTGGAATGTGAGAGAGACCAGCAAGATGAGCGGCACGAGGAGAAAGATTTGGTAATTCAACTCCATCAGCATGTACCAAACCTGCAATACGTTGACGCATGCCACAGATTGCTTCAACTAATTCACGTTGGCCATTTCCCTCTACTCCGGCAATTCCAAGAATTTCACCTGCGCGAACTTCCAGTGATAGTCCTTTAACCGCCTCTAATTTACGATCATCAAGAACTCTAAGTTCTTTCACGATTAGGGATGGCGCTTTTGGAGCGGCAACTGTCTTTTCTACTTGAAGAACAACTTCTCGACCTACCATTAATTGAGCAAGTTGGGATTCGCCACTTTCTTTTGGAGTAGTTGTTCCAACGAGCTTTCCATTTCTTAAGACCACAACCCGATCTGCAACTGCCAAAACTTCTCTCAATTTATGGGTGATGAAAAGTATCCCAACACCTTTCTTTGCCAGATTTCGAAGGACATCTAATAACTCATCGGTTTCTTGTGGAGTTAATACTGCGGTTGGTTCATCAAGAATCAATAATTTTACGTCGCGGCGTAGCGCTTTAAGAATTTCGACTCGTTGCGCCATACCGACAGGCAGATCTTCAATGATTGCATCTGGATCAACTTCTAGACCATATTTTTCGGATAGAGCTTTTGCTTCAGCACGCGCCTTACTCAATTGCATAACGCCAAATCGATTTGGCTCATCACCGAGAATTAAATTTTCAGTGACGCTCATAACTGGAACTAGCTGAAAATGTTGATGAACCATGCCCACACCATTAGCGATTGCACTTGCAGTATCGCCAGGCTCCATCAAAGAGCCATTTATTTTGATTGTTCCTGAATCAGGTTTCACTAGTCCAAATACAGCTTTTACCAAAGTAGATTTACCGGCACCGTTTTCACCAAGAAGAGCAACAATTTCACCCGGCGCAACATTTAGTGAGATTGCGTCGTTTGCTCGTACCTGTCCAAAAGTCTTCGAAACTTTATCGATTTCTAGAAGGTTGCTCATGCCTTCTCCTTCTCATAAGGAATACCTTCAGCGGCAGGCGGTCGAACTTTTCCAGCAGAGATGGCCAGAATTAAAATAGTTAGCCCGTAGGGGAGCATATTTATAAATTGTTGTGGAATGGCTACTACTTCATCAATCATCAATTGATTAGTTACAGCTTGCGCTAAACCAAAGAAAAGCGCGGCAGCAAATGCGCCGAGCGGGTTCCATCTGCCAAAGATCATGATGGCAAGCGCTGTAAATCCTTTTCCTGCAGTAAAGCCACGTTCGAAAATTCCAACCGCTTCTAGAGCGAGATACGAACCTGCTAAACCACCAACTGCTCCTGCAATTGTGACATTTAGATAGCGAAGTTTTACAACCGAGACGCCTGCAGTATCAGCACTTGAGGGATATTCACCAACTGCGCGAGAACGCAGGCCCCACGGTGTTTTATAAAGTGCAAACCAGAGAGCAAAGATAAAGAAGATTCCAAAATAAGTTATTGGACCATGGAATGAAAGTATTGGACCCAGAATCGGAACATCACTAATTATTGGAATTTTAACTGGGGAAAGCGTTCCTGGAATCGAATAATTCTGACGGTATAAGAAAGAAGTCAATCCAGCGGCCAAAATATTGATGATAACTCCGGCAATTATTTGATCCATCTTCCAGGAAATTGCCATCATGGCTAGTAGTAGACCCATAACTGATCCAGTTAGAACACCAACAAATAACCCAAGAACAGTATCTTTTAATATTGCGCCAACGAAGAAGGCAGTAAATGCTGAGAGCAACATGGTTCCCTCAATGCCAATATTTACAATTCCGGTTCGTTCGCACATCACACCAACCATCGCGGCGAGAGCTAATGGAAGTGCAAATTGAATTGCGGTATACATGACTGAGGTAGCAACAATTCCATTTGCATTGTAGAAGTAACCAAAGAGTGCGAGAAAAGCAATTGCAATGGGGTATCTAACTTTAATTTGCATTAGTTACTCCATCCGCTAGTAAGGGAAACGCCATCATGTCGACGCTTCAAAAGCCGAGCCAAGATTGGCGCTGTTACAAAGAACAAAATGAGAGCTAATAAGAGGTCGACGATTTCTGGAGAAACCCCAGTTCTAAATTGAACTGTGGATCCAGCAGCTCTCATGCCGCCAATCAATATTGCTGCAGGAATAACGCCAATTGGATTAGCGCGTCCAAGTAAGGCAACGGTAATTCCATCAAAGCCAAGGCCCGCGTTAAATGCTGGTTCAAAGCGACCAGTGATACTTAAAGTTTCAATCGCTCCAGCCGTTCCAGCCACTGCGCCGCCAACCAACATACTCAAAATAATTACCCGTTTTACTGAAATACCGGCATACCAACCAGCGTGACGATTACGACCAATTGTTTCAATGCGAAATCCAGTGGTTGTATTTTTAAGTAGCCACCAGAGCGCAATTGATAATGCAACTGCGATAAAGAAGCCAAAGGGCAGACCAAATAGATCAGGGATTCGAGCTGAATCTTGAATCGCAGGAGTACGGGTTAATGGTTGGTCTGGCTCTTTAAAAGGAGTACTCGCCAAGTAATCTGCCATTGCAATCACCATGCTATTTAGCATGATGGTCGTAATAACTTCGTGTACACCGCGATACGCCTTAAGAGCCCCCGCAATTAAGGCAACTAGAGCGCCAAAGGTTGCCCCGAAAAGTAGGGCCAACGGAATGTGAATCAGAGTAGGTATTCCAACAAAGTAATAACCAGCCCAAGCAGATGCCAGCGCACCTGAAATTAGTTGACCTTGCGCGCCAATATTAAAAAGACCGGCACGTAAGCAGATTGCGACTGCCAGGCCACTAAGAATTAGCGGAGTTGCTTTAGCAAGAGTTGTTGCGATTCCATCTACGGAGCCAAATGCTTTTGTGAAAAGAACTTCATAAGCCAGTAATGGATTAATTCCCTGAATTGCAATCATTACGCCGCCAAAGAAGAGCGCAATTAGGACTGAGAAAAGCGGAACCGTTAATCCAGTTATCTGAAGCTTCTTCATTATCTAGCAATCCTATTTAGTAAATAAATTTTTAGATAGTGCTGATAAAGGAATGGGAGGTGCAAAACGCACCTCCCATGGCCTTCACTTACTTATTTAGAGCTTTACTCCAGTTGGAACGGTTCCATCAAGAACCTGTGGAACTAGAGCTGTGACCTTGTCTTGAATCTCCATTGAGATCTTTGATTCAAAGTCATGGTAAGGAGCGAGACCAACTTCGCCGAAGTAGTTTCCGCCAGCGATTGATCCATCCTTAGCTTGTTGAATAAGTGCAGCAACGCCCTTATCAATTAACTTCATTGCTGAAGTAACTAAGCAAGGTTGCGCTTCTGGAACTGTTCCCCATTGATCAGTATCAACACCGATGCAATATGCACCTGGTGTCTTAGCAATCTGTAGGAGTGCACCGTTACCGGTATTTCCACCTGCACCGAAGATCACGTCATAACCCTGAGAGAGCATCTGCTTTGCAGTTGCACCGCCCCATGCTGGGTCATTAAATGCGTTATCTGGAGCGTGATAGACCAACTTGGTCTCTGGATAATCTTTTCCTAATTCCTTAGCGGCATATGCAACACCGTTACGGAATCCTTCACCGAAGTAACGAACTGGTGGAACAACATCTGTTCCAAGTACTGCGCCAGTCTTGCCACTTGTAGTGATGTTTCCAGCAAGGTAACCAGCTAAGAAGCCAGCTTTATCTTCTGGGAATACTAGGCCAGTCAAGTTTGGAATTGCAGTTCCTTGGAACTGGTCAACGCCAATGAACTTGATATCTGGATATGTTGCAGCAGCAGTAGCCATTGCTTCTGCCATCAAGAAACCAACGCCGATGATGACGTTGTAACCTGCATCTGCAAATTGGCCAATGTTTGTTGCATAATCTTTAGGATCAAGGGTTTCAACATATTTCGCGAAACCACCAACTGCTTCAGCACCCTGTTGGGCACCTTCCCACGCGGACTGATTAAATGACTTGTCATCAACTTTTCCAGTATCAGTTACAAGTCCAATACAAAATGCATTTTCAGTTCCGCAATCAGCCTCAGAAGTTGTTGAATCGCTGCTGCAGGCAACGAGACCAAATAAGCTAAGGCTTAACGCTGCGACGATTGCCGCAAGACGCTTTAACATGGATCTCCTCTCAAAATTCTTCGTGCAAGTTGCACATCCGATCGAATATCAACGAACGTGGGGAGGCGCTGGCTGATGCTTGGAATCCTATCCAAGAGATATTTCTAATCCAGCAAGGATCAGGGAAATAACTTAATGAGCGTTTCATCACGAATAGGTAACGTACGGCAAGTATCAACTCAGGGTTTAGGCTAGGAAGATGCGGACCATTTCTTGGCGTGATGAATCAGGTGGATTTGTCCGACTTTTAGACCAGACAAAATTGCCACAGATTGCCGAAGAAATAGATATCAAGACTCATACAGATTTAATTTCTGCAATTAAATCTTTAGCGGTGCGAGGCGCTCCAGCACTTGGTGTTGCAGGCGCCATGGGAGTTGCGTTAATTGTTAAGAATGCAGAAGCTGAAAACTGGAGTGCTAGCACCAGGGAAAAAGCAATTGCGGATCTTCGAAACGCCAGACCTACTGCTGTCAATCTTGCTTGGGGAGTTGACCAAGCGATGAGAGTTATTTCAGATGGTTCAGCAGCTGTCTTAAAACGTGCACTGGAAATTGCTGATGAAGATGCAAGAGCAAACCGCGCAATGGGCAAAAGAGGTGGCGATTTCCTTTCCGATCTACTTTCGGGCAAATCAAAATCAAATCAGATGCGACTGCTTACACATTGCAACACCGGCGCGCTTGCCACAACTGAATGGGGAACAGCGCTAGGTGTTATCAGAGATCTTTTTGATCGCGGTTTAGTAAGTGAAGTTTTTGCAGATGAAACCAGACCTTTACTTCAAGGATCTCGACTAACTGCTTGGGAACTTTCTCAATTGAATATTCCATATCGAATATTGCCTGATGGCGCAGCTGCCAGCGCAATCTTTTCTGGTCTGATTGATGCTGTTTTAATAGGAGCCGATCGAATTGCGAAGAATGGAGATACCGCAAACAAAATTGGCTCACTTTCAGTTGCAGTAGCTGCCGCTGCAAGAAATGTTCCATTCCTAGTCGTAGCTCCAGAATCCACCATAGATAGAACCTTGAAAACTGGCGCGGAGATCGAAATTGAATTTCGTAGTGATACAGAAGTAACTCAGATTTCTGCCAAAGAAATTGCGCCCGTTGGATCAAAGAGTTACAACCCTGCTTTTGACGTTACGCCTGCGCAATACATAACAGCTATCATCACCGAAAAGGCCGTTTATCAACCAATGAGTGGAGAGATGTTGTGATCGATAAAGAACTTGCCAATCTAGTTACGCGCTCAAAGAAAATTGGTAGCGATCAATCGCTTGTTGTTTATGGTGGCGGCAATACTTCTGCAAAAGGTGAAGTAGTAGATCACTTAGGAAGAAATCGAAATGTCCTTTGGGTAAAAGGTTCGGGCGCCGATATGCAATATGGCGAAGCCGTTGATTATCCAGCTCTTTACTTAGAAGAATTGATTGCACTTCATAAGAACAATGATCTAGATGACGAGACCATGGTTGATTACGTGACCCGGGCGCTAGTTGACCCAACAGCACGTCGGCCTTCGATTGAAACCTTGTTACATGCATTTTTACCAGCACGACATATTGATCATGTGCATGCAGATTCAATTTGCGCTCTTACCAATCATGAAGATGGAAAAGATGCCGTTCGCGATGCTCTCGGTGACGGCTTTGCTTATGTGGAATGGTTACGTCCAGGTTTTAAACTGTCGAAATTGGTTAGTGAATTAAACAATAGCGAGGGAGTAATCCTTGCTCACCATGGACTAATTGTTTGGGATGACGATAGCGACAAGTGCTATGCAAAAACTTTAGCTGCAGTTGAGAAAGCGCAGAGCTACCTAAACACCTTAAAGAAGCCACCGCAGGCAGATTTCAAACACCAAGATTTATCTGATGAGCAGATTCGCGAATTGTTATTAAAGCTGCGTGGTCGCCTTGGAAAGCGACAAGTACTGCGTACAGATAACCGCCTTCGCCAGATTGCAGATCGGCCAGACTTACCAAAAGTTCTTGCTGCCGGAGCCGCAAGCGCTGATCACATGTTGCGAATTAGACCATGGTCGTGTGCCACAACTACGGAAAGTATTGATAAATCAGTAAGTGATTATCAAGAGAAATATGCTGCTTATTTTGAAGCGAACAAATCATTACTTCCTGCTGGATATGTCAGCCATGGTAACGATCCGCGAGTTTTCCTAGTTCCTGGACTTGGAATGGTTGGGGCAGCATCAACTATTGGCGAGACCAAGATGCTTGCTGATATCGCATTTCATACACATAGCGTTGGCGCAACGGTTGTCGATTCATTCAAGAAACCACGCGCTTTGCCAGATAGTGAAATCTTTGGATTTGATTATTGGCCAATGGAACTTTATAAATTAAAGCTAAAACCGAAAGCCCCACCACTTGTTGGATCTATTTATGTAGTAACTGGCGCTGGCAGCGGTATCGGACGTGGAATTGCACTTTACCTTGCTTCACTCGGTGCAAACCTTGCAATTGCCGATCTTGATAAAACTGGGTTGGAAGCAACTGCAAAAGAATTTGCCGATCGCAAATTTGCAGCGCCATTACTAATTGAAGGTGATCAAAGCAGTGAAGAAATAACTCGCAGAACTATTGCAGAAACAATCTCAAACTTTGGCGGTCTTGATGGACTTGTTCTCAATGCTGGAATTGGCGTGCCAGGTACTCTTGAAGAACTCACTCCAGAACAGTGGCGAAAAGGACTAGAAATTAATTTAACTTCCGCATTCTTACTTACTAAATTTGGAATGCAAGCGATGCGTACCCAAGGTATGGGTGGAAGTCTTGTTTACATCGCAAGCAAAAATGCCTTTGCTCCAGGTGCCGGATTTGGTGGCTACTCAGTCTCAAAGGCGGGAATGATTCAATTAATGAGGATTGCCGCTTTAGAAGGCGGCCCGATTGGAATTCGCGCAAATGCGCTTAATCCCGATGCAGTTTTTGATAACAGCAAACTTTGGGAAGGTGGCATTCGCGAACAACGTGCAAAAGAACACGGAGTCAAGCCAGAAGAGTTAGAAGATTTTTATGCAAAAAGAAATATCTTGAAAGCTCGAGTTCGCAGTGAAGATGTTGCAAAATCTGTTGCATATTTACTTTCTGATGAATCCTCCAGAACTACTGGTGCAGTAATTCCGGTAGATGGTGGAGTTGCCGCAGGTTTCCCACGATAGGAGCAGAAATGGTTAATTGGGAGCAACTAAAGAGCGAAGCAACTTCTGCCATGAAAAAGGCTTACGCACCTTATTCGAAATTTCCGGTAGGTGTCGCAGCGCTAGTTGATGACGGCAGAGTAATTAGTGGTTGCAATGTTGAAAACGCTAGCTATGGCTTAACGCTCTGCGCCGAATGCTCGCTTATTTCTGAATTAATTATGAGTGGCGGTGGTCGATTAATTGCTGCGGTATGCGTTGATAAGAATGGAAATCTGCTTTCACCATGTGGTCGGTGCCGCCAATTGCTTTATGAACATGGCGGCGATCAACTTGAATTATTAACTCCAGATGGACCGAAAAATATGACGGTTATTCTTCCGTGGGGATTTGGTCCGAAAGATTTAAGTTAATGAGCGAACCTTTTGCTGCCGTTGAGGTCATTGCTGCTAAACGCGATCGCAATGAATTAACTGATCCGCAGATTGACTGGATTATCGATGCCTATGTAAGAGGAATTGTTGCCGATGAACAAATGTCGGCGCTATTGATGGCAATTCTTCTAAATGGCATGAATTCACGCGAGATTTCACGATGGACAGATGCCATGATTAACAGCGGTGAGCGAATGTCGTGGAATTCTCTTGGCAAACCAACGGTAGATAAACATTCAACGGGCGGAGTTGGCGACAAAATTACCTTGCCACTTGCTCCATTAGTCGCTGCATGCGGCGCTGCAGTTCCACAATTATCTGGGCGTGGACTTGGTCATACCGGAGGAACTCTCGACAAGATGGAAGCGATTCCAGGCTGGCGAGCATCACTTTCAAATGAGGAGATGCTTAAAGTCTTGCAAGATTGTGGCGCTGTTATCTGCGCTGCCGGAACTGGATTAGCACCAGCTGATAAAAAACTTTATGCACTTCGTGATGTCACAGCTACGGTTCAAGCCATTCCATTAATTGCATCTTCAATTATGAGTAAGAAAATTGCGGAGGGCACAAGCGCGCTAATCCTTGATGTAAAAACTGGAAATGGTGCATTTATGTCAGAGCCAGAAAAGGCAAAAGAATTAGCGCAGACCATGGTTGATTTAGGAAAACGAGCTGGTGTTACAACACGAGCTCTAGTGACTGCCATGGATGTGCCACTTGGACTGACTGCAGGAAATGCTCTTGAAGTTAGAGAATCAGTCGAAGTCCTTCAAGGCGGCGGACCATCTGATGTTGTTGAGTTAACAATTCTTCTTGCTAAAGAAATGCTTGATGCGGCAAAAGTTAATGGGAAAGATCCAGAAACTGCGCTTCGAGATGGCAGTGCAATGGATCACTGGCGAAGAATGGTTAGTGCGCAGGGTGGAGATCCCGATGCGCCACTTCCGGTAGCAAAAGAAAATGAAATCATTACTGCGCAAAGTGATGGAATTGTCTCTTCAATGAACGCCTTACAAGTTGGAATTAGCGCTTGGCGACTAGGTGCTGGGCGCGAGCGACAAGGTGAAAAAGTTCAGGCTGGTGCTGGAATTGAAATACATGCCAAACCTGGCGATGCCATAAAGAAAGGTGATCCGCTCTTTACTTTACATACTGATGAACCGGCGCGTTTTGAGCGAGCAAAAGATGCACTTAAAAATGCAGTGACTATTGGAAATTCTGTCTCAGATCATTTGCCGTTAGTTGTTGCAAAAATAGATTAAATAATATTTTAGTTTTATGATTTATTACTTAAAACAATGAAATCTGAAAGTTTTGAGTAAAATTCACTTTTTGACATTCCAGAGAATTTGGAAAGTTCTGATTCCCAATTACTTCCGGATGAAATCCTTGAAAGAAATCTCATATATTCATTAATTCCGTAAGTGCCAATTAAGTATCCATTTGCATAACGACCGATACTGTATTTATCGGAACTGGAATGACTTTCAACTTCATTAAAGT
>JACCDH010126864.1_pt1 | contig 25408 bp, 27 predicted proteins | sample 7442481 | NCBI WGS metagenome assembly JACCDH01 (sample SAMN15323433, study PRJNA562643) | freshwater metagenome | isolation source: river surface water | place: USA:Blue River Watershed | collected 2017-08-15 | reverse complement strand
TACTCGTAAATGCAGTCGCAGTAACGCAGTAAATCGTAAATGGGAAAATTGAAGTCGGTCGTCTAGTAGACTGAGGCCGAAACAAGACGAGAGCATCTTGTTTCGGCCTTTTTTTCGTCCGCGTTTTTCGCTTTCCCACCTTCGGGTTACACTCCGGGCCATCGCATCCACAGTGACGGCAGGAGTCTGGTGTCCCACTCCCTCATCCTTATTGGCAGCGCGCTGCGCGAGCAGGGCTTTGTGCACCTGCCTGGCTTCTTTTCCGACGCCGAGCTCGCGCCTGTGCGTGCCGTCGTGCAGCGCTTTCATGCCGCATGGCGGTTGGAGCATGAGGCCCTGTTTCGTGCCGGCGCCATCAACAGCGCCTATCTGACGGCCCGCGACGTGCTTGATCGGGCCGATCGCCTGTGCCTGTTCCGCTTCGTCGCGCAGCAGCGGGTGCACGCCCTCGTCGCCCAGGGGCTGACTGAGCCAGCGTTCATGAACACTCAGTTGTTTTTCAATCCACTCAATGCCGCGCAGGCCAACTACTGGCATCGCGACATGCAGTACACCGGCATGAGTCTCGCGCAGCAGCAGGCGGCGCTGGCGCGGCTCGAGGTGCTGCACCTGCGCGTGGCGCTCAATCCGGAACCCGGTCTGGAGCTGGTGCCCGGCTCGCACCGGCGCTGGGACACCGCGCAGCAACTGGCCATCCGGCTGCAGCAGGAGGGACACCGCCACAACGAACCCATGGCCGAGGCCGTCGCTGTCCCGCTGCAGCCAGGGGATCTGCTGATCTTCAGCGCCAACATGCTGCACCGGGGGCTCTACGGACTGGATCGTCTGGCCTTCGACATGCTCTACTGCGAACGCGAACCCGCGCTGCTGGCCTATGTCCGCGAAGACTGTCTGCCTGAGCCTGACATGCTCTGCGAGATCGACTGTCCGCAGCTCTTCGCGCCACCGCCCACTCTGGAGAAGCCTCTTCCATGAACGACACTCAGCACCAGTCCCTGCTGCACAGTCATCACCCGGAACAGGTGCAGCATCGCCTGCGCAACAAGCCGGGCAGTTCGCCCGTCGGTGATGCCGTGCTCGGTGGCATCGATGGCTGCGTGACCACCTTCGCGGTGGTGGCGGGTGCCTATGGTGCCGGCTTCCCCGCGCTGGTGGCGCTGGTGCTCGGCTTTGCCAATCTGCTCGCCGATGGCTTCAGCATGGCGGTCAGCAATTACGAATCCGAGCGTGCCCAGCAGGAATACATCGACAGCATTCGCCGCACCGAAGCCATGCACATCGACAAGGTGCCGGAGGGGGAGCGCGAGGAAGTCCGGCAGATTTTCGCGGCCAAGGGCTTCGAAGGGGCGGTGCTGGAAGAGATCGTGGCCACCATCACGCGTGATCGCGGGGTGTGGATCAACACGATGCTGACAGAGGAGTACGGCCTGCAGTCGGCACCGGCCAATCCGTGGCGCGCGGCACTCACGACGCTCCTGGCCTTCATCGTGGTGGGTATGATCCCGCTGCTGCCTTTGCTGGTGCCGGCGCTCTCGGCGTCGCAGCAGTTCCTGTTCAGCAGCGTGCTGGCAGCGGTCATGTTCCTGGCGGTGGGCATGCTCAAGAGTGTGGTGCTGGCGCGTCCCGTGCTGCGCTCCGGTCTGCAGACCCTTGCCACCGGAGGCACGGCCGCAGCCCTGGCTTTCGGTGCCGGTGCGCTGCTGCGCAGCGTCTTCGGCATCGACGCCCTGTGACAGCAGGCACTGTCACACTTCCATGCTAGAATCCTTCCCGCTTCGAGACGGCCGCTGAGGACACCGCGCACATGCTTCTGATGATCGACAACTACGATTCGTTCACCTACAACATCGTCCAGTATCTGGGCGAGCTGGGTGCGCAGGTGCAGGTCTACCGCAATGACGCCATCACGCTCGAGCAGATCGAAGCCCTGCAGCCGCAGCACATCGTGATCTCTCCCGGCCCCTGCACGCCCAATGAAGCCGGCATCTCCGTGCCCGTCATCAAGCATTTCGCGGGCAGGATTCCGCTGCTCGGCATCTGCCTGGGGCATCAGGGCATCGGCCAGGCCTTCGGCGGCGATGTGATCCGTGCGCGCAAGGTCATGCATGGCAAACTCTCGCCCATTCATCATGCCGACAAGGGCGTGTTCCTAGGCCTGAGCAATCCCTTCACGGCCACGCGGTACCACTCGCTGGTGATCGACCGCAGGACGCTGCCGGAATGTCTCGAGATCACGGCCTGGACCGTCGACGACGAGGGCAATATGGACGAGATCATGGGCGTGCGCCATCGCACGCTCGCGGTGGAGGGCGTGCAGTTCCACCCCGAGTCCATCCTGAGCGAGCATGGCCATCAACTGTTGAAGAATTTCCTCGACGCCGCCCCGCGTTGAGACACGATCAGGACACCGGATTTCATGGACATCAAGACCGCGATACGCCAGCTCACGCTGAGACAGGACCTGCAGACGGACGACATGACGGCGCTGATGCGCGGCATCATGAGCGGGCAGATGACGGACGCCCAGATTGCGGCATTCCTCGTGGCCTTGCAGCTCAAGGGCGTGGTCGTCTCGGAGCTGCTGGGCGCCGTGACCGTGATGCGCGAGCTGGTCACGCGCGTGGACGTGTCGGACAAGCGGCACCTGGTGGACACCTGCGGCACCGGTGGTTCTGGAACGGATACGTTCAATATATCGACGGCGTCGGCGATGGTTGCCGCCTGTGCCGGCGCGCGTGTCGCCAAGCACGGCAATCGCGGTGCCACCAGCAAGAGCGGCAGTGCGGATCTGCTGGAAGCTGCCGGTGTGAAACTGACACTCGACCCCGCCGGAGTGGCCCGCTGCATCGAGACGCTCGGCGTTGGCTTCATGTTCGCGCCCGGTCATCACAGTGCCATGAAGCACGTGATCGGTCCGCGCCGCGAGATCGGTGTGCGCACCATCTTCAATCTGCTCGGGCCATTGACCAATCCGGCGTCGGCGCCCAACCAGGTGCTGGGCGTCTATGCCGCGTCGTGGATTCCCGTGATGCTGGAAGTGCTCGAGGCCCTGGGCAGCGAGCACGTGCTGATCGTGGCGGCAGAGGACGGTCTCGATGAGATCAGCATCAGTGCGCCGACCCGGGTTGGCGAGCTGCGCAACGGCAGCATTCGCCACTACACCATCACGCCGGAGGATTTCGGCATCGCCCGCCGTGAGGGCTTCGCCATGCTGCAGATCGCCACGCCGCAGGAGAGTCTGGCCCTGGTGCGCGCAGCGCTTACCGGCAGCCATGAAGCGGCAGCGGACATCGTGGCGCTGAACGCCGGCGCCGCCATCTACGCCGCCAATGTGGTGGATGATCTGGCCGCGGGAGTGAGTCGTGCTCGCGAGATCATTCGCAGCGGTGCCGCACTGAACAAGCTGGAGGCGCTTGCCGCCTTCACGCAGAGCCTCTAGCGCAGGGATAACCGACATGGCCAATGCCACCATTCTGGAAGACATTCTGGCGCAGAAGCGTCGCGAGATCGCGCGCGACAGTACCCAGCGCGGTCTCGCGGAGCTCGAGAAAGCCGCTCTGGCGCGCACCGACAGGCGTCCCTTCATCGCGGCACTGCGGCAGCGCATTGTGGCGCACAAGCCTGCCGTGATTGCCGAGATCAAGAAGGCCTCGCCCAGCAAGGGGCTGATCCGTGCCGACTTCGATCCCGCCGGCTTCGCCCGCCAGTACGCCCAGGCAGGGGCCACGTGTCTTTCCGTGCTCACGGACCGCGAATTCTTCCAGGGCGCCAACGAGTACCTGCAGCAGGCGCGGGCTGCGTGCAGCCTGCCGGTGATTCGCAAGGACTTCATGATCGATCGGTATCAGATCGCCGAGGCCGGTGCGCTGGGTGCCGACTGTGTGCTGCTGATCGTGGCGGCACTCACGCCTGCCAGCCTGCGCGAGCTGGCCGACTATGCCCGTCAGATCGGCATCGACACTCTGGTGGAAGTGCATGACGCCCAGGAGCTCGATATCGCGCTGGAAGCGGGCTTCGATCTGATTGGCGTGAACAATCGCAATCTGCACACCTTCGAGACCAGCCTGGACGTGACTTACACGCTGGCCTCGCGTTTGCCCGCTGGCACCCTCCTGGTCACCGAGAGTGGCATCAACACCCCCGCGGATGTCGACGCCATGATTGCGCGCGGCATCTACGGCTTCCTGATTGGCGAGGCGTTCATGCGCGCCCCGCAACCGGGTGTGCGCCTGCAGGAGATGTTCGCCGGCCATGCCTGACACCTTGCCTCCGGTTCCTCCCAAGAAGAAAGGACTTGCCCGTTTGCTGGCAGCGGCGGGTTATTCTTTCGCGGGTCTGCGCAGTGCCTTTGCGTCCGAAGAGGCCTTTCGGCTTGAAGTCTTCACCCTGGTGCTGGCGGTGCCGCTGGCCCTCTGGCTGGGGGAGAACGCAGTGGAGCGCGTGCTGCTGATTGGCAGCGTCCTGCTGCTGCTCATCGTGGAGCTGCTCAACACCGCGGTGGAGGCTGTCGTCAATCGCGTCGGTCTGGAGTTTCATGAATTGTCGCGGCAGGCCAAGGACATTGGCTCCGCGGCCGTGTTTGTCTGCATGGCCCTGGTGGCCATGGTCTGGATCGTCCTGCTGATTTAATTTCCGTCTCCGGGTAAACCTCGCGCCCGACACGCCGATACACTCAGGCAAGACCCTGAGATTTCGAGTGTGTCATGGCGTTCGCCAGCTTCTACATGATCCTGTTCCTGCTGCTGATGATGATCGGTTCGGTCGTCTTCGCCCGTTATGCGCAGGAGCGACAGGAGAACGATGTGATCCGGCTCTACCGCCTGGCGGCGCTTGATCGTCGGCGCAATGAGACGCGCGCGGTGATTCGTGCGCTGCAGGAAGTCGACGATCATGCGGAAACGCTGCGCATCCTCAACCAGGCGCTGAAGACGGACCTGGTGCGCATTCAGAAGCTGGATCCTGGCCGTGCAGACATCGAGCAGGAAATTCGTCAGGCCAGTGCCGCGCCCTCTGCCGAGAGCAAGAGCGAGAAGCCGACTGGCGATGCCCGCTCGGCGAAGTCGGACAAGCGCACCAGCCTGAGCCATGAGCGCGATGTGCAGCGGGTGCGGCAGCAGATCGTCGAGGCGATGGCGATCATCCGGCGACTCTACGAAGCCAATCAGGTGAAGGCGGAGCAGCTGGAATCCACCGCGCGACATCTGGGCACACTCAGTGTGGTGGTGGCAGTGAATTCGGCGATGCACATGGCGGAACTGGCTTTGGGCGCGTCACAGTGGGGCAAGGTGCCCGGTCTGCTGCGGATGGCGGAAGGCTATCTGGCGAACGGACCGATACAGGGGCGGGAAAAGGCCGAGAAACTCGAGCAGATTCGCAAACTGCGGGAGTCGCTGGAGCAGGCGCGCAATGTCGCAGGCATGCGCTTCGCCGCGGAATAGTCGCCGCGATGAAGCGGCTTCAGCGCGTGCCGAAGACGACGATGGTCTTGCCCTTGACGCTGATGAGGTCCTGCTCTTCCAGGGTCTTCAGCACGCGGCCGGCCATCTCTCTTGAACAGTTCACCAGGCGACCGAGTTCCTGCCGCGTGATCTTGATCTGCATGCCGTCCGGGTGCGTCATGGCATCCGGTTCCTTGCTCAGCTCGATGAGCGTGCGGGCAATGCGACCGGTCACGTCATAGAAGGCCAGATCGCCCACCTTGCGCGTGGTATTGCGCAGGCGGTGTGCCATCTGCTTGCCGATCGTGAAGACGATTTCCGGATGGGTGCGGATGTAGTTGTTGAAGTTCGCGTAGCTGATTTCGGCAATCTCGCAGGCCGTGCGTGCGCGACACCAGGCGCTGCGCGATTCCTTCTGTTCGAACAGTCCCATCTCCCCGAAGAAATCCCCAGGATTCAGATACGCGATCACCACTTCCCGGCCATCGTCATCTTCCAGCACCACAGATACGGAACCTTCGATGATGTAATACAGCGTGTTGCAGGTGTCGCCTTCGTAGATGATGGTGCTGCGATTGGGATAGCGGCGTCGATGACAATTCGTCAGGAAATTCTCCAGATCCTTGATGTGTGGCGTAATGGCCATGAGAGCCATGCTGTGAATCTCCTCGACGGGCAACTCGGTCCCGCAAGCGCTTGGCTGCCGGGGGTGGTGAGAGTGGCAGATGTATACCACAGTCTTGGTATTGTGTGAATGATTGCACAGTTCGTCCCGGCCTGTGCGCTGTGGTACTCTGGCCGCCTTTCGCGACACGGCTCGCCGTGCTTGCGCGAACCATTCTGAATCAATTGAGAGACGACGATGAAAGCAACAGTGCGCTGGGTGGATGATGTGATGTTTCTGGGCGAATCAGGCAGCGGACATGCTGTGCTGATGGATGGGCCGGAAACCAGTGGAGGCCGCAATGTCGGCTTCCGTCCGATGGAATTGCTGCTGGTGGGTGTGGGCGGCTGTTCGTCCTACGACGTGGTCACCATCCTCAAGAAGGCGCGGCAGAACGTGAGCTCCTGCGTTACGGAGCTGACAGCGGAGCGCGCCGATGCCATTCCGGCCGTGTTCGAGAAAATCCATCTGCATTTCCGCGTCAGCGGCAAGGATCTCAGTGAAAAGCAGGTGGAAAAGGCAGTGGCCATGTCTGCGGAAAAATACTGCTCTGCCACCATCATGCTGGGCCGTGGCGGCGTGCAGGTGACACACGATTTCGAGATCGTGCCGGAGTAAGCCTCAAACGCGGTAGGCCAGGCCTTTCATCACCCTGGCCATCAGCCCCATGGCAATCTTGACGGGCGGCGGCAGTGGCGCGCCGCCGGCGTCTCTGGCGGTTTCGCCGTGAATGCGCTCATCCACCACCATCTGTTCGAGCACGGCGCGACTGCGCAGATCATTTCGGGGCAATTGTTCCAGATGTTCCTGCAGATGCACCCCCACCTGCTGTTCGGTCTCGGCCACGAAGCCGAGACTCCACTTGTCGCCTGCGAGACCGGCGGCGGCACCGATGCCGAATGACAGGGCATACCACGCCGGGTTCAGCAGGCTTGGTCGACTGTCGAGTTCCTGCAGACGCTGTTCGCACCAGACCAGATGATCGACCTCTTCCCGCGCGGCATGCTCCATGGACTGACGAATGTCAGGCAGTCGTGCCGTGAGCGCCTGGCCTTGATAAAGTGCCTGAGCGCACACTTCACCGGTGTGATTGATCCGCATCAGACCTGCGACATCGCGACGTTCGGACTCCGTCAGCTCTGGCTCGTCGAGCTTCTGCGCGGGCGACGGGCGTTGCGCGGCGCTGGCGCCGGGCACCAGGGTACGCAAGGCCTGATCGAACTGTTGTATCAGCTGATCGATGTCCAGAGTTGAACGCTGTGCGGAGTCAGTCATGTTCCCTCGCTATGGCGCGATAGGCGATGTCGCGCCGGAAAAACATCTTGTTCCAGTGCACTGTGTCGGCGAGTTCGTAGGCCGCGCGCTGGGCGTCGGTCACTGACTTGCCGAGGGCCGTGGCGCAGAGCACGCGACCGCCATTGCTGACGACATCGGTGCCGCGCAGTGCGGTGCCGGCGTGGAATATCTTGCGATCGGGCAGGCCGGTCGCGTCTAGCCCTGAGATCACGTCACCCTTGGCATAGGCATCCGGATAGCCGCCGCTGGCGAGCACCACGCCCACGGCAGGCCGCGGGTCCCATTCGGCCGACTGCTGGTCGAGCGTGCCATCCAGCGCGGCATTGCACAAGGCGATCAGGTCGGACTGCAGGCGCATCATCACTGGCTGCGCTTCCGGGTCGCCAAAGCGGCAGTTGAATTCGATGACGTTGACCTCGCCGCTCTCGGAAATCATGAGCCCGGCATAGAGAAACCCGGTGTAGGGATTGCCGTCGGCACGCATGCCGTTGACGGTGGGGAAAATGATCTCCCGCATGACCTTGTCATGAATCTTCGTGCTCACCACCGGGGCCGGCGAGTAGGCTCCCATGCCGCCCGTGTTCGGCCCTTTGTCGCCGTCGTCACGGGCCTTGTGGTCCTGTGAGGTGGCGAAGGGCAGCACATGCTCGCCGTCGACCATCACGATGAAGCTGGCTTCCTCGCCGCGCAGGAACTGTTCGATCACCACCCGATGGCCGGCGTCACCGAACTTGTTGCCGCCCAGCATGTCGCGAATCGTGGTTTCCGCTTCCTCGAGGGTCTGCGGAATGATCACGCCCTTGCCGGCAGCCAGTCCGTCGGCCTTGATGACGATGGGCACGCCTTGCTCGTGCACATAGGCAATTGCCGCATCGATGTCGGTGAAGTTGCGATACTTCGCGGTGGGAATGCCGTGGCGATGCAGGAAGTCCTTGGTGAAGGCCTTCGAGCCTTCGAGCTGCGCGGCATTGCGGCTCGGGCCGAAGCAGCGCTGGCCGTGCTGCTTGAAGTAGTCGACGACCCCCGCCACCAGAGGCGCTTCCGGGCCGACGATGGTCAACCCGATCTCCTGAGCCCTGGCGAATGCGAGCAGGGCCGGGAAGTCCAGCGTGTCGATCGCCACATTCTCGACACCCGCTTCCGTGGCGGTGCCGGCGTTGCCCGGGGCGACAAACACCTTGCCTGCCTGGGGAGACTGTCGCACGCGCCATGCCAGAGCATGTTCCCGCCCGCCATTGCCAATGATCAATACATTCATGCTGCTACCTGCACACGCTGGGGGGCATGCGTCGCTTGATGCCGCCCTCAATGGCGGAAGTGACGCACCCCGGTGAATACCATGGCCATGTCGGCTTCGTCCGCGGCGGCGATGACTTCCTCGTCGCGCATGGAGCCACCCGGCTGAATCACGGCACGAATGCCTGCCTTCGCTGCGGCATCAATGCCATCGCGGAAGGGGAAGAAAGCGTCCGATGCCATGACTGAGCCGGCGACTTCGAGCCCCTCATCTGCGGCCTTGATGCCTGCGATGCGCGCGCTGTAAACGCGGCTCATCTGCCCGGCGCCAATGCCGATGGTCTGATTGTTGCGGCAATAGACAATCGCATTCGATTTCACGAAGGTTGCGACTTTCCATGCGAACAGCAGGTCGGAGAGCTCCTGCTCGCTCGGTTTGCGCTTGCTGACCAGTTGCAGATCGGCGGCACTGAGCTGGTGAATGTCTCTGTCCTGCACCAGCAGACCGCCATTGACGCGCTTGTAGTCGAGGGCTGCCAGCGGCTGGGCATTCCACTGACCGCAGCTGAGCACGCGCACGTTCTGCTTCGTGGCCAGCACGGGCAGGGCATCTGCAGCAATCGATGGTGCAATGATGACTTCTGTGAACTGGCGCGAAATGATGGCCTGCGCTGTCGCGGCATCCAGTTCGCGGTTGAAGGCGATGATGCCGCCGAACGCGGACGTCGGGTCGGTCTGGAACGCGAGTTCGTAAGCGCGCGTGATGGACTCTGCCACCGCCACACCGCAAGGGTTCGCGTGCTTGACGATCACGCAGGCAGGCGTGCTGAAGGATTTCACGCATTCGAGCGCTGCATCGGTGTCCGCGATATTGTTGTAGGACAATTCCTTGCCCTGCAGTTGAACGGCAGTGCTGACGCTGGCTTCCCCCGGGTTCCTTTCCACGTAGAAGGCGGCCTTCTGATGCGGGTTCTCGCCGTAGCGCATGTCCTGACGCTTGATGAACTGCGTGGAGAATGTGCGGGGAAATGTGGCCGGGAGGGGTTCATCTGCAGCGCTTGCCGGAACGAGTCTGCCCAGATAGTTGGCGATCGCGGCATCATATGCGGCGGTGTGCTCGTAGGTGCGCACGGCGAGATCGAAACGTGTGGCGGCACTCAGCGCCCCTGCGTTCTCGCGCATTTCCTTCAGAGCGCGCTCATAGTCTGCCGGGTTGACGATGACGCCCACCCACGCGTGATTCTTCGCCGCTGCTCGCAGCATGGTGGGGCCGCCGATGTCGATGTTCTCGATGGCGTCCGCCAGCGAGCAGTCCGGCTTCGCGACGGTTGCCTCGAATGGATAGAGATTCACGACCACCAGATCAATCGTGGGGATCTCGTGCTGACGCAGGACCTCTTGGTCGATATCGCGGCGCGCAAGAATTCCGCCATGCACCTTGGGGTGCAGTGTCTTGACCCGGCCATCCATCATTTCGGGAAAGCCTGTGTAGTCCGCGATCTCGATCGCTGGAATGTTTTCCGCCCGCAGCAACTTGTAGGTGCCTCCGGTCGACAGGATTTCGACGCCGAGTTCGTGCAGGGATTTCGCAAATGACACGATGCCGGTCTTGTCCGACACGCTGATCAGGGCGCGCCGGACCACGGCAGAATTGGGTATGGACATAGTAGGGAAGGTCTTTCGCAAGTGGACGGGACTCGAGAATCCGTGCGTTCTATCCCGTCAAAATTAACCGCTGACCAGGCTCTGGTTACAACATTCCGTGTTGTTTCAGCTTCTTGCGTAGGGTACCACGGTTCAAACCGAGCATGATAGAGGCCTTGCTCTGGTTGCTTCCTGTGTGTTTCAGCACGGCTTCGAGCAGAGGCCCTTCCACCTCGTTGAGAACCAGATCGTACAGGTTGGTGACGGGTGCCTCGCCGAGATGTGCGAAGTACTGATCCATGGAGCGTTCAACTTCCTTGCGCAATGTCGACGAGGACTGCATTCCATTCATCGCTCCCATGTCTGCATGTTGGAAGCTTCTGCGATGGGTAATGTCTTCGAGGATATTCATGATGCGACTTCCTTATGATTGATCAATGCGTCGAAGTAGTGCTCGACGCTCTGCAATTGCAGCGCAGGGGTGTTCACTTGATTGAATTGTTTTCGGAAATGCTCACTGCCGGGCAGATCTTCCGTGGCCCAGCCCACATGTTTGCGGGCAAACAGGACGCCCTTGAACTCACCATAGAGCGCGTATACCTGCTGCATGTGAGATGTCAGGATGGAACGCCTTTCTGCAAGCCCTGGATCAGGCAGCTCCTCGCCAGTGGTCAGGAAGTGGTTGATCTGGCGAAACAACCAGGGGCGGCCTTGAGCGGCACGCCCGATCATCACACCATCGGCGCCGGTGTACTGCATGACCTGATGTGCCGTGCGAGCATCGCGGATATCGCCGTTGGCGATCACCGGGATCGACACGGCAGACTTGATTTCGCGAATCGTGTCATATTCGACAGCGCCGACGAATCGGCATTCCCGCGTTCTGCCATGAACTGTGAGCAGCTTCACGCCCGCATCCTGGGCGATGCGCGCCACTTCCACACCATTGCGTGATTGTGGACACCAGCCCGTACGTATCTTGAGAGTGACCGGAACCTCCACTGCGGCGACAACCTGATGCAGCATGTCTGCGACCAGCGCGGTATCCCTCAAGAGGGCGGAGCCGGCGGCTTTCTTCAGGACCTTCTTGGCAGGACAACCCATGTTGATGTCGATGATCTCGGCGCCGAGATCCACGTGATGCCTTGCGGCCTCGGCCATCATGCCCGGTTCGGCACCGGCAATCTGCACGGCGTGCAGTCCGCCATTGGCAGAGTGCGCGAGTCGTGTGATGTTCTTGCTGCTTCCCCATTGCTCAACGTCGCAGGTGAGCATCTCGGCAACCGCCAAGCCTGCCCCCATGCTCACGCAAAGGTCCCTGAAGGGCTGATCAGAGACTCCGGCCATCGGAGCCAGCAGCGTGCGCTGCGAAAGTGAGTGCTTGCCTATTCTGATCACGTTGAAAGCGGGCTCTTGATCCGAGTTTTTGTGAGGAAAAATTGTCAGCACCCTGTGTTGACGAAAATTATCATAGCGACCCCCCGATACTTGGGGAAGGCAAAAATAGGGTGCGATTTATGTGACGGCGTTCACACTCCGTCGGGCCGCTGCATTGGGGGCATCTTCAGAGGGGATCGCCTGCGCTGAAACTGACTTCGTAGTTGATCGCCCGGATGCCGGGATCAATGATGTCGAGAGCGATCTGGATCGGGGTGCCAGGTGGCAGGCCCTGCAGGTTCTGCAGCTCGGCGGGCAGATAGTGGGAAGGTGAGAACTGACGCTGCGCCACGGCGCTGTTGTCTGCGTCCGTGAAGCGCAGATTGAGCAGCGGCAGAGCCTGCTCGAACGCGGAGTCGTTGCGCAGGATGAGTGTCACGCGCAAGGCGTTGGAGAACTCGGGATGGCTGTGTACCAGCAGGTTGTCCGTGCGGATGGACTGCAGATCGACGCGTTGTGCGAGGGAACAGGGCAGGACGTCGCAGAGTCTTTCGAGCCAGGGGCGCAATGTATCATTTTGGCCCAGTTCATCCCATTGCGAATAAATGAGTTGAAGACCAAGGGTGGACAAAAGCACGACTGCAAAAAAGCTCCACCAGCCAGAGCGGGATTTCTGCCCGGCATTGCCTTCCCAGTCAAATTCCACCGTCGCGCTCGCGGCTGCGATATTGTCGAGCTGTTGCCTGCTGACCGCCGCGGCGGTCTCCAGCGCAGTTGGTGCAGGGTCGCCGGGCAAAATGAAATCGTCCAGGGCGCTGAAAGCCGGAGGTTCCTGCGATGAGTCATTCCGGACCGCGGCCAGCTCCGGTTGAACAAACAGAGACTCTTCCGGCGTGCTTGCATGCACGGGCAAGCCCTGGTCGGCGGGCTCCACTGCAACGAGGTTCAGCTCTGGAATGCGCGTGTCGGCGTCGCTCGGCGTGACTGGCTCTGGCGCCTCGACGAAGGTGAAGACGGGCTCGGGGACCTCGGGCACCTCGATCGTCTCTTGCGTCTGCGGCTTCGGTTCCGGCTCCGTCAGAGGGAGCTCGTCATCGTCGTCGTTCGCATCGTTCGCCGCGCCGAGAGGCTTGTCGAGTGTCTGCAGGTCGGCAGACGGCAAGAGATGATCGTCGGCAACAAACACTCGCAGGCAGGCGCCACATCGCACCATTCCATCCGCAGACTGCAGCTGCGAGACGCTGGTGCGAAACGTGGTATGGCAGTGCGGGCATTGTGTGATGAAGAGAGCCATATAATCGCGTGAGAAAATTCTTACAAGGTGATGTGTTCAAGAATGCTCAGCGTCGAACTCCTTCCACGCGGACCCATTCGTCACGAATGACGGCCGGCAGCATGTCGAACCACGGGCTGTAGCTCGCCATCAGCGATTCTGTCTGCTGCGAGAGAACACCTGACAGTATCAATCGACCGCCCGGTTTGACCAGGGAGGCGATCACCGGTGTCAGTTCCTCGAGCGGGCCGGACAGAATGTTGGCGACGAGCACATCGGCCTGGGGATGATCCGCCACTCCGGGAAGGTGGACACTCAGTCGAGAGGGCTCGATCGCGTTCAGGTCTCTATTGCTCTTGGTCGCGAGAATCGCCTGGGGATCGTTGTCGATGGCGATGGCCTGCCGCGCTCCGAGCAGGACACCGGCAATGGCCAGAATGCCGGAACCGCAGCCGTAGTCGATCAGCAGTTTGTCCTGCAGCGGGCACTCGTCGAGCCATTCCAGGCAGAGGGCGGTGGTCGGGTGAGTGCCGGTGCCAAAGGCAAGGCCCGGGTCCAGCAGGATATTGACGGCATCCGGTTCGGGAGGCGTCTCCCAGCTTGGGCAAATCCACACGCGCCTGCCGAATCGCATCGGCTTGAAGTCCTGCATGCAGACCCGTTCCCAGTCCTGATCCTCGACCTTTTCGAGCACGATCGTGTGATGGGGCTGCAGCCCGGCACGTGCACGCAGCCTGTCGGCGATTGCCGTCATGGCGGCAGCGTCGTCGAACAGGGCGGTGACTTCGGTGTTGTGCCAGATGGGCGTAGTGCCAGGATCAAGTTGGAACACCGGCTGATCCTCGCCATCCTGCAAGGTCACTGATACCGCACCGAGGTCGGAAAGCACCTGCTCCACTTCCGGGGCCAGTGCTTCCTCGACGCGGACCCGCAGCTGTTGCCAGGGCATTATTTCGCCGGCAACTTGTGCTGCGAGGCCAGCTTGCTCTCCAGATAGTGGATGTTGACACCCCCTTTCTGGAACTCGGCATCGCGAATGATTTCCTTGTGCAAGGCTGTGTTGGTGCGAATGCCATCGATCAGCAGTTCGTCCAGGGCATTGCTCATGCGTGCCAGTGCACCGGCCCGATCCTCACCATAGGTGATCAGTTTGGCAATGAGCGAATCGTAGTACGGTGGCACGGTGTAGCCGCTGTAAATGTGCGAATCGACCCGTATGCCATTGCCGCCCGGAGCATGGAACAGATTGATCTTGCCTGGGCAGGGCAGGAAGGTGACAGGGTCCTCGGCATTGATGCGGCACTCGAAGGCGTGGCCCTTGAGTTTCACATCGGATTGCTTGATGGACAGCTTCTCGCCGCTGGCGATCTTCAGCTGTTCCTTCACGATGTCGATGCCCGTGACCATTTCCGTTACCGGGTGTTCGACCTGCACACGCGTGTTCATCTCGATGAAGTAGAACTGCTCATCCTGATACAGGAATTCGAGTGTGCCTGCCCCGCGATAGTTCATCTTCTCGCAGGCCTTGATGCAGGTCTCGGCGACTTTCTGCCGGATGTGATCCGGGATGCCCGGCGCAGGCGCCTCTTCCAGCACCTTCTGATGACGTCGCTGCATGGAGCAGTCGCGATCGCCCAGATAGATGGCATTGCCCTGACCGTCGGCCAGAATCTGGATCTCGACATGGCGCGGATTCTCGAGGAACTTCTCGAGGTACACCACGCCACTGCCGAAGAAGGCCTTGGCCTCCGATTGCGTGACATAGATGGCCTTGAGCAGCGCGGCTTCGCTGTGCACGACGCGCATGCCGCGTCCGCCACCGCCGGCCGCTGCCTTGATGATGACCGGGTAGCCGATGCGGCGGGCGATTGCCAGCGTGCGTTCCTTGTCGTCGTCGATCGGACCGTCAGAGCCTGGCACGGTCGGCACACCGGCTTCGCGCATCACATTGATGGCGGAGACCTTGTCGCCCATCAGGCGAATGGTTTCCGGACGCGGGCCGATGAAGATGAAGCCGCTTTTCTCCACTTGTTCCGCGAAGTCGGCATTCTCCGAGAGAAAACCGTAACCCGGGTGGATGGCAACCGCGTCGGTGACCTCGGTCGCGCTGATAATGGCAGGGACGTTCAAGTAACTGTCAGTGGCGGCGGCCGGGCCTATGCACACGGACTCGTCCGCCAGGCGCACGTGCATCAGATCGCGGTCGGCGCTGGAGTGCACGGCCACTGTCTTGATGCCCAGTTCCTTGCAGGCACGCAGCACGCGCAGTGCAATCTCGCCACGATTGGCAATCAGTACTTTATCGAGCATGAAATCAGACCTTTCGCTGAGGTGAAGGATGAGGCGCTCTAGGCGCGATCAGACGATGGTGATCAGTGGTTGATCGTATTCCACTGGCTCGCCATCCCCCACCAGAATGGCTTCCACGACGCCCGCGTGGTCCGCTTCGATCTGGTTCATCATCTTCATGGCTTCGACGATGCAGATGACATCGCCCACCTTGACGTGTTGACCCACTTCCACGAAGACCGGGGAAGACGGTGACGGGGAGCGATAGAACGTGCCGACCATGGGTGACTTGATGACATTGCCGCGCATTTTCTTGCTTTCGGCTTCTGCCGGCACCGCCGCTGGTGCGGCAACGGGCGCTGCCGCCACGGGAGCCGGTGCTGCCACAGGGGCGGCGTAAGTGTGAATCGCCGGGGCATTCCTGGAGGCTCGGCTGATGCGAACGGCCTCTTCGCCCTCCTTGATCTCGATTTCCGCGATGTCCGAGGATTCCAGCAGTTCGATCAGTTTCTTGACTTTTCTAATATCCATAAAGGCGTCTCTTGTTGAGGTTTGCTTCAGTGACAGGTGTTGAATCAGGATTTCTTCAAATGGCGCAGCGCGGCCTGCAGGGCCAGATCATAGCCATGGGAGCCGAGCCCCGTGATGGTACCTACCGCGATGTCCGAGAAGTACGAGTGGTGCCTGAACGCCTCGCGCTTGTGCACATTGGAAATGTGTACCTCGATGAATGGAATGTCTGCGGCCAGGATGGCATCGCGCAGCGCCACGCTGGTATGGGTGAAGGCTGCCGGGTTGAAGATGATGAAATTGATGCCTTCGTTGCGGGCATCATGCAGGCGGTCGATGAGTTCGTATTCCGCATTGCTCTGCAGGTGCTGCAGATGATGTCCGGCTTCCAGGCACTGGAAGCTCAGTCGTGCATTGATGTCTGCCAGGGTTTCGGAGCCGTAGACGGCGGGTTCGCGGCTTCCCAGCATGTTCAGGTTGGGTCCGTGCAGAACCAGAATGCTTGCCATGGTGTCAGGTCTCGGCCAGTTGATCTTCAGGGCATCGTGCAGGTTGATCCTGCATCGCGTTAGGCAACAATGGCGGCATTTTCTCAGAATGTTTTCAGAGTTTCACCTGAAATTCCGACGCAAATCAGTAATTGTCGACGCGTCGGCCGTCGGCCCGTGGCAGGCTAGAGTTCCAGCGTGATTTCGCGGCGTTGCGGGGTGTAACACAGGCCCGCCTCGGCACAGCCCTGGTATACCAGGATCAGGGTGACGGGTCCCGCCGCCAGCCCTTGCGGCAAGTGCAGCAGCACGCTCATGTCGGTGAAATAGACATCCACAGCGCCGAAGAATTCGTCCTCATGCGCACTTGCCGGCGGGAACTCTGCCGCCAGTGCCTGCTCGCCGGCGTTCGAGCGCAGCAGGAAGGCGAACTTGTCCTTGTAGAGGTAGTGGCCGTCCACGATCTGCCAGTGCACGCCAATCACGCCGGCTTGCGGCAGGCTGGTGTACCAGCGGAAGGCGTCGTCGACGGCGAGAAAGGACTGTGTGGGGGCTGACAGCAGTCCGCGGCCGCTTCCCGGCAGGGTCTGCGCCTGCGTGGAGGCGGCAAGCCCCCACAGGACAAGCCAGAGCAACCAGTGCCAGGCCCGCAGCGCGTGGCGGCGGGGCTGGGCAGTGCTGACTGTCGCGTGCATCGGGCTCATCTTGCACGGGCCTTGGGGTGACTACTGCTGATAGCGCTCGAACACCAGGCTGGCATTGGTGCCGCCGAAGCCGAAGCTGTTGGACAGCACGCGATCCAGGCGGACATTGTCCAGGCGTTGCAACGGAATGTTCAGACCCTGCGCTTCCGGATCGAGATTCTCGATGTTGGCGGCGGCGCAGACGAAGTTGTTCTCCATCATCAGCAGGCTGTAGATGGCTTCCTGTGCCCCTGCGGCGCCCAGGGGGTGACCGCTCAGCGATTTCGTGGAGTTGATGATCGGTCGCTCGTCTCCGAACACTTCACGAATCGCGCGCAGTTCGGAGACATCTCCGGCCGGCGTGCTGGTGCCGTGGGTGTTGATGTAGTCGATCGGGCCGCTGGCGGTGCCGCAGGCCATTCTCATGGCGCGGACGCCGCCTTCGCCGCACGGGGCCACCATGTCGTAACCATCGGAGGTGGCGCCGTAGCCAGTGATCTCGGCATAGATCTTCGCGCCGCGCTTGAGGGCGTGGTCCAGGGCCTCGATGACCAGCACCGCACCACCGCCGGCGATCACGAAGCCGTCACGGTCCTGATCGAAGGCGCGGGAGGCCTTGTCCGGCGTCTCGTTGTACTTGGTGGACAGCGCGCCCATGGCGTCGAACATGTTGGTCAGCGACCAGTGCTCGGCCTCGCCGCCGCCCGCGAAGATGACATCCTGCTTGTTCAGCTGGATCAGCTCCACGGCATTGCCGATGCAGTGCGCGCTGGTGGCGCAGGCCGAGGAGATCGAGTAGTTCACGCCCTTGATGCGGAATGGGGTGGCGAGACAGGCGGACACCGTGCTGCCCATGGTGCGGGTGACGCGGTAGGGGCCGATCTTGCGCACGCCCTGTGAACGCAGGATGTCCGCCGCTTCCACCTGGTCGGCAGAGGAAGAGCCGCCGGCGCCCATGATGATGCCGGTGCGGATGTTGGAGACTTCTTCGTCCTTCAGGCCGGCATCCTTGATGGCCTGTTCCATGGACAGGTAGCCGAAGGCGGCGGCATCGCCCATGAAGCGCAGGATCTTGCGGTCGATGAGCGAAGGCAGGTCGAGATCGATCCAGCCGGCGATATGACTGCGCAGTCCCATCTCCTTGTATTCCGGGCGAAAACGGATGCCGCTGCGACCGAGTTGAAGGGATTCCAATACCGTCTGCTTGTCACTGCCCAGGCAGGAAACAATGCCGATACCGGTGACTACTACGCGTCTCATAAATACCTCTGGAGTTGAATCTGCAATGCGTCAGAACTTGCTGTCAGGCGTGAACAGGCCCACTTTCAGGCCATTGGTGACGTAGATCTCCTTGCCATCGACGGACACTGTACCATCCGCGATTCCCATCACCAACTTTCGCTCGATCACGCGCGACAATGACAGCTGATAGACGACTTTCTTGTGGGTTGGCAGGATTTCGCCGCTGAATTTGACTTCGCCGGCACCCAGCGCCCGGCCTTTGCCCAGATTGCCGCGCCAGCCGAGGAAGAAGCCCACGAGCTGCCACATGGCGTCCAGGCCGAGGCAGCCCGGCATCACCGGGTCTTCGGGGAAATGGCAGTCGAAGAACCACAGGTCCGGGCGGATATCGAGCTCGGCGATGATCTCGCCCTTGCCATGCGCGCCGCCGGTGTCGTTGATCTCGATGATGCGATCAAGCATCAGCATGTTGCCGACAGGAAGGCGCGCATTGCCCGGGCCGAACATGCGACCGTAGCCGCAGTCCAGCAGTTCGTCACGGGTGTAGGAGCTCTTGCGGATATGGCCGTTCATAGAGTGAGTGTTCGCAGCGATGGACATACAGGTAGTGCAGGGGGCGGCCCCCGGCTTTCTCAAAGGCCGCGATGTTAGCCTGACAGGCGCAAATAATCGATAAAATTTTGTGCAGGGCGGGGTGCGTCACAGGCGCTGACACGGGCTTTGTGGCACACTGGCGCACCCTCGAAAGAGGCGTACACATACCAACGGAATGCCCGCCTGCACCCCGGCGGAGCGTTCGGCAGACAGGATGCAGACATGATCATTCCCGTAGTGCTGGCCGGCGGCGTCGGCTCGCGCCTGTGGCCGGTCTCCCGGCAACTCTACCCCAAGCAGTTCGCTTCGCTGAGCACCGGCCGCAGCGCCGACGCGGGGCAGGTCACGCTCTTTCAATCCACGCTGGTCCGGCTGGAGGCTCTGCCGGGACGCGGCGCGCCGATGGTGATCTGCAACGAGGATCATCGTTTCCTGACAGCCCAGCAATTGCGCGACATCGGCATCGAGGACGGGCAGATCCTGCTCGAGCCGGTCGGGCGCAACACGGCGCCGGCGGTGGCACTCGCCGCGCTGCTGTCACACGCCGAGGATATCCTGCTGGTGCTGCCGGCCGATCATGCCATTCGTGACAGCGCGGCCCTGTGTCAGGCCGTGGAGCGCGGCGCGGCACTGGCCGCCCGTGGTCATCTCGTGACGTTCGGCATCGTGCCCGGCGCGCCGGAAACGGGCTACGGCTACATCCGTCGCGGGCCCGGGGTCGGGGCAGACGACGCGGCAGGCTTCGCGGTGGCGCAATTCGTGGAGAAGCCTGACCTGACCACCGCGCAGGCCTATCTGGCGAGCGGCGACTATTACTGGAACAGCGGCATGTTCATGTTCAAGGCAGGCCGCTATCTGGAAGAGCTGGGGCAGCATGCCCCTGACATCCTGGCCAGCTGTCGCGCCGCCGTGGCCGGCATCGAGAACGACGTGGATTTCAAGCGCATTCCCAAGCCCCTGTTCAGTGCCTGCCGCAGCGAGTCCATCGACTATGCGGTCATGGAGAAGACGCGTGACGCCGTGGTGGTGCCGCTGGATGCGCGCTGGAACGATCTGGGAGCGTGGAACGCGCTGTGGGAAACGTCCGAGAAGGACCCGGCGGGCAATGTGCTGACGGGCGATGTGCTCTGCGCCGATGTCCGCGACAGCTATCTGCACTCGCACTCCCGGCTGGTCGCCGCCGTCGGGCTCGACAATGCCGTGATCGTCGAGACCGCCGACGCGGTGCTGGTGGCGGCGCGCGACCGTGTGCAGGACGTCAAGCACATCGTGCAGCAGCTGGAGAAGGCGGGGCGTTCCGAGAGCGTCAATCACGTGCTGGTGCATCGGCCCTGGGGCAGCTACGAGTCACTGGCGATCGGCCAGGGCTTCCAGGTCAAGCACATCGTGGTCAAGCCCGGCGGCTCGCTGTCCCTGCAGATGCACCATCACAGGGCAGAGCACTGGATCGTGATCAAGGGCAGTGCAACCGTCACCTGCGATGAGCGTGTGTTCACGCTCAACGCCAATGAATCCACCTTCATCCCGCTGGGCAGCCGACACCGACTGCAGAACCTCACGGCACAGCCCGTCGAGCTGATCGAGGTGCAGACGGGGGGCTACCTTGGCGAGGACGACATCGTGCGCTTCGAAGACATCTACGGCCGCAAGGTCGAACAATCCTGAGCAGGCGCGCTGAAGCCCTGCCGCAACCCACGAACGAACAGAGGTAATCGTCAGACATCATGGACAAGATCAGAAAGTGCCTGTTCCCCGCCGCCGGCTACGGTACCCGCTTCCTCCCGGTCACGAAGTCGATGCCCAAGGAGATGCTGCCGCTGGTGAACAAGCCCCTCATTCAATACGGCGTCGAGGAAGCGATGGCCGCCGGTCTGAGTGGCATGGCGATCGTGACCGGCCGCGGCAAGCGCGCGCTGGAAGATCACTTCGACATCAGCTACGAGCTGGAGCACCAGATCGCTGGCACCGACAAGGAGTGGGCGCTCAAGGACATCCGCCACATCATCAACGCCTGCACTTTCTCTTACACGCGGCAGATCGAGATGAAGGGCCTCGGCCACGCGATTCTCACCGGCGAGTCCCTGATCGGCGAAGAGCCCTTCGCCGTGATCCTGGCCGATGACTACTGCGTGACCGACGACGCAGGTGTGCTGGCGCAGATGGTCAAGCTCTACGAACAGTACCGCTGCAGCATCGTCGCCATCGAGGAGATCCCCCGCGAGGAGACCTACAAGTACGGCGTGATCGCCGGCGATCTCGAGGCCGAAGGGCTCTACCGCGTGCGCGAGATGGTGGAGAAGCCCGCTCCCGAAGTGGCACCCAGCAATCTGGCCATCATCGGTCGCTACATCCTGACGCCGGACATCTTCGACATCCTGCGCAACACCCCGCCAGGGCGCAACGGCGAGATCCAGATCACCGATGCCCTGATGACTCAGGCGAAAATGGGTCGCGTTCTTGCATACCGGTTCAAGGGACGCCGCTTCGACTGCGGCAGCATCGAAGGCTTCATGGAAGCCTCGAACTACAACTACACGCACCTTTACCGCAAGCACAAAGCCTGAGCACCAGCCACGGGAAGCCACATGAAAACAGCCATTCACTGCTTCAAGCCCTACGACATCCGCGGTCGCATTCCAGACCAGCTCAACGAGGACATCGCCTATCGCATCGGGCGCGCCTACGCCCTGTGGCTCAAACCGAAGAACGTGGTGGTGGGCTTTGACATACGCCTGACCAGCGAGTCCCTCTGCAATGCCCTGACCGAGGGCCTGCTCGACTGTGGCGTGGACGTCATCAACATCGGTCAGTGCGGCACGGAAGAGATCTACTTCGCCACCTCGCATCTGCAGACCAGTGGCGGCATCGTCGTCACCGCCAGCCACAATCCCAAGGATTACAACGGGATGAAGCTGGTGCGCGAAGGCTCGCGGCCCATCAGCGGCGACACCGGGCTGAATGAGATCAAGGCCCTGGCTGAGGCGGGCGACTTTCCGCCGCCGGTGGTGCGTGGCTCCCTGACGCGGCAGAACACCAAGCCCGCCTATGTGGCCCATCTGCTCAGCTACATCGACGTGGCGGCACTCAAGCCGCTGAAACTCGTGGTGAATGCCGGCAATGGGGGCGCCGGCGCCGTTGTCGATCTGCTGGAGCCGCACCTGCCGTTCACCTTCATCAAGGTGCATCACCAGGCCGACGGGCACTTCCCCAATGGCGTGCCGAATCCACTGCTGATCGAGAACCGTCAGTCGAGCATCGACGCGATCCTGTCGAGCAAGGCCGATCTGGGCATCGCCTGGGACGGGGATTTCGATCGCTGCTTCTTCTTCGACGAGCATGCCGGCTTCGTGGAGGGTTACTACATCGTCGGTCTGCTGGCCGAGAGCTTCCTGCGCAAGACTCCCGGTGCCAAGGTCATTCACGATCCGCGCCTGACCTGGAACACCATCGAGATCGCGCAGCAGTTCGGAGGCGAGGCCATTCAGTGCAAGACGGGTCATGCCTTCATCAAGGAGCGCATGCGCCTGGAGGACGCCGTCTATGGCGGCGAGATGAGTGCCCACCACTACTTCCGCGACTTCGCCTATTGCGACAGCGGCATGATTCCGTGGCTGCTGGTGGCGGAGCTGATCTGCCAGTCCGGCAAGTCACTCTCGCAGCTGGTGGAGGAGCGCATGGCGGCCTTCCCGGCCAGCGGCGAGATCAATCGCACGATCGCCGACCCGGCAGCGCTGCTGCGCAAGGTGCAGGCCCATTATGAAGGCAGCGCCTCGGCGGTGGATTTCACGGATGGTCTCAGCATGACGTTCGGCGACTGGCGTTTCAATCTGCGCATGTCCAACACCGAGCCGGTGGTGCGCCTGAACGTGGAGTCGCGCGGGGATGCAGCCCTGATGCAGGCCAAGACGGCAGAGCTGCTGGGGCTGATGGACTAGGCTGGCAGCCACTGCAGTTTCAGGCTCCAGTCATCCTCGGCGTAGCAGACAAAGCCCTGTTTCAGATAGAAGTGCTGCGCAGGATTGATCTTGAGCACGCTCAGTCGCAGCGGCTTGCCCTGGGCTGCCGCCAGAGCCTGGGCGTGACGCACCAGCTCGGCGCCCAGCCCCTGCCGCTGGCGCGACGGCACCACGAGCACCATTTCCAGCCACAGATGATCGGCCTTTTTCAGAATGCTGCAGGCGCCGACGTCCTCGCCGGCGTCGTGCAGGATCACGAAGCTGCCCGGCGGCAGATTGTCCAGAAAGCCGTGCTGCTGGAACAACTCGTTCCAGCCCCAGGTGTGTTCGATGTAGGCCTGCATCGTCTGCTTGAACGTGGCATAGAGCCAGTCCATGTCGGAACGTGCCGCCTTGCGCAGGCGCGCCTTCGTCATGAGTCCGGCCCCGTTTCCAGCGAAGAGGCCAGCGGACGTTTCCAGCCCAGCTGACGTTCAATCGCGCTGATCATGGCTCCGGCCACATCCTTGCCGGTCACTTCCTCGATGTCCTCGAGGCCGGGTGAGGAATTGACCTCCAGCAGCAGAGGCCCGCGCCGCGAACGGATCACGTCAACCCCCGCCACCTTCAGGCCCAGCACGCGCGCCGCCTTGATGGCCAGACGCTTCTCGGCCGCCGTGAGCTTCACGGTGGAGGAGCTGACACTGCGCTGGGCGCTGGCACGGAAATCCCCCGGGATGCTCTGGCGCTGCATGGCGGCCACCACCTTGCCATCCACCACGATCAACCGCATGTGGCGTCCTTCTGCCTCCTGGATGTACTCCTGCACCAGCAGGTTCGCCTGCAGCGACTTGAAGGCATTGATCAGGCTCTCGCCGGCCTTGCGGGTTTCCGCCAGCACGACACCGCGCCCCTGCGGACCTTCCAGCAGCTTCACCACCAAGGGGGCGCCGTTGACCATGTCGATCAGCTCACCTGTCTCGATGGGGCTGTCGGCGAAGCCTGACACGGGAATGCTCAGGCCATGACGAAGCAGCACCTGCAGCGCATAGAGCTTGTCGCGCGAACTGCCGATGGCTTCGGCGCAATTCAGGGAAAAGACGCCGATGCTCTCGAACTGTCGCACCAGGGCGCAGCCATAGAAGGTGAGGTCGGGCCGAATGCGGGGAATCACGGCGTCCAGGGTGTTGAGGATCTGCCCGCCGCGGTAGTGCACTTCCGGCGTCTCGGCATCCAGTTTCATGTAGCACTGCTTGATATCGTAGAAGTACATATGGTGCCCACGCTCCTCGCCGGCCTCCATCAGCCGGCGATTGCTGGGCAGATCCGGGTTGCTGGCGAGCAGCCCGATGTGCAGCCCGGAGCGCTCACGGGTGTGTTCGGCGTAGTGGGTCTGCAGTTGCTCATGCGGAATCTCGCCGCCGAGAAACGCGGCGGCCGGGTCCACCAGCACGCGGCCCACCATCGCTTCGCGGCCCAGCAGCATGCGATAGCCCATGGAATCGCGGTTGGTCAGCGTCAGTTCGATCTCCCAGCGCTGGCCGTCATGCTGCAGCGATGTGCGGATCACGTAGCGTTTCTCGGTCACGCCGCTGGAACTCTTCACCAGGCGCCTGTCGATGACCGGCGCCTCGCAGCGCACGATGGTGCGTCGATTGTGCTGCAGGGGATGCACCTCGAAACCCACCCAGAGGCTGTCGTCACGCTTGAAGGATTTGATGTTGAAGGCGTGCAGGGCGGAAGTGCGGGCGCCGGAGTCCACGCGCACCTTGATGGCCGGGATGCCCAGAGCAGGCAGCGCGCACCATTCCTCGCTGCCGATGATCATCCTGGGTTCAGGCGTGCTCATCGGGGTTCCGGCAGCGGGTGATCAAACCGTTCGTCGAGCCGTCGAAGGCCGTGCAGGGCAAGGGGCTGCGCAGCGCGGCATGCAGACGTTCGCCGAGCTGCTTGCCGAGCTCGACGCCCCACTGGTCGAAGGCATTGAGCTGCCAGATCACGCTTTCCACGAACACCTTGTGTTCATAGAGCGCGATGAGACTGCCCAGCGTGCGGGCGCTGAGCTCGGGCAGCAGCAGAGTATTGCTGGGCTTGTTGCCGGCGATGCGCTTGTGGCGCGCCAGCACGCGGGCGCTTGTCTCGTCGCGACCCTGGGCCAGCAGTTCCGCCAGCGCCTCGTCCTCGCTCTTGCCCTGCATCAGCGCCTGACTCTGGCTGAAGCAATTGGCCAGCAGATGCGCGTGCTGGTCCTCATCCTGCGGGTAGAGCGTGCGCACGATGCCGATGAAGTCCGCCGGAATCAGGTGCGTGCCCTGGTGCAGCAGCTGATGGAAGGAGTGCTGGCCGTTGGTGCCGGCACTGCCCCACACCACCGGGCCGCTGGCCATGCGCAGGGTCTCGCCGTGACGGTCGACGCTCTTTCCCAGACTCTCCATCTCGAGCTGCTGCAGGAAGGCCGGGAAAAGATGCAGCGCCTGGCTGTAAGGCAGGATCGCCTGGCTCGAGGCCCCGCAGAAATTGGTGTGCCACACCGCCAGCAGTCCCATGATCACCGGCATGTTGGCTTCCAGCGGGGCATCGCGGAAATGCTGGTCCATGAGGCTGGCGCCTTGCAGCAGCGCGCGAAACTGCGCCATGCCGCAGGCCAGGGCGATGGGCAGGCCGATGGCCGACCACAGCGAGTAGCGTCCGCCCACCCAGTCCCACAAGGGGAAGATGTTGTCCGGATCGATGCCGAAG
>JACCDH010391264.1_pt1 | contig 25412 bp, 14 predicted proteins | sample 7442481 | NCBI WGS metagenome assembly JACCDH01 (sample SAMN15323433, study PRJNA562643) | freshwater metagenome | isolation source: river surface water | place: USA:Blue River Watershed | collected 2017-08-15 | reverse complement strand
CGGTTGACTTAAGATGTAAATCGTTGATTTACGCATGAGGTAAAACTACGTAATTATTGATAGCAGCCCTAAAAAAAAGCGGATAATTTCCGAAGAATTTATCCGCTTTTAACGTATTGGAGTTTGTTCGCTTAGTGCGATTTACTCACTATTATTTTCTGGCTGTATTGATTTATGCCATCCGTAACTGTTACCACGTACAAGCCTTCATGTAAAGTTTCGGTTTCGAAATACGCAATGGTACTTCCTTTGTTGATGCTAGCCGTTTTCACTAATCTTCCACTAGCATCAGTTAAGTTTACGACTAAATCTGTTTTCACCAAATCACCAACTTGCACCGCAATTAAGTCGCTGGCCGGATTAGGGAAAATATTCATGCTTAATTGTTCAAAAGCAGCCTGCGATAATCCGGTAACAGGTGGAGTGTACACGGTAGTTGTTTCGGTAACCGAGGTTACTTTACGGTTAGCATACACGCCATAAAATGTTGGACCAACTGCATATGGGTAAGCTGAATTCCAATTGGCATCAACTGTGGCAAAGTAGGCGTAAGTTCCGTTTGGATACTCAGGAGTTACGCAAAAACGACCGTTGTGTTCATCTAAATATTCAGGACTTCCGGTATGAGTTACAAACTCGTAGTCTTCGCGGAAATAACCTAATGGATAAGTAGTACTCACCGCAGGACCATCACCTACATCTGTTCCATCAGCATGATGTGTGCGAGCAGTAATAGCACGTAATTGGTAACCCGATTTGATGCGCACAATACCTCCGGTGCCATCCGCATTCTTGTATGCATAAGCTCCGTAAATAGGAAAGCCGTCATACGCATAACCAATAAGCGGTGAATGTTTAGTACTATCAATCGTATACAAGCCATCGGCATCATACAAATTACACACGGTTGAAACTACATTTAAATCTAATTTAAAAGCTGATGGATTTTGGTGGTGGTGATAATTTCCCATGGCCGGATGTCCTTTAGCACAATCAAATCCAGGACGTTCAGCTAAAACGGCATCACGGTTCCAAGCTTGGGTGGCTGTTGGCCCACCCGGACAAGGAGGGTTTCCCGGACCTCCGCACAAAGAGTTGGTGGTGGTATTCCATGCTACACCATCGCGGTAATCAAACAAAGCCACTCCATTAATAAAAATACCAATATTGCCACCGGTGGTAGCTGTTGCCGTTCCGGTATTCGCAGTAGGATTTAACGGAATAGCAAAAATGGCATTTTGGTTTGTAGCTTGTGATGGATTTCCATCTTGAAACGGACCGGTTGGGTAAGATGGAACTCCTGTTGTAGTAATGTATACTGTGGTTGCAGAGTATTCTACTTTTTGACAGTTTACCAAAATACCATTGCTCTGCTTAGTAGAGTTGCCGGCCATGTAGTAGCTTCCGGTTTGTGTGGTGTTTTGCAGCCATGAGGTTACTGCCGGGCCCTGGGCCATTACTGCAGAGGTTGTCAGTAATAAACTCCATTGTAGAAGGTATTTTTTCATGTAGTGTAATTTGGTTTAAAGGGTTTGACGAGTTTATGGATTTTTTCTTTCGGTGCTCCACAATAAATCTTTCGGATATTGATGTTGTGGGTTGAAAACAAACGACTTATCGTTTAGTGTAAGTAGAAAAGCGATGAGGTCGGCCTTGTCGTTTGCTGTTAGTGGAATAGGTTTTTTGAGCTCCTTTGCCAAATTCAGAGTGTGCACAATCCCTTTGGTGTAATGATTCAATACCTCGCTCAATTTAGTAAAACGCCCATCGTGCATGTAAGGGTAGGTGTAGCTGAGATTGCGTAAGGTGGGTATTTTAAATAAATACATGTCGTTTTCTTTTTGGGTGATTTGCCCTCTGCCACGATCGTTCAAGGTAGAATCAATTGGTAATCCATTATTAGCAAAAGCGTAGGTAGAGAATAAGGGCTCGCGGTGACAACTGTTGCAAAACTGTTTAAACAAGGCATAACCTTTACGTTCTTGAGCCGTAAACGTATCACGTTTTTGTATCACAGCATCATACTTACTGCTAGCTGAAACTAAACTAAGTTGGAATTGAGCCAAGCTTTTCAGTAGGCGTGAACCTGTCATTGCGGTATCACCAAAAGCTTCTTTAAATAAACGTTGGTATAAGGGAATAGGTCTGAGTTTTTGCAACACGTTTGGTAGTGTTTCGCCCATTTCTTTGGGGTGAGTAATAGGCGCCAAGGCCTGCACTTCAATATGATTAATGGCTCCATCCCACATCATCTCTTTTTGCCAGGCTAAGTTTTGTAATGCGGGAGCATTTCTTGTTCCAATTTCATCACGTATACCATGGCTCAATGCATGGTCGGTGTGAGCAAACGCATTGTATGAGGTATGGCAAGAGGCACAAGAAATTTGGTCATCAGCCGAAAGAATGGGATCATAAAACAACGCTTTACCCAAGGTAATTTGAGCCGAAGTGTTTGATGCGCTGAAGGTATAATTAGGTGCATGAAAGTGATTCGGCCATGGTAATAAACTAGGCAAACCCGCAGCTAATAAAAGCGGTAGTCCAATTATTCCTATCCAAAATCGTTTGCTCATGGTTGGGTAGTAAAGGAGTTGGCAAATACCTTACTCAATTTTACGGCTTGCGCTCCTGGCGACATGATTTCAGGCTTATCTAAATAATTTGCTTCGCTATCCAATAGTTTGTCTAAGTGAACAAACAAGGTAATTTGTTCTTTGGGTTGAATTGGAAATGAAATGGTTTGACAAGTTGAATAAGGAGAAAGATAGCCGCCAAGATGAAATTGAAAAGCATGATTTCGGGTAGATAATTTCGGATACGTACCTTCCAGTTTTACATTAATGTAACCACTTTGCCACGACCAATACATACCATACATGGGGTCTAAATCACCTGATAAGGCACCGTTACTATTACTTAAACTATCTGTTCCAATAGTTAATCGTAATTCGTTATAAACAAGTTGCTTTGATATATTTTTAAAAAGAGTATCCGCTGTTTCAAGATTCCATAAATAAGTAGTACTGTCTGCGTAAACAACTTGGCCATTATGAAGCAGAGAGAGCTTACCTAAATAGCAAGTAAACTTGGTAATAGTTATGCTATCGCTTGTATGATGCAGAGGTAACTTTTGGTTTAACTGCATCGTTTGGTTGTGCCATAATGGAACAATACGAACCTGTGCAATCAGCGAGTTGCAGCACAACCATAAACAACTAATCAAAAGTATAATTCGCATACCTGTAAAGAAGGTGTAAACTACATAAAAAAAGCCGTTTCGCGATACAGCAGAAACGGCTTTTTGATTAATGTATAATTAAACGTTTGACGGTTTGTTGTTGCAGGTTATCGGTTATTTGCACGTAATATACTCCGCTTGGCAAGTGGCTTACATTTATCCATTGCCCGGATGAATAATTGTTTATTGTGCTTAATTCAACACCCATTGTTGTCATTATTTTTACATTGCCTTGAACAAGGTTGTTTATTTGAAACACGCCATTACTTGGATTGGGGGAAAGTTCGTAAGCGGTGAAAGTAGGGGTAGTGGCAATAGCAACCCAATTCGTGTAAGTGAAGGTATTGTTTAAATTAACATGTTTTATTCGGTACAATACCTGATTACCTACTTGCTCTGAGTAATAATGTGTGAAGGTGAACTGTTGCGTTTGCGTAATTTGAGGCGGTGTGTTTACTGTACCAACAGACTCAATTAAACCGGTTTCGGGATTAATCCATTCTACTACAAAACGACTGCTGTTACTTGCAGAGGCTACCAACCAACTTACCTCATTAGTATTTGCACAAATAGATTTGCCTTTGACTCTAATAATGGTAACCGGCAAAACACTCCCTGCGCTGCCTACCCCGAAATAGTATGTACCTGAAGTAAGGTTAGACACATTGCTTTGTTGTTGGTATTGAGGAGTTGTTCCGGTTAATGCAGCTACGCGTATGCTATCAGCACTCCAAGCGGTGTTTTGTCCAGCTTTCCAATGGGCAACAAAACTGGCATTTCTTGCAAAACCACCTAACTCATGATTGGTTTCCCAACCTAAGTTAATAATGGCATTAGCTACATTGGCTTGTGGTTCAACCAACCAAGTATTAGAAACAGCATTCGTGGTTTGTAAAGTAGTTTGCAACTCAGGATTAGAGAATACTTGGTCTCTCACCGCTAAATTAAACACAACAGAATTGCTACTTCCGTGTTGAATACCAATAGCAGCAACACTTCCCGAACCTATGCGTAAACTTTTCTGTATTCCGGAGGCAATAGGTAATATTACTTTTCCGGTGTTCACTGTATTAATAAACGACTGAATGGTTTGAATATCTTTGGTGCTTTCAAGCGTTCCATTCACGATCAAACTTCCTGCAGCATCTAGCTTAATGGTGTCTTGCGCATACAAAAGTGCTCCGGCCTGAACGGTTACCGGACCATTAATGTAAAGTTGAGCATGAGCGCCAAACCATGTCGTTAAAAACAGTATGGTATAAATGATTCTCATACTTATTTTTTAGTCGCTTCTAATGCTTCAATACGTTTTAATAACGCTTGTATTTGTTGCTCTTGAGTTTCTACTTTGGTGTTTAACTCTTGAACTGCTTTTACCAATGGCACAACAAATTGCGCATAACTTAAACTATAGTTATCGGTTGAATTAGTTGGTTTATAAACACCATCAAATGTATAACCGGCCTCTATGGCTGCTTGCTCTACTTCTTGTGCAATAAATCCTGAACGCACAACTTGTGATGCTTGTTGGTATGATGATGCAGGAAGGGCAGTAGCGCCATTTTTTTGCGTAAGGTGTTGGTATAACTTCTGTGTGTTGAGGTTATACGTTACCGGACGTAACTTTAAAATGAAATTCAAACCGGCTACGTTTTCCGCTACATTCTCTTTAAAACGACCATCACTCAAGGTACCATATGTTCCTGCACTTCTCACATTAACAACGTTTACGTTACCTAAAGTTACTTGATTGTTTCCGTTGCTAATAGCATTGTTTCCTAATGAAGTAGCATTAGTAATCGAATCAAAACTGATATCAGCACCTCGGCCTAAAGCGGTATTATTGCCTGAGGTAAGGGCTGTAGTTAATGCTCCAAAACCAACTGCAGTATTGTATTCTGCAGTAGTATTGGCATACAACGCATTATTTCCTAAAGCAGTATTTCCTACTCCGGTTGCGTTATATAGAGCTTGATTACCAACTGCTGTATTGTTTGAGCCTACAAGGTTTAAATACAAAGCTCCGTTTCCTAAAGCGGTGTTAGCTGCACCGATGGTGTTGCTAAACATACTTGCTGTTCCTACTGCGGTATTCGACCCACCCAAAGTGTTGTTATATAAAGCGTTGTGGCCTAATGCGCTATTCGATCCACCTTGTGTATTTGCAAACAAGGTTCCGCTACCAACACCGGTATTAGATGAACCTGAAGTGTTGCTGTATAATGAACTATTACCAATAGCTGTTATTGAAGAACCTGTAGTGTTTGTATATAAGGCATTCGCTCCAATACCCAAGTTTGAAGAACCGGTAGTATTGTTTCTTAAACTATTAATACCAATAGCACAATTGGAGTTACCCGATGTTAAGTTATTTAAACTGTTAAATCCGATGGCCACGTTTCCTGTTCCATTTGTGAATGAAGGATTTCCTCCGGCATTCGGGCCCCAAAACGTATTGGCTAATTGTTGATCGATGAAACCCGAACGAACATTGTTTACCCGAAACTGAAGTGGCATGGTGTCGGTTGTTCCGATAAAGTAGCTTGATGGAATACCTGCGTTACCTTGTAAACTCCAACCGCCAAGCTGGTTTACCCAGCTTAATTGCCCGCTTCCGTTGTTGGAAAGCACTTGTCCTGCTCCACCTTGTAAACTTGGGAATTGATACGCCACATTATTAATGCGTTTTACATCACCCAAACTATCCACCTGAAATTGTGAGTTGGCTCCAACCGAAAATTTAGCAAGTGGATTGCTTGTACCCACACCCACATTTTGTGCATGCATGGCATAAGCCATTAAAAATAATCCCGAAAACGTGTACAGTTTCTTCATATCTGGTTATACTTTATAAATAAAGTGCCAAGATATAGAAAAACAGAAAGGGCCGAGGTACTATTATACTTTCAGCCGTGAATACTCAATAAAATGCACTGAACATTAACAACTATTTAGTATGTGTTATCTGAAAAGCTCGCTAAGTTTCTCTTCGCGGTACTCAAATATCTGCTCCACACGCTTGCGCACAAATAGTGCTGTAATGATGGGTTCTAAAATCCACCCCGGAGCTAAATATTCTACGCGGTCAATCATTTCTGTTCGGCCATCACCAAGGTCTTTAAACTTATGGGTATGGTGCCATTTTACGTAAGGACCTTTTAATTGCTCATCTACAAAACAATGTGGCGGATCCCAAGTGCTGATTACAGTTTTCCAATGAAATGGAATGCCATTTAGTTTGATTTTATAGTTAATTAACGACCCCGGATACATGGGTATGGGCAGGGGAGTTAGAATCTGAAACTGTAAATCGGGAGGTGTAAGTGCGTTTAAGTTTTCTGCTTTACTAAAAAACTCAAATACGGTTGATAGGGGTTTATTTATAATCGTGGTTTTCTCTAATACATGTGGTTTCATGTATAGTATGACAAGTAATCCCTTTAAAAAGTTTTGCATAAAAAAAGCCCGACACTTGGTCGGGCTTGTGGGGAGTTACTTCTTTTCAAGTAGTATGGAGATTTTATTGAAATCAGCTGCGGCATTAATTACACGTTTAAACTCATTGAACTGTTCCATCGGATAAGTTAAATCGTTGTAGTATTCCGAGCAGTAAATGGTAAGCTTATTGCCTTCCAATTTATAACTCGAGGTGAAACCGAATGAAGGCTGTTGATTGGCATTCATATATTCGTATTTCATGTTTAATTTTTCTAAACCTTTTGCGGTGTAACCTTCCGGTAACATCACCACAATTTCACGCTCATAACGGTGTGCCGGACCAATATCAATTGGGTTGATACGTGGCTTGTCGGCATACATTTCTGATTGTTGGCCAATCACTTCACCAATTTTAAACAACATATTGTTGCCAACCGGTTCAATATAGTAATCGGTAGTTAACTTAGCCTTAATCACCAATGGTTTGTGTACATCATCTAATGATGACGGGTTGTAGTTTTCTACCACCACACTTTCCAATGTTGCGTCTTTTGCTAAGCCTTTCACAAATCCCTCAATAAAGGTTTTCTTGCTTTCATCGTTCATGATGTAGTAGTAACCTTTAATACCTTGATCAGCATAACCGTTCATTTCACGGTTGTAGTTTAAGGTAATTTTATCGGTTGTCGCATTAAACGCAATGCTGTATTTCTCATAGTCTACACTCTGTTTTACATCATTACCGGGAATTAATTTTATAGATGCTGTTGCCGAAGTCATTTCACCAATGGTAAGAATCTTAACAAATAAACCGTGTTGGTTTAAGAAATCAGAACTAATGGTTCCAATTCGTGCTAATGACTCTTGCGGATCGATAAATTGTTTGGTGCTTGGCGAGTAGAACAACACATTTCGTAAGTACGACCAAGAGTCTAATTCCGGATCAAAACGCTTGTAGTCTTTTTTACAAGTAAGCACATACTCTACATTAATACCTGCTGCACGGTATGTTTGAGCCATAATTTGGTTGAAACGGAAAGGAGAAGCCACTTTCTTTTTAAAGCTCTCGGCATATGTTTCCCCATCGTTTACATTATCGTTAACAGAGATATTCGTTTTGAGGTAGTTTTCAATCATGAATAGTTTCTCTTCTTCACTTTTGGCACTCTTCAAATCAATTTTACTCAATACCTTATCAATGTCTTTTTTGTGTTTATCATAGTTATAACTCATACGATCGAAGAAGATTCTACCCAACTCCGGCCATTTTGAATTCATTTTGTTGTTAGCGGTGTTTTTATGGAACACATACTCTACACGCAACTTATTAGCATTCTCTAACGAGTATTTCTCGTCCTCATCAAAGGCAGGAATATTTTTACTGATGCCATAATACACATGACGTTCATTGTTTACCACCGAATCAGAAATGTTACCAAAACGATTGTAGGCTTTGCATTTAAATTCTAAACGCTCCGGAGTAACTAGGTAAAACTCGGCTTGTTTCACCGGGCTCGACATTTGAAAATACTCACTTCCATACAAGTCGAAATCAGCCAAACGCATGGTAGATATGGTTTCAACCAACATGCCTTTTTCTACACCTTTAAGTGCAATCATATTGTATTTGTTGCCATCTTCCTCCACTTGAATAAAGTCCTTCTCGGTTGCTTCAAACACTACTTTGCCATTTTTTATTACACGTGTTTTAATGCCAATTAAGTTTTGCGACTCCCAAGTAGGTACATACACTTTATTATTTTCCTCCACCGATTTATCATCGTTTAAGTACTTAATGGTGTGACTTACATAAAATGCATCTAAACCAGTTTTCTCGTTATCGGCATATTCATTAATGCGTTTCACCAATAAGAAAACAGTATGGTTAGCCTTATCTGCTGAATCGGGAGTGAAAAGCATAGGCTTATCCTCCCAAGTATAGGTGAGCGAGTTAATGCTGTAATCTTGTGCGTTAGCTCCAAGTGCACAAGCTAGGGAAAGGGCTAAAGCCCATTTTTTGGTGCGTGTAAATGGCATATTATTTACCTGTTTTGGTTAGTATTACTTGTTCTTTGTAAATTTTATTGAGTTGATCAATGACTTTGTTCCATTCATCAAACTGTTCTTTTTTCACCTCTAATGTATTAAGGTGCATGTTTTGTTTAAAGACGATTTTGTTGCCTACTTGCGCGTAAGTGAATTCATAAGATACCTGCTCTGATTGGTAATTGGCATTTTTAGGCAAGCTCTTAACCGTGTACCCGGTTGGTATTTCCAACACATAAGTCATTAACTCGTGTGATTTGTAGTTAAACTCTTTGGCTGCTTGTCGGCCACCTGCTGTATCAACCTTGTAACTGCTGTATAATTTTTCAAGCGCCATGTTAACATACAAGTCTTGTTCAATAGCTTTCACATAATCGGGAAGGGTATAGGTAGATGTGATTACCAAAGGAGTATCGTTATTAGCATAGTTGGATACACTCACCTCATTCACTTCACATTTATTATTTCCGGTTTGTACTACTCTTTTCAAGTAGTCAGTTAACTTGTCGGTTCCGGTGTAGTAAATATTATCAACTAAATACCCTCGCTGGTAACCGGTGAAGGTTACTCGGTTGTTTCCTTTTAACGTTCCATTAGCCTCTAATTTTAGGTAAGTAGAGTCGATACGCATATTATCTTCTGTTGTTAACTCAGGTACTTTTTCGATAATGAATGAATCGGGGGAAATGGCAATCAAGCCTTCTTTACCTTGAGTGAAACCTGATGGTTGTCCGTAAGGAGTATGTTTAGAAGTTCCATCAATAAAAATCCATTTCCCTTTGCGTTTTACTGCAGCAATCATGTGGTTACTGGCATAACCCAAAGGCAACTGTTCAAACGAATAAGGTAAATCGCGTGTACCAATCCAAACCAAGTAAGCATCTATTCCGGCCGATTTCAACATCACGGTAATAATGCTCGCTAAGTCTTTACAATCGCCAAAACGCTTGTGATAAACATCGTTTGCTTCACGTGGTATTTGTCCGCCTAAACCATCTTCAAAAGCGATGTATTTTAAGTTTTGTTGTACCCAATAGTAGCATTTACGAATCACATCATCTTCGTCTTTGGCTACACTTTTAATAGAGTCGACAACCGATTTTAATGCGGGGTCGATAGGATCTTTGTTTACTTTCTCCAAATATTTATAGCTGAAATCATACAATCTTTTCGGGTCTCCAAACAATGGTTTCCAACCTTCTTTGGTTTTGTACGATTCGATGTAGATGTAAACATGTGGCTCGAAGTAACGGTCGTTAACGGCATCGCCATACGATTTAATTAACGGAACATTTTTAGCTTCCCAACGATGAATGGTATATTTACCTTCACGCGTTACAGTATGTGTTACTTGAGAGCTATCGCCAAAGAATCGGTAGTTAATTTTTACATCATCACTCACTTTTACAGTATGGGAAACGCGCAAATGTGGAGGCCCCCAATAGAAATACATGGGGCCCAAGTGACTTGGGTCGTGATACTGATACGTGTATTTCATCTCAGAAACTGTACCCGGAGTAAGGGAAGAGAAGGCAAATTTCTTTACTCGGTAACCATCGTAAAAAATGGAACCATTATCTAATTGTCCTTGATCTTTAAATTCCTTCACCACATTTTTCTTAAATCCACCTTTACCATCAGGATTGTATGAAGAGGCCTCTAAACGTTTAATCGTAAAAAAAGTAGGAGAGTATCCAATTTCTCGTTCACTATATCCCACATTTTTATTATCAATGTGGAGCATCTGATTCAAATGGTCTGATTCAATATCAAACTCATTATTCTTCATCCCAATACGAACAGTTTGTTCTCTGTTCAATACCAAAACTGTGTTTCCTTTATAGGCTTTGCTCAGTTCTTCATAGTTAAAAACAGGCTGCGCGTGTAGGCTCAAAAACGAACCTACACTCATCAGCGCTATCCAGAATTTTTTCATGCTTAGGATTGCTTACAAGCTTTTATTGTACATATAATTTATGGTGGTTACTTTACCGGTAGCAGGGTCGTAAATTTTAGTTACGCCATGTTTTACATCTAACAAGTAATTCACCTCTTTCGTAAGTTTACCGGCCTCGTTGTAGTACTGCGACAATCCGTTTTTATCATCATAGTAGTAACGTTCAACCTTCATTAAATTACCATTTTGGTAGTAAACTTTGTGTTCTCCTTCGTAGTTTCCATCGATAAAATCAGTTACTACATGAGGTTTGCCGGATTCGAAATTACGCGTATATTTTCCTTGAGTTAACCCATTTTTTAACGTGTAACTTAAAGCTAAATTACCATTAGGGAAATACGTTTTGATATCGCCTGTTTCGTTTGGAACTAAAATAGGAGCAACCAATTTTCCATCTTTACCTAAATAGCTGTATTGAATAAGAACCCCACCTTTGTATATAGCATCCATAATTAATGTTCCTTCGTAGCTATACACTTTGTAAGGACCATCTAATAAGTCATCTATGTAATTGCAATCAACCTCCACTTTACCATTATTGTAGTAGGCAATGTATTTACCATTGTAATTTCCTTTTTTGAAATAGGAGATACGTGTTGGTTTTCCGCTATCATCAAAGTAACGCCATAAGCTGTCTTGTTCACCGTCAACGTAGTTTCCAACTACATGGAGTTGTCCATTTTCATGGAAGCGTTTAAATAAACCTTCGCTTTTACCGAATTTGAACGTTTCAATCACGTTTGGTTTACCATTACCGAAGTAGGATACAAACGTTGAATCTTTTTTACCACCTAAATAACGACCAACATAAGTTGGTTTGCCATTCGGCATTTTCAACTCATAATGTCCGGTACCGAAGTTTAGTTTACTGGTGTGGTAGTATTTGCCGCTGGTATCGGCTTGGTAATAATTATTAAAGAATCCATACTCATAATAAGCATAGCCTTCAGGTTTACCATCTTCCGTGTAGCTCTCCGCTTTACCGTTTACTTCATCTTCTTGGTAAAACTCTACCGAATTAATCGTTCCATTTGAGTTAAAGTACGACCACTCACCAACACGTTTACCATCTTCATAGTAACCTTCAGTTTGCGTGTTGCCATTCATAAATAATGATTCGTAATAACCACTACGCTCATCATCTTTAAACATAACACGGTAGTTAACCTTACCATTTTTGTAGTAATAAGTCATCAAACCATCACGTTTACCATTGGTGTAAGGTACTTCGTATTCCAAAGTGCCATTCTCGTAGTAATATTTCCAAGTACCTTCGTTTTGGCCATTTACCATTTCTCCCTCAATAATTTTATTACGGAATTGGCTGTAACGAACAAAGTTTAACTTATTGCTTTGTGTTTTGGCCTCGGCCATCACTTTGCCTTTCTCGTCATAATATTTATACGAGTCTATATTGCCATTTTTCACAAAGAATTCGGCATAAAGCACTCCGTTTAAGTCGTACCATTTGTATGAACCTTTTTTGGCTCCATTCTCGTAAAGTTCTTCCTTCTCTAAATTTCCATTATCGTAGTAGTATTTCCAGTTGCCGGTTTCTTTGCCTTTGTTGTAATACCCAACTGTTTCTAGCTTACCATCTTTATAATACCATTTCCATTCACCATCACGCTCACCACCCGAGAATGATCCGGTTACTTTGCGAGTACCATCTGCGTAATAGAAGGTAGCCGGGCCATTCAATTTATCTTTTGATGTTTTGGTATCTAAATTAACTTGGCCATTTGGATGAAATGTTTGGTAAACACCTTCGTTAATACCATTCTTAATCATCTCCTTCGTACTCAACATACCAATCTCATCATAGCCTTCGCGCATGCCATCCAACTTGTTGTTAAGCACATTCATTTTTGCTTTTGTGGTATTGTTAGGGTTGAATAGAACAAGCTCGCCAACTAATTTGTCGTCTTTGTAATTATCTAACTCTTTGCGCGAACCGTTTTTGTAATATTCATATGATTCGCCCTGAGTTTTTCCATCAACATACGTTTCTGTTTTCTTCAACTCACCACTATTGTAGTAGTATTTCCATAAGCCATCTTTCTTACCGTTAACAAAATTTCCTTCAGCAGTTAAGATGTAATTTTCAGAGTAAATTTTCCAGTAGCCAATGTTTTGATGGGCATCATTTTCTTCACCAATCGCTCTGAAATAGCCATCTTCAAACCAAAGTCGCACTCGCTGTTCTTTACCATCAACAGTGATGGTTTTATAGTTTCTAACCTCGTCTAGTTTTTTGCTTGCCCAACTTTGAAATGCATCAACTTCTTTAGCTTTACTTTTGATTTTTGCTTGAACATCGCTACCATTAATGTACCTGAAGCTATGTAATGCAGCACCTTCAAAATGTTTTTCTGTCCATACTTGGTTGTAGAAATTCACATAAAAATTCAATAACCAATTATCCGATTTATAGTCATTAGGCAACTTCTCGCAAAGCACTTGCATTTGTTTTAAGATGCCATAGTTTAACTTAATAATCGATTTATAGCCTTTTTGTGTTGCAGCTTTAGAAAGAATAATCAAGTCGATTTCGTCTAAGTCTTTGGCAAACTCAAAATGTTTGGCATCTACCTCTTCCTCAATACTAAATTCATTATTAGCAATGTTCTCCATTACTTGTAATGCTTTAAAAACCGACTCATCGTCTTGGTTAATTAAGCAATACATGTTTAATGCCATTAACGCAATGGTTGGCTTCTTTGCACTTGCAGCCAAAATACCAATACGCCAATGCGTAGCACTTGAGTATGGATTCATTTTTATGGCTTCGCCATAATACTTCAATGCGTTATCCCAATCTGTAGCTTTTGCATAGGCTACTGCTTTTTCATGTATGAATTGATGAGCAAATGGATACTTTTTCAAGCCGTAATCATATACCTTTAATGCAGAGTCTTTCTTTCCCCATTCATCCAAAGTGGCAGCGTAATTTAATAAGAATAGCTTGTCTAACTCAGTATTCAGGGCCAATCCTTTTAAAGCTACCTCAGCAGCTTTCTCATATTGCTTATCTTTTTGTAGAGAGAAACTCATCTCATACAACGCAGTATGGTAAAAAGAGTCGTTCGGATTTACTAGCGCATACTTTTTTATTGCGTCTTTGTAACTTTCTGCATCATGCAGCTTAATACCTTCCTCAATACACACCAGTGGCTTCGGATATAGATCGCCTATTTCTTGTGCATGTGAGATGTGTGTAGAAACAAGTAAGGAAGTAAATACAGCTCCCGCTAGAGCTTTACAGGTTGAAATCTTCATTTGCTTTTAATAATTGACTATCCCAAAAATATTAATTGTTTTGAGTTATAAAAGGATTTCGCGAAAAAATAACACCTTTGTTGAGTGAATTATTTACGCGCAGAGCAGGTTACCAAACGTTACGGTGATCGAGTACTATTTGAGAATCTTACATTTAGCATTGAGCAAGGTGATAAAATTGCCCTCATTGCAAAAAATGGAACCGGAAAAACTAATCTATTAAATATTCTAGCCGGAGCTGATACCAGCGATGCCGGAGGCAAGGTTATTATCGATAAAAATATCTCGGTTGCTTACTTGCCTCAAGAACCTGAGTTCGATCCCCGTTTAAAGGTTTGGGATGCTTTATTCAATAGCAACAACGAGTTATTGAATGCCGTTGCTGAATATGAAAATGTGCTTGCTCTATCGGAAAGCGACCATAGCGAAAAAGTAATGTCGAAGTTGCAAAGTGCCATGGAACGCATGGATGCTCTGAATGCTTGGGATTACGAAAGTAGGGTGAAACAAATTCTCTCCAAACTAAATATAACCCGCTACGAGCAACCGATTGAAAGTCTTAGCGGTGGACAACGTAAGCGTTTGGCTTTAGCTAAAATACTTATTCAAACTCCTGATTTGGTTATAATGGATGAGCCCACCAACCATTTGGATGTGGACATGATTGAGTGGTTGGAAGGTTTTTTAAAGAGCAGTGATATTACCTTGTTTTTGGTGACACACGATCGCTATTTTTTGGATGCCGTGTGTAATGAAATCATTGAATTAGATGGAGGCAAACTGTATACCTACAAAGGAAATTACGCTTACTTTATTGAGAAAAAGGCAGAACGTGAGTTTAACCTGGAACGTGAAATTGACAAGGCTAAAAATCTATACCGCAAAGAAATAGAGTGGATGCGTAGGCAGCCAAAAGCCAGGGGAACCAAGCAAAAGGCGCGTATTGATGCGTTTTACGAAACCAAAGAAAAAGCTCAGCAAAAAGTAGAGAATAAGAAAGTGGAGTTGGATATGAAAATGCAGCGCTTGGGTGGTAAAATTATCGAGCTAACGAACATATCAAAAGCTTATGGCGAACAACAAATCATAGATAAGTTCAGCTATATTTTTAAACCGGGCGAACGTATTGGTATTATCGGTAGAAATGGGGTAGGTAAGAGCACCTTCTTAAATGTATTGATGGAATTAGAGGCCATTGATTCGGGTAATATCAGTAAGGGCGACACAGTTGTTTATGGTTATTATTCGCAAACAGGCTTACAAATTAAGGAAGACAAAAGGGTATTGGAGGTAGTAAAAGATATTGCCGATTATATTGAGTTAGGGAGAGGTGAGCAAATTACGGCCACCCAATTATGTAAGCGCTTTTTGTTTGACGATAAAATGCAACACACCTTCGTGAGTAAATTAAGCGGGGGAGAACGTAGGCGTTTGTTTTTGCTCACAGTTTTAATGAAGAATCCTAACTTCTTAATTCTGGATGAGCCAACCAATGATTTGGATATACAGACACTGAATGTGTTGGAAGATTTCCTAGAGAACTATAAAGGTTGTTTATTAGTGGTTACGCACGATCGTTACTTCATGGATAAACTAGCCGATCACTTGTTTGTATTTGAGGGTGAAGGAAAAATCCGGGATTTTAATGGCAATTACCAAGATTACTTAAATGAACAAGAGGAGTTAAAACTACAACCAAAGGCCAGCGAAAAGGAGGTAGAGTTACCGATTAAAGCGGAAATTCCTGTTCAAACTAATCTCACTGCAGCACCGGTAAAACGCAAACTTAGTTACAAAGAACAACTCGAATTAGAGCAAATTGACAAGGAGTTGCCCTTATTGGAGCAGCAAAAGCAACAACTTACAGAACAATTAAACGCTGGTTCATCAAATCATGAGGAACTTTTGGCTTGGGGAAATGCGTTGGAAGAAATAAACCGTAAGTTGGACGAGTTGGGCATGCGTTGGCTTGAATTAAGTGAATAGGGTATATCCCGGTTTCTTATCATTTCATTTTACTTTATTCATTTTAGCTCCACTTCAGTTGGAGATTGGCCTTCCATTTTCATAAAATGGGCTCTTTTACGTTTGTTAAGCAGGGAAAATAGGGGTAAAATCAGGGATTAACAAGTGTAAAATATGTAAATATATATTACTATAAATGAGTGATTTATATATTCAAATATAAAGTAATGACAGGCCTACTCAGTTTACAATTGTTTTACGAGTTATTAACGAATGTAAACCATGTGAAACAAATGTTAATTACGCGATTTACAATTGTTTTACCTTTGTTTTAAGTCAATATTATCAAGCAATTACAGTTATGGACGAACTTAACAAACGTATAGTAGAGATAATGGTGCGATTTAACCATTCAAAATCCTCTTTAGCATCTGAATTAGGTGTTTCATTACCCCTCATAACTCACATAACATCAGGAAGAAACAAGCCCGGAATCGAACTATTGCAGCGTGTTTTGCTTAAGTTTCCTGATATTGATCCTTATTGGTTATTGTTAGGACAAGGCAACATGCTTAAAGAAGTTGCAAAACCTGTGGATGTAAGTCCGGTTTTGGCAGAGTTAAATCAGGTTAAATCATTAATTACAAATGCATTAGATACCAACACAACGATGTTGGAATACCATAAATTGTTGTTAGACGAGGTTCTTCACTTGCAAGAAATGAGCATAAAAATACAGCATTCAAGTGAAGATTTAGCTAAATTGGAACAACGCCTCAATAAGGTTCAAGAACAATTAAGAGAAATTGGAAGTTAAACTTTAGTTATATATTCATAACTAATTGATTTAAAATGGAAAGAGGCGAACTAAGTCGCCTCTTATTTTGGTAAAAACTGTAAGCCGGGTTCTGTTCATTTAGCCTGTGCTAAACTTGCCAATCATTTATCTGGCTCCAATTTCACAACTGGAATCTAAGCAGCCTACCCATTACGAAAACGCGAGTAGCGTTTCGCCTCAACCCGTAGGAAAAGGCCTCGTAACCTATTTGGCCTTGCAACCCGTGAGGTTTACCTTGCTCCGTCTATTGCTAGCCGGACGGTGGTCTCTTACACCGCCTTTTCACCCTTACTGCACTTACGCACAGCGGTATATTCTCTGTGGCACTAGCTGTAAATCCAACATTACATTGGGTTTCCTACCCGTTAGGTAGCACGGTACTCTGTGTTGCCCGGACTTTCCTCACTGAACTAAATCAGAGCGATTGGCCGTTTTTACATCACAAAGGTATGAATTAATTGGAAGTTGGGGCGTATTTCTCCTTCAAGTAATCGTAAATAGCATATTGAGCGCGTATTGAAGGCTCATCGTTCCTCACGAATTTGTTGTCGTAATCGCTATCTATAAGCCTAGCTTTTACGTTATCTCGCAACTGAATGTTGATGATATCGCGCAATTCTTGCCTGATTACAGGTTCGTAAATAGGAAAACCACACTCCACACGATTGAATAAATTACGCGTCATCCAATCGGCACTGGCCAAGTAGAGCTGTTCATCGCCACCATTGCAGAAAATATAGACCCTGGCATGCTCTAAAAAGCGATCTATTATACTAATTACTCTAATGTTTTCACTTAAACCTTTAATACCGGGAACAATGGCGCAAATGCCTCTCACAATTAGTTCAATTTTAACTCCGGCTTTGCTGGCATCATACAATTTATTAATCATCTGTTCATCCAACAAACTATTCATTTTTGCAATGATGTATGCAGGCTGACCTTTTTTGGCATGAGCTATTTCCTTGTCCACCGCCTGTTCAAAGGTCTTGAACATATTATCTGGCGCTACCAAAATATGCTCAAACTTCATCTTTTTAGGATGTTGGAACAGCATATCCATCAAGCGGTCGATATCTTTGGTGTATTTAGTGTTCTTGGTAAGTAAACCATGATCACAGTAAATACGAGAGGTAACACCGTTATAATTACCGGTTGCTAAATGGGCATAAAGAGCCTCTTTGCCATCTTCTTCGCGGTATATTAAGCAAACTTTGGTGTGTACTTTTTGTCCGGGTTTGCCAAAGTGAACTCTAGCACCTGCTTCTTGCAATTGATTTGTCCAATAAATGTTGTGTTCTTCATCAAAACGGGCTTGTAACTCCATTAAAACCGTTACTTTTTTCCCGTTTTTAACCGCATTTATTAAGGCGTTTACTACGTTACTGTGTTTGGCTACACGGTATAGCGTAATTTTTATGGCCTTTACCTTCGGGTCAATCGCAGCCTCGCGCAACATTCGAATCAGGTAATCAAAACTTTGGTAAGGATGATTGAGGAAGTAATCTCTATTTGATAGGGCATCAAACATGGTTTTAGCACGATCTAATTCCGGAATCGCAATTGGTGAAATGGCCGGGTAATAGTGATTCGGATGACCCACCTTCGGAAAATCCATAAAATCCTTAAAGTTGTGGTAACGTCCACCGGCAATTAAGTTTAAATTACCTAGCTGTAACTTGTCAATAAGTAATTCCAGCATAGGCTTTGGCAGCTCAGCGTCATACACAAATCGGGTAGGACTGCCTTTTGAACGTTGTTTTAGGCTTCGTTGTATTTTCTCTAGTAGGTTTTTGCGTTGATGCTCATCGTCATCATCACTGATGGTAAACTCAGCATCACGAGTCATCTTTATGGTATAAGCCTCAAATTCATCATAATCAAAAATATTGAAGATACGCTTTAATGAGGTTCTGATTACATCGTCTAGGTACATGATGTAAGTTTTACCATCCGTTTTAGGCAGAATAAAAAAGCGATTTAAAGGCGATTGAGGAATCTCAATAATGGCGTGCTTAGGCGTAATTTTTTGCTCTGATTGACTCATGCGTACCGCTAAGTAGATACTACGGTCTCTTAGGTGTGGAACGTTTTTTAAGTCATCAATAATAACCGGAAATAGGTAAGGCATTACCTCGCGTTTGGCGTATTCCACAACCATTTCACGCTGCTGAGGAGTAAGTTGATTTTCATTTAAAATGAAGATATCATCTTGTCCTAATTTAGTTATAATTTGTTCGTATGCTTTGTTAAAACGTTCATTTTGTAGCACGGCCATACGCTGAATCTCCGCCAAAATTACCTCCGGAGCGAACTGAATGGGGCTTCGTTTCCCGATTTTTTGGTTTCGAAGTAAACTAGCAACACGCACACGAAAAAACTCGTCATTATTAGAAGAGAAGATAGCCAAAAACTTGAGGCGCTCTAGCAAGGGAGTATCTTCGTTTTCTGCCTCTTGCAGCACGCGCTCATTAAATAGCATCCAACTTATTTCTCTATCTTTATATAAATACCCTTTATGGTCTTTAATCATGTGTTGGTAAAAGTAAGGTAACGTGCACAAAAATAAAGCTACAGTTATACACCAAAAAAACAGAAAGCCTGTTTTGTATACAACTTCTTAAAAATTAACGTTGACTTAACAATAGAAAGGTTTGGCATAGTTTTTACTTTTAGCTAAATAACCTTTAGTTTGTACCCAGGTTTATTATTAAATACCAAATTTGTATGAAGAAAATTGTAATGCTGCTGGCAGCAGCTGCAACCTTTAGCGGAACATTTGCACAAAACAGTAATGTGGAGAGTGCAGCCGTTTATCTGCGTAGTAACGAAATTCCGGATGCCAAGAAGGCCATTGACGAGGCTGCGGTGCATGAAGACACGAAGAACAACCCTAAAATGTGGTACTACCGTACCGCAATTTACGACACGATTTTACGCAACAAAGAATATGCTTCTTTAGTTGATGCCAATACGGTTGAGCAGTTTGTTATTGCTGCCCGTGGGTGCGTAACTACTGATGAGAAAAAGCGTTATGAGTGGTATTGTGCTTCTCAAGCCATTGTACAAGCTTCATTTGATGCCTACAACGCTGGTTGGGATGCATTGCAAAAGAAAGACTACAACAAATCTGTTAAGTTTTTTGAATACGTTATCGCTAATATTCCATTAGATAAAGATGGTCAGTTGAAGAAGAATAACTTAAATGAGCGCGCTATTTATGATGCTATTTACCGTTCTGCTTTTATTGATGGTAAGTACGATATCGCTCAAAAGTATTCTCAAAAGTTAATTGATATGGACTACAACAGTTCATTAATCTATTACTTCAATGCAGAAACTTATCTTATGGCGGGCGATACCACCACCGGTTTAGCAGTAGTTGAAAAAGGTCGCAATAAATTCCCAACTGATAAGGATTTGATCAACTACGAGTTGAACATTTACCTGAAACAAAACAAACAAGATGTATTGTTGAAGAAAATCGGAGATGCATTAACCAACGATCCAGAGAACTCTACTTTAATTTATGTACGTGGAAATATTTACGACCGTTACGCATCTGACCGTTTAACTGCATCACGCAAAGCCGATGAGGAGGCTGAAAGGTTGAGTAAAAAAGCTAAAGCAGAGAAAGTTCCTGCTAACAAAACAAAACTTGAAGCTCAGGTAAAGAAACAACGTATGTTGGCTGATTCTTTATTGAAAGACATGAGAACCAATGCTGGTTTAGCTGAAGCTGATTACAAGAAGACAATTGAACTAGCTCCGGAAAACATGGACGGATATTACGCTATGGGCGCATTATTAAACAACTACGAAAACACCTTATTAGTTGAAAAGATGAATGCAGTAACCGGTGCAACACAAGCAGAGTACGATAAAAAATACGAGCCATTGCGCAAGCAACAAATGGAATTGTTGGGCCGTTCGTTAAAATATTTCCAAGACGCGTTATCAATTGTTGATGGTATGAGTGAAGGTGACGATGCGAAAAAAGCAGAGAAAAAGCGTAACAAAATTTTGGTATTAGAATCTATAAAATCGGTATACGCAAACATGAATAACCAAGAGAAGTTCATGGAAACTAAAAAGCAAATCGAAGAGATTCAATAAGTTTATTAAATAGGTCTCTAAAATGCCGCAGAAGTTACTTTTGCGGCATTTTTTGTTTAATCTAGCTATAAAAACCACAAAGTAAGCCATTGAAATAAATTTAGATTTGATACCTAATTACAATCCTATCTTGCCTTATCAAATTTTATTTCATGAAACTCACCCCCACAAAAGTAGGACTTGGCATTGCCGTAATTCTGCTTCTTTTTAGCACTCAAGCTATTGCTTTAAATGGTAAAGTAAATGGAGGCACAACTGTTTGCAAGTTAATCCCTCAACAAATCAATCTGGCACTGAGTGCGCATACAGGTACTGTTGTCAAATGGCAGTCAGCAGAGGCTCCTTACAGCACATGGACAGATATCATTCATACCGGAACCATTTACAGTTTCAGCAGCCCACAAAACACCACTGCATACCGTGTGGTGGTTTTAAATGGAAGTGTTCAAGAGTATTCGGATACTGCTTTGATTAAGGTTTCTCCGGTAACACAAGCCGGAGCCGTTATTGCAAATCAAACTCAAGTTTGTTCAGGCACATTGGTTACGTTTACCCTAAACGGAAATAATGGTTCGGTGGTGAATTGGCAGTATGCAAACGATCCCTCTTTCACCAATTGGGTTAATTACAGCTCAACAGGAAATAGTATTCAACTTGCAGTCACTTCAAGCACTCGCGTGAGGGCAATTGTTCAATCGGCACCGTGCTATTCTGACCCAAGTACAGCAGCCACAGTAACGGTTACACCGGTAGGTTATTTTTTACAATCATGGCAATTTTGGAATCAGGCTGCCGGTTGGTCTTGCAACCAAGTACCCACCTTTACCACAGATGTTACTATTCCCGGTTGGGTTAAGTACGCTATAAATCCTGTGATTAATTCAAATGCTGAAGCAAACAATATTTATATTGGCGACTACTCGAGTTTAGGATTTTACACCCTTGGTACGTTGAATGTGAAGGGCAATATCACAATCGGTCAAGGGGCAACATTTTATCCCAACAATGGAACTGTAAACTTTGCAGGCAATGCGGCTCAAACCATACCAGCGGCTACTTATGGAGCAATGAAAATTAGTGGGGGTGGAGTAAAAACACTATTAGGTAACACCACCATTACAGGCACTTTAACACTCGATAGTGGGATTATTTTCTTGGGTAATAATAACCTAATCATCGAAAGTACAGGATCAATAATAGGAGGTAATAGCAAATCCTTTATTGTGGCAAATGGAAGTGGAAAGCTAATACAGAAGAACATTGGCAATAGTGGAAGAACTGGCGCTATTCTTTTTGCGCTAGGAGCAAATGTGAACTCGTATACACCTATAACGATAACAAACACAGGAACCACAGATGATTATGCGGTAAATATGCTCGACTACCAAAACTCCTCTTACAATTCAGGTTCACCTGCAGGTAATACCTACAGTGCCAATGCTGTTGGCAAAACATGGATGATTACAGAAACTACCTCGGGAGGAAGTAATTTGTCGGTTATTGCACAATGGAATCAAGGGGATGAGTTGACCAGTTTTAACAGAGCAAATGCAGTATTAAATTATTACAATGGAGCTGCAACAGCCATTACCGGAACATCTTTGAGTGGTTCAAATCCATATCAAATAAGCGCTACCGGCTTAACCGCGTTGTACCCACTTGGTATTACCAGCACTTCCTCACCACAAGGTCCTCCATCGGTTGGAGGTATCCTAAGCGGAGGAGGAACAGTATGCCCGGGTTCAACCAGCGGAACGTTATCCTTAAGCGGACATACCGGAAATGTGGTTAAGTGGCAATCGTCAGTAAGCCCTTTTACAACATGGACTGATATAAACCACACCGGCAGCACCTACACATCAGGAGCATTATCGGTATCTACTGCTTTCAGAGTTGCAGTTCAAAACGGAACATCACCTATAGCATACTCAAGTTCTGTTACCGTAAATGTTGGTGGAAGTGGAGGTAGCGTGTTTAATAGTGGAAACCAACTTATTCCTGCAGGAACGTATTGTTCAATAACTATTGATGGTGGCGGAATCAAAACACTTACCGGTCATGTAATTGTTACCGGACAACTCATTTTAACCAACGGAGTTGTGCAACTTGATAATTTTAATTTGACGCTTGAAAACTCGGCTACAATTGTTGGTGGAAGTGATATTGCATTTGTTTATACCAACCGAGCAGGTAAACTTATTCAACGTAACATAGGCATTGGTGGAAAAACAACGGATGTTTTATTCCCGGTTGGTGCAACCGCCAATTTATACTCTCCAATTACCATTAAAAACACGGGGACTGCGGATGATTTCAGCACACAAGTATTGAATCATTTAAACAGTTCATACAATGGCATAATACCTACCGGTACAACCTTTGCAAATAGACATGTGAACAAGACTTGGTTGCTTGAAGAGGGAGTAAATGGGGGTTCTAATCTAGCTGTTACTGTTCAGTGGTTATTGAGAGATGAGTTAGTGGGCTTTGATAGAAATAAAACAACATTAGAAACATACGCAGGTGCAGGAACGGCTGTTGCACAAGGTGCTGCTTCGGGCAGTGGTCCTTATACGTTTAGCTATAACGGCCTTACCAAAATAGTTCCAATTGGTTTATCAAATGAGCCCGTTACAGCTTCACCAACCAGCACAGATGTGGAAGTAAACAACGTAAACGGATTAACCTTAAATTCCAATACCAGCATAAGTAGTAAATTGATTTTAACTAACGGATTACTTTATTTGGGCAATTACGATTTAACTATAGAAGCAGGTGCTCAAATTGTTGGAGGCTCGGCAAATTCATATGTAGTAACGAACGGTGCCGGTCGCTTAATTCAAAAAAATATTGGAGTAGGTGCCAGAAGCGGTGCCATTTTATTTCCGGTGGGCGGAATGAATGGATATGCTCCAATAACCATCACAAACAGCGGAACTGCTGATTTATTTGCGGTAAAAGTATTAGACTTTCAAAATACCTCTTACAATGGCGTTAACCCAACCGGAACCACTTATACCAGTGCTGCTTTAGCTAAAACATGGTTGTTGGAAGAAGGTAGCTCAGGAGGATCTAACTTAACGGTTACCACACAATGGAATGCTACTGATGAGTTACCTCAGTTTACCCGAGCTAATTTAGCTTTGATGCTTTACAACGGTGCAGGAAGTGTAATTGGGTCGGGTGCTGCTACAGGTGCCAATCCATACAGTTTTACCGCAAATGGCATTACGCAAGTTTTACCTATAAGCTATAGAACAAACACCCAAATTACTCAGCCAAGTCAAAGCAGTTTGGTAGTTAATTCACCAAGCGGTGTTACCTTACAAGCAAATACTACCATTACCGGAACACTTACTTTAACCAATGGTTTATTGTATTTAGGAAATTATGATTTGATTATGGCCAACGGTTCAAGTATTGTTGGTGGAAACTCATCCTCATATATTGTTACCAACGGTAGCGGTAAATTAATACAGCAAAACATAGGAGCGGGCGGAAACACCGGAAATGTAACGTATCCAATTGGTGCAAATGCAAATTCGTACACACCGGTTGTGATTAAAAACACCGGAACAAAAGACGATTTCAGTATTCGGTTGTTAACTCACTTAAACTCTTCATACAACGGTAATAGTCCAACGGGAACCACGTATAGCGCTAATGCAGTAGCTAAAACGTGGATTATAGAGGAAGCCGCGGCCGGAGGTTCTAACTTAACCATAACCTTTTTGTGGAATGGGTTGGATGAGTTAAGCGGATTTGTTAGAAGCAATTTAATGGTTCAACGATACAATGGTGCCGGATCTCCAATAAGTTCAGGTGCAGCCACAGGAACTAATCCATATACCTACACTGTAACGAATGTTACCCAGTTATGGCCATTTGGGTTACACAATTTTTCAGCTTCGCCATTACGTGTTGCAGGTAATGATGGTGTAATGAACAATTCTAATGCGAATGCCACCGGATTAAACCAAAACAAAGAAAATGTTAGCTCAGGAATAGCTAATTTGGCTCACGAGGTGAATGGGATGAGCGTATACCCAAATCCGTTTAATCAGGTTATTATGGTTAACCAAGTAACCAAAAGTGTGCAGGTAAAATTAGTTGATTTAACCGGACGTGAACAGTTAATAGAAACCAAACTAATTGGAAATGGTATAGAGGTTAGTTTAGTTGAACCCATAGCAAAAGGAATTTATCTGTTGGTTTTACAAGGTGATGGAATGAATAAGGTGATAAAAGTGATTCATGAATAAAGAATAAATAGGAGTTACATATGGCATAAAACGGAGCGCATTAACGCTCCGTTTTTTTGTGCCGTATAGTTTGAATAGGGTGTTCATAGGAAATCCTAAATATTGAATAACAAACAGAATATCAGATAATTGTGAAATACACTATTTAACATAATGTTAATTATAGGGTAAAATGAACATTCTAAATTTAAGTTTATTAGCGTATTTAAATCTTGTTGACATTAAAGTACATTTATCTTACTTTTATATAAACCTTCTAATCTCTTACACATG
>JACCDH010217813.1_pt1 | contig 25413 bp, 27 predicted proteins | sample 7442481 | NCBI WGS metagenome assembly JACCDH01 (sample SAMN15323433, study PRJNA562643) | freshwater metagenome | isolation source: river surface water | place: USA:Blue River Watershed | collected 2017-08-15 | reverse complement strand
GCCACTCTGCTCTCAGACATGGGGCACAAGCCTGATGCCTTGCTGCTGAGCCGCGAGCGCTTTACCGCACACGAAACTGTGTCGCAAGGCAGCGTGACGGTGGACGGCCGTGAAAACGCCTCGGTGCAATACGCCACCTGCTGCCGCCCCGTGCCGGGTGACACCATCGTGGGCTACCTAGGCCGCGGCGAAGGCTTGGTGGTACACACCGACAACTGCGGCGTGGCGCAACGCCTGAAATACAAAGACAGCGAACGCTTCATTAACGTGGAGTGGGCCGAGGAGCCTACGCGCACGTTTGAAGTGGCAGTGGTCGTGACGGCAAGCAATGGCAAAGGCGTGTTGGCGCGTGTGGCATCGGCCATCACGGGTGCTGAAGCTGACATTACCTTGGTCAACATGGCCGATGAGGTGAGCGGCCAAGAGGCGTTTGACTTGCGCTTTGTCATTGCCGTGCGCGACCGTGCGCACTTAGATGCTGTGCTGGGCTCGCTGCGTCGCGTGCCTTCTGTGCTGCAAGCTCAGCGTGTGGTGTCGGGTGTGGGGCGCGAAGCGTAAACGGCCGATCGCTAAGGCTTAAGGCTTTTCAGCCACAGGTGCGGGGTAACGCACCTCAACCACTTCTACTTCTTGCACGCCCACGGGCGTGACCAGCTTCACCACATCACCTTCACGCGCTTTGAGCAAGGCGCGTGCAATGGGGGACACCCACGTCACTTCAGCCTTTAAGCTGTCAGCCTCGTCAATGCCTAGGATAGTGACAGTGCGCTCCACATCAGCCTCATCCACATAGGTGACCGTGGCACCAAAAAACACTTGGTCTTTGCCGTGGTGATTACTGGGGTCGGTGATTTCGGCAATCTCTAAGCGCTTGGTCAGGAACCGAATACGACGGTCAATCTCGCGCAGGCGCTTTTTGCCATAGTGGTAATCGCCGTTTTCTGAGCGGTCACCATTGCTGGCAGCCCAGTGGACGATTTCGACAATGCGCGGACGTTCGTTATCTATCAACTCAAACAATTCAGCGCGAAGCACGGCATAGCCTTGCGGCGTGATGTAGTTCTTGCTACCCGCAGGCAGTGGCGGCAGGGTGAGGTCGTCATCCTCGCCATCGGTCTCACGGTTGAAGGCTTTACTCATACGAGGCTAGCGATCAGTTCCAACCAATTACTTGGTAGCCGCGCTCTGCCAAACATTGCTGTACAAACTGACGGTAAATGCTGCTACCACCCACCGATTGGCCGGCTGCGGTAGCGGCTGCTCCTGCGGTACCAATGGCCGCAGCACCCGCTGTGATGTCACGCAAACTTGGTTTGTTACCACTCAAAACGGATCCCACCACTCCTGCAGTCGCGACCCCTGCTGCGCCAGCAGCGGCTGAACGACCGGCATCCACTTTGTTCACAGCCTTCACATCCGACTGCTGTGCCAGCTCTGCACAAAATTTAGCATCTGCATTGGCCTGCACAGGGCCTACGCGCTGGTAATGCGCATTGGGATAAAACGCTGGCTTAGCAATCGGCGTGGCACAACCACTCAGAAAAATAGCCGAAACGCACGCAACGGTGGAGATAGAGAAGAGAAAACGATGTTTCATAGTGAAATTTTAGATACTCAAACGAGTTCAATGAGACAAAAGAAAAAGGGTTTACATCCGAAGATGTAAACCCTTATTCAATTTGGTGCGGCTGGCAGGACCAGACTTGACACAAAAGTTAAGCCCTTGATTTAGATCGACTTTTTCCACTGCTTGACCTTGGATCAGGTCTGTTTTGTGGGAACCCAAAGTGGGAACGGTTCCCACTGGGTCAAATGATCCTATCACCCTGCCTGCATAATTCACCACAAGCAACAAAAAATTATTGACATGGCGACTCGATCCCCTGCTCCACGATATGGCATTGCCGAATGGTTTGGCCAAGACATTCGCGCCCTCAGTCCAGCCGCTCGAAAAAGGCTCGGGCGTTTCTCCTACGCTCAGGCATTCGACGTTCAAAAAATGTCAGCGCAGGAACGAAACGCGTTCTGGCTGCGGGAGTTTGGCGAAGCTTACACTGACGGCGAGATGGACGCGCTCGAATGCCCGTCGTTGTCCAATCTCGCCCCACGTTCGATTTGTAATAAATCAGGCGGCGTGTGCTCCATGCGGCAATACGGCTCGCAAAATGGGTTGGGACATCCTGTCTTGGCGGATCGACCGCCAACAGTGTGCCCCTTACGCTTCCTCGAAAGCGGAACTGTTCTACGCTGGGTGGCTGAAAAAATGCTCGGAACCCGAAGCCCAATGATTGTCAAGGAAACTCCTTTTCTGCGGAAAATCAGTTCTTTAACCGAAGCGACTGGCCCCGACGAACCAGACGGCAACGAAAATAAGCGCGCTGGGCGCATCGATTGGATTTTGATTGATCCCGCATCAGTAGACACCGACTCACTAAAGTGGTGCGCCTTGGAAACCCAAGGGGTGTACTTTTCGGGCGATAAGTGGGATGGCGAGTTCAAAGCATACGCCGAGAATGGCAGTCAGCTTCATTACCCGATTGGCCGCCGCCGTCCAGATTACCGCTCAAACGGGCCTAAGCGGCTTGCACCTCAGTTGTCGGTTAAGGTGCCTGTATTGCGGGCGTGGGGCACAAAAGTCGCGGTGGTCGTGGACGATTACTTTTTCAATCAAATGGCTGAATTAAAGCCCGCGTTTTCCCGTGCAAGGAATGAACAAGACCACCTCGACAGAGCGGAAGTTGTCTGGTTCATTGTTCGATATGACGAGAACATGAACATGGTGCCAGCATCTGTGTACTACTCTGATTTGGATAAATCAGTGGATGCGCTGAACGCCACGGAACCGATTGAACGCACCTTGTTTCAAACCAACTTGAGAGAGTTGATTCAAAACCCTGCGCGTGCGGGGAGCAAAGTATTTAACTTGCGGGACGAATAAGCACTAGTTCTTTGTGAACTTCGTGGTGAGTGGATTTCATGGGAACCTGAGTCACCCTGAATTCAAACTGCTTGGCCAGTTCTCGAACTTCGGGCGAATCGTCATAGGTCATCATGACGTTTCCGCGCACGTTGGCCATGGTTTGAAACAGACGGTGATGATCCAAAGCGTGATGCCTGTACAGGCGTGAACCCGCCCGTTTGCCCCCTGCTGTGTACGGCGGATCAATTAGGAAGCAATTCGTCTTACCTTTGGCGTGCTGGGCAATTAATTCAAACGCATCGCCTGCGAATACGCTAACGCGATCACGAAAGCCCTGAATCAAACCAAAACGCTTCACGAGAGTTTCAGGATACCAGCGAGACGACAAACCGCGTCCGTTCTCACCCGTTTTCACCAGACCCGCACCAGGTGCCAATATCCCGCCACGTTGCATACGATTTTGAATAATTGTTCGCCACGCCCGTTCACGTAACGTCCGAGGTTCGTTCGCCAGAATGCGCCTCACAGCTGATTCTTCAACTTTGAACGTCAAAATCTGGCGGGACACCCAAGCAAGGTCATCTGCTGGTGCTTCAAACAAAACTTGCCAGACGGCTGCCACAGCCTGATCCAACTCACCCAGGATCACACTCTTAGCTCGCTTTTCATGGGCAACCATCAGGCCGCAGCTTGCACCTCCTGCGAATGGCTCGATGAAATGGTTCACCGCTCCCAGCGTGGATAGCCAGCGTCGCAATTCTGGAACAAGCCATGTCTTGCCGCCTGGGTATCTGAACGGTGAAAGTTGAACCACCTGAGCGACGTTCGTCGGAGGTGTCAGTTCCTGAACTTCCGTCAACACTCGTTCAATGAGCGGAGCTTGGTTTGGGTTCAGTAGCAGCGGGCGAAGACTCTCTAAGACGCTTTGACATTGTTGGTGAACAAAAACCGTGCTTCGATGGATGCCTTCGGCCTTGAGTCGCTCAAGGCGACGGTGCTGGCGCTGAAGGGCTGTGGTGTCGGCGATCATGTCGGTGTTCCGTGAATGTTCACGTTATGATATACCAAAAACAAACCGTGAACATTCACGACCGCGCAAAGACTCTCCAGTTGCGTAGTGAGTGGGGACACTGGCGTGATGTTTGAGCAAGGTACGGTGCTGTCATGGCCTGAACATGCTGCGACCTCTATAGCCCACCGTGTCCAACACCTCTTCGGTAATCATCACGCGATCGACATAGGCGGGCAAAAGCAAACCGATCCGCTCGTACTCCTCCAACTTGGTCAAGGACTTGAAGGCGCACTCTTGGTGGCGACTGGGGGGACTGAAAGGTAATTGACGTTTGAACCAAATTTCCTCGTCGGTGTAGGTTCGCTCCATGCTCACAAGTTGTTCGGCATCAATCACTTCCACTGTGAAAGCGTGAAAAATGCTCCAGGCAGCATCTTTGATAGCCTCTTTGGGATGTGTTGAGAACACCTTGTAAAGGTTGGGCGCATGTCGGCAAGCCTGATGCATCAAGCGCAATGTGTCTTGCTCACTCATAAGGTCAAAACTCCCAATTAATTAAACTGCCATTGGTAGCAGATTTGCGATTGGGCGCAACTTTTAGTCGTCCGTCTTCATCCAAGGCGGGGTAATTTTTGTTTTGATTCGCGGCACACGTGGTGTTTTAGGGTGCTGGCGATCAGTCGTACCCGTCTCGGGCTGCGGCTGGATAAGGTCAGGCGGTGGCCCTCCCCTGAACACCGCCATGCCCGCCTGCCAGTCGCCTATCAGGTCGGTGGTGGCCTGCTGCTGGCGCTCCATCTGGATGCGGATGTTCTCGGCCTCAATGCGGGCGATCTCGGCCTGCTGCTCGGCGATTTGGCGGTTGGTGCGCAAAATCTCTTTCATGAGGCGATCCAAGTCGCGCATGATGTCCTTCATGGTCTTAGGCTCACCGTCTGCCCGCACGCCGCCGTAATGCTTGGCAGAACAGGCGCGAAACGAATTCACCACAGCGCGGCCTATGCGCGAACGTGGCACGGGGTAATTGCCCATGTGGCGGTTCATGGTCTGCGCTCGTTGGTTGCGTTTGGCGACTTCGGCGCCTCGGTGGCAGTGTGCGCCGCGCCGCATCATGTCGTGGCAGGCTTTGCCTATGTGCTCGGCTGGAAAGGCCGTTAAACCGCGTTTGGCGTGGCTGCGGTGGTCAATGCCGTCCGTGCGTTCGTTGAAGTCGGGCAAGGCCGATTTCATGGCTTCGTTCGCCATCTGTGCCCACAGTTGGCGCGTGGGTTCCAGCCATTGCTTGCCGTTCAGTTCTTGCGTTTTGACGGCTCCACCCTTCTTGGGTTCTTTGGGGTTGGCACGCTTGAACCAGGTTGAGGCGTTGCGGGGGATGCCGTCATTGATCCGCTCCGAGATCATCAGGTGGCAATGCGGGTTCTTGTTCTCGCCGTCGGTGTGTATGGCGAAGGTGTAGGGCAGTTTCTCGCCCTTGTCCAAGGTGGTCAGGCGTTCAGAAAACGCATGGCAAAGCGCTTTTTGCTGCTCCAGGTTCAGTTCACGGGGCAAAGCAAATTCGACTTCTCGAAACAGTCGCCCGTTGTCGCGTTCGTACAGGTCGGCAGCTTTCCAGTAATGGGCGGGGTCTTGCCTCGGGTTGGTCTTGGGCCATTTGGGCATGTTGCCGCTGGCGGTGTAGGCGCACTCGTCGGCTTTCTTGGCGTAGTTTTCCGTGCGGGTGATGTAGGCGCACTTCTGCCCTGCGGTGTGGCCTTTGTCTTTGGTGCCGATGGTGGCGTGGAGGTGAAAGATCGCCATGGCGGGGTTCAACCTTCCAAAGCCATTTCAGTTTGAAGGCTGTTTGGGTGTCGGGGTGAAACCCTGACCGCGACGAAAACCACGCCAGTGGTTTTAGAAGTTTCTAGTGGAGCGCAGCGCAACGTCCCCGCAGGGGAGAAACTTCTAAGTGCGCTGTTCGCCACAGGGGCTAGTTGATTTCCGTGATTCATGGCTGGGATTTGACAAAGTGGGGAGGGTCTGATTTATTTAAAAGGATCAAAACCGATTTGTCAAAAGACCACCGCACAAACAAAAGGGCCTCGCTACCGCTCGGCCCTGAAATTAGGAGATTGAAAATGACAGGAACAACACCTGAACCGCAAAAACCCAAACGGCCCGACCTCACCACGGAAGAAAAGATTGCGAAGGCTGAGGCACGGATTAAAAAATTGAGGAAAGCCAGTAAGGAAAACACCCGAAAAATCGAAGATCGAAAAAAGATCATCGCGGGGGTGGCATTGCTCAGGGCGTTTGAGGTTGATCCTGATTTGAAAATGATGGTGCTGCCTGCTTTACAGGCGGCGATCAACGAGCAGGATTTTGAATTTGTTTTTGGAGGTCGAAAATGAAACGGATGGAGTTTTTCTTTGTGGTTTCATTTTTGTTCATGTCTGTTTGTCTAGGCTATATTGCGTACAAGTTGACCCAAGACGAAAATGTAATTTGCTATTTCGCCCAAGGCAATACCAAAGCACAAATTGCCAACCCACCCCCAAACAAATAAAAGAACACTCTCGATAGCAGGGAAAAACTATTTTTCCCCCACTCAGCAAGGCCTATGCTCATGATTGCAGGAATAGCAAAAATCGCACAAATAGAAGCTTTGTAAAACAGTTCCATGGTGGCTCACTCAATGAAAGCCTCGGTATAAGGCGATTGAAAATTTTTGGTCTTATTGTTGAAGACTGACGCTTATTTCATCGACCGTGAACGGCTGGGATTTGCCGCCTTTGCCGTCCATGCAATAAGCCCCCGCTTCACGGCTAGCGCCGTGGTCCATAAGCCATTTTACGGCTTCAGCGTCGGCGGTGATGGTTGCCACGTGTAGCAAGGTCAGTTCACAGTTCAGCGGGTGGTAGCGGATGCCGCTGGCCTTGCCCCACGCCTCCAGTTTGTCGGCGGTCGCCTTGGGGGTGGCTGCCACAAGGTCGAGAGACTTTCCGCGCTGGTTGATATCGAACCCGTCTTTCACGTACAGCGCCAGCAGTTCAAGGCGATCAGGGCGCTTGTGGCTCAACCCGCTGGCTAGGGCGTAATCAGTGGCGGTGTTCGCAGGTGGCAAGGGTTGCCCCTTGTCCATGAATGCCTTGATCGCCCCCACGTCGCCATTGCCCAAGGCGTGATTGGCATCATGGTACTTGCCCAAAACGCGCAGTTCGTTCATACCCTCCTTGATCGCCTCGGTGTCCTTTTTCAGGTCAAGCCAAGCGGCTTGGGCGTTTGCCACGCCCGCAAAGCGACTGGCTAACCATCCGCCTTCTTGGGCTCTGGCTTTGGAGACTTGCCCCAAAATCAGTACGGCCACGGCCAAGAGGGCGACGGTTTGCCATGCGGGCGAACGCCATGCAGGGCGCTGCCCCATCCACATTTTTTTGATGACTGCCCCCGCGCCTTGGGTGGAGTTATCAAGCCAGCGACTGACGGCCTCGGGCTTGATCAATTCCGCCAGCATGACCAGCAAAACAAGCCCAGCCAAGGCATAGCTGGCCCACGCCAGAAAAGGTGCTTTGGGCGCGAGAAAATCCAAGATCAGGGACAACGTGATGGACAACGCGATCACGGCATTGATGGGGACGATCCGCTCTCGAACGAAGATAAACAGGCTCATGCTTACCTCGGGATAGGTATCTGGATCGCGTTGGGCAAACTTGCACCCGCGTTGGCCTTGGCGCTGGTGTAGAGCAAAAGCCCCCCAATCAGCACGAACGGCAAACCCACGATAAAGAACGACAACGGCACACCCACCGCCACGAATGCCCATGCAACCAGTTTCTTGAAGAATCCCCACTTTTCTGAACTGTAGGTTTTACCGTCTTGCGTGGTCAGGGCCACGATGTACGCGCCGTCCACGTGGAGGGTGAGGGGTTGGCCTAGGGCAAGGTTTAGCTTGCCGTCCAGCCCCCTGAACACCTTGGCGCCTTTGATCATCTGGTCGCCGATCTCGATGTAGGTGTAGTTCATGGTTTGGGTGCGCCGTCCTTCGGTCGCCTCCCCCAGCTCCCGCAATGCGCCTTTGTAGGTTTTCATGTGTGCCTTTCGCTCTTGTGCGGCTTGCTCTGTGCTTCCGCTGGAAAGGATCATATTTCATAAAAGGTCAAACTGACCTATTCCGATTTGGCCTTGACCATTGGGCATGGTTTTGTCTGTTCACCATCCCCGATATGTGGCACTTCGTGACCACTTGAAAGCCTTGCGCGACAGGGCGGGGCTGACGCAAGTTCAGATTGCTGAACGGCTTGGGCTGGATCAGTCCTACATCTCAAAAATTGAGCGTGGCGAACGCTATGTGGATGTGCTGTTTTATGTGGATTGGTGCAAGGCTTGCAAGGTCAAGCCTGCGAAGGCGATCATGTCGTTGGATGGCTAACTGTCCACGTCTGAACCTGTGGGGAACCTCGCAAGCCTGCCCATCAAAGGCAAAGGCTTATAGCGGGGTTGTCCATAGGCAGGGTGAAAGCCTGAACGGTGGACAGATGGTTTCCCCCAGACCCCCTTCCAGACAGGGGCACTTCCGTTTTCCCCCCTCCCTTCGTCGGGGGACGGGGCTGACCAGCAGCCCCTTAAAACGGCACTCCCTTCGGTCGTGCTGTCGTTCGCTTCGCTCTCTTTCCAAAACCGTAGCGTGGGGCTATGTATCTGATGGGGGGCCTAGCGGATCGATTCTGAACTTTAAAGTTAAGTTTTAGGGGATTTGGATCATGCCTTCCGACAAGGGGAAGCGACTGAAAACGGTCTGCGTTCGCAGTCCGTTTTGTCGAATCAGATAGTCGCGGACATAGCGGGCGTGGAGCGTTTGGCCTGCCAAAGGCTTCAAGGCTTTGGCCAGTCTGGCTTCAAAGTCTGTGGCCCTTTGCTGGCCTCTGTGCTGCCCACCCGCCCTTTCGCGCTTGGCTTCTTCTGCCTGTCGTTCTGCCTGTGGTGTCCATGGTGGAATGGGGGCGAAACCCATCACGCCCACGCGCTGCCCGAAACGGTGGCGATTGATCCAACAAAACTTCGCCACGCTCTTGCTTGTGGATTTCACCTCATTGGCGGGCAAGGCGGTGGCGAAGCTGGCATTGACGGCTTCGGCCTGTGCCTCAATGGTTGCCAGCAGGGCTTCAAAGCTGGTGGCCTTGGGGGCCAAACCATAGGCCCAATGGCGCAAGGATTCAAACAAAGTGCTGTTGCGGCCCAGTCCTGACGTTTTGACCTTGGCGCGGGGCTGTAGCTCCACATGCTCGGCCAATTCAGCCAGTGAATAAACGCTGTTCGTGGCGTAGGTGTTCCAGTGTGAACTCAAGGGATTTTTGGCAATGAAGTGGGTAAATCCTGCGTCTGCTTTTGCTGCCTCGGTGTAGGCCGTTTGAATGGCTCGCAAATAGTCCTGCGGCGCTTGGTGGCTGTTCTTGCCTGCGCTGACGGGTGCGTCAAGCGCATAGAACAGGTGGGCGTGTCGGTTGACTGGGTTTTGAACCACCAACGAGGGCGGCGGCAAGTTCGCATCCTCTGCGGCAAAGATCGCATTCGGGCGATCAATGTCCAGCACCAGATTGGCAATTCGGCGCGGGTACAACTCCACATAGCGGCACTGAATACCCTGCGCCTTGCTGCGACGTTTGAGGCCGTGACTAAGGTCGTCCGTGGATTGAAACCACGCGGGCAGATTGTTTTCAAACCGCTGTAGGGCGGGGTGTTGGGGGTCTGTCGATAAAAGTTCCAGCATGTCGGGCATTCCTTGAAAAATCCCGTGGCTGAAAAAACTTGACGGCTGGGGCCTTGTGTCGTAATTTTGAAGTTGCTCGCTTCAAAAGTCGTTTCTGACTCCAGCCCCCTCGTAGATTTCCAGCCTCGGGGGGGTTGGTTTTTTCAAGGTAGGCGGTTTGCCTTTTGCCGTCAAATTTTTTACCTACTCCAGCGGACAAAGCTCGTCGAGGGATTTATCAGAGGCAAACGGCTCAAGAAACGGAAATTGCATGCGGCATATCAATTTCAGTTTTTCATATATCTGTTGATCAGGGGTCGTATGTGTAGCCATACACAAATAATATTTTTCCCCATTGTGCTCGGCAAAAATCAACCATTCTCCAGTAGAACGATTTTCGTTGGCACGCAGCTCAAAAAGTTCCACGGTGGTTCGATGGGACAATTCTCTGATCATGTCCTCGGTTATTATTTCCGATTTTTCTGGATCAAATATTTCTTTGATAATTTTCTCCCCCATCCTCCCGCGTTTGAATTCTTCTTGGATATTTCGAGCCAGAAAATGAGCGCTGAAATAATGCTGATGCCATAACGGATAAAGAGGCGGGCGAATAAACTGAGTTGCCTTTTTCATATGACTGCCTCTACCCGCCCCCGATTCCAAATGCCGTATTTGATCTGAAATTGAGAATGGGCTGATACCGTTCACGTCGAGGTTGATGGACATATCTGCCAAAAGCATCCAACATATTCGCTCGTGTACTTCTGGAGCAATGAAATAGCGTTCCGCGATTGACTTGGCTTTATCCCCATCCATTACCAGAACTTGAACTCCAAACTGAGTATGAACATTGAGGTGAAGTTCTCTAAGCTTTGGCATTGCGTATTCCTGTTCTGGCTTTGCGGTCTTCAATCATCTTCCACCGATTCAAAAAGACTTTGAAGGTCGGATCAGGCAATTTCAACCCCTCCCAGTCCAGCGGATAAACCAGTTTCCCCAAAGTCTCGGCCAGCGCCATTAGCCCCACGTCGTGGGTGTAGGTGTTGAAGTGGACAGATTGGCCTGTTTCCCCGCGGTGGCCCGTGATCTGCATGACGTGCGCAGGGTTGGAGTTCAAGGCGTGTAGGCGGGTGATCACGGTGTGCCTGAAACTGTGGAACACTTTTCGGTCGTCCTTGATGCCGCGCTTGTCCAGCAGCAGGGCAAATTGTCGGCCTGCGTTCTTGCCGCGCCCGTTGGCTCCTTCCGTGGTGAACGGGAATAGAAACTCTTGGCCCATGCTCTGAACGTGTTGGGCGTAGGCCACGAAGCCCAAGGCGTTCAGGTGCGGGTGAATGGGCACCACGCGCCGCGCGTCGGCGGTCTTGCCGCCTTCAATCTGGAAACAGGGCACGCCGTCAATGGTTTTGACGTTGGCGGCTTTCAGGCTGGCGATTTCTTCGCGCCGTGCGCCCGTGAACAGGGACACGATGGGAATCCAATAGTGATCTGGTTTGGGCATGTCCTCCAGGTAAGCCTTGGAAAAAATGGCTTTCAGTTCGTCACTGGTGAACGGCTCGTAGTGCTCCACCTTGGCGGACAGTTTGTCCTTGTTCGCAATGAACAAGCCTTCGACGGGGCTTTTGTCGCTGGCGGTGTAGTGGCCGTGGCGGATCGCCCAGTTGAAAAAATCATTGACCTGCCCCAGTCGTTTGTTGATGCGGTTGGCCTTGATGCCGCGCTTTAGGTCGGCGGTTTTCCATTGCACCAGTTCGGGCTTGCCGTACAGGTTGATATCCAGGTCGCCAAAAATGTCGGTGAAGTCTTTGTAAGTCCTGCCCTTTTCCACCAAGGTTTGCGGGGCGTTGTCGTGCTGCTTTTCCTCCAGATAGGTGGCGGTGGCTTGGCTGAACGGCATGGACTTGGCAAGGATGCGCTGAACCATGGCCTGCGTCTGTGGCCTGCCGATGGTCATGGCCTCCTGAATGGGTGGAAATTGGCCGTGAATTTCTTTGTACGCCTTGAGGGCTTCCATCATCAACGCATGGTCGGCGGCTCCGTCGGCCTTCATCACGCCATGGGCCATGTCCAGTTCGTACTTGCGAACCAGTTCGTCTAGGTTGGGGAGTTTGGGCTTTTCGGTCATGGCGCGTTTCCTCTCATAGGCTTCATTAAACGCCAGTGCGAGAAGTCGGGCCGTGGTGGGGTGTCGGGTGCCTAAGCTGTGTAGGCTCTCCCTGCGCTTGCCTGCTGCGTCCGTCCAAACAATGCGGATGCTGTACACGCCATGCCTGTTCTGTTTCAGGCGGGGAACTCGGATCATGTGGGAACCTTAAGTGGTCACCCGATCCGTGGTCAGAAAAGAAAAAAGCCGTTGACGAATCAACGGCTTAGTTCATTTTTGGTGCGGCTGGCAGGAATCGAACCCACGACCCCTTGGTTCGTAGCCAAGTACTCTATCCAGCTGAGCTACAGCCGCTCTGGAAAACCAAAAGTATATCACAGATATTTGGTAGGGCGACACGGACTTGAACCGTGGACCAAAGGATTATGAGTCCTCTGCTCTAACCAACTGAGCTATCGCCCCAACCGAAGCTGTGATTGTAGTTTGTGCGCGAAGGTCTTATTCAAGTATTCAGCCCTGATGTCGAAACATCTGTGACGGCGCTAAATCCAGCGCCCTGACCGTTTTTGACACACGCCCCATGACCTACGAGATTCTTAGCGCTTTCAAGAGCCACATCATTCGCTGGCCACGCCATCTACTGATGGCGGGCAGCCTTTGCTTGCTCGTTGGATGTGGCGGGGGCGGTGGTGGCACCAGTCCTTCAGCGGGAACGTCTGCAGCCCCCACAATCACACTCACCCGATCAGATGCAGGTGCCTCCGTATATCCCGGCAACACTGCTTTGGTATTGCCGCAATTTAACTATGGCAGGGGCACATTAAACTGGATTGACAGTTCAGGCACAGCCCATAGACAACCCATCGTCGCAGGCACAGCAGTCTCAGTGACTCCCTCGCAGACAACAACCTACACACTGTCTGTCATCTATCCTGATCCAACTAACTTTCATGCACCTGAGATCACAGGCACAGCAGCACTCACCGTTACAGTGGTCAACCCACCAAGCTTGATAGCCAGCCTTAACCTGAGCACATCACCCTCAGGGACTGTTACTTTAGGTACCCAGATTCAAATCACACCAACATTCAGCGTTCCTTCAGACCTCACTCTGAACTCAAGCACCATAATCGTCAACGATGACACAACGGCCCCCATTGCGGCCACATCGGGAACACCAGTTATTCATTCTCCGATAGTCAATACTATCTATAAGCTCAAAATTTGCTACACCGATACACGCGTCGTTCCATCGGTCTCTAGTTGCGAGTCACGGAGCGCAACGGTGATTCAAGTCGTATCAGGTCCTACTAAATTAAGTACTGGTGGCTTGCTCAATACTGCACGTAGCGATTTCACGGCTACACCATTACAAAACGGTATGGTCATGATTGCAGGTGGTATCAACAGCGCGGGCGTCGTTGAGAAATCAGTCGAGCTTTATGACCCAGTGAACAACAAGTGGGTTCGAACAGGCGATATGAAAACTGCACGTCGCGGACATGCGGCAACCCTACTGCGCGACGGTCGCGTCTTAATCACAGGGGGCTACGATGGAACGACTGCGACATCAGCGCTGAACAAATCAGAAACCTACGACCCTGCAACGGGTGTGTGGACAAATACGACAGGCACATTGATTCAAGCGCGCCGTTGGCATACAAGCACACTGTTAAACAATGACAAGGTGTTAATCGTTGGAGGTGGTGTTAGCTCTGGTGTCAGCCGAGTTGTCGAGTTGTTTGACCCCATTGCTGGCACATTCACTGCAACAGGATCGCTACAACTTCCTCGTCAAGGCCATACGGCTACGCTTCTACCAAACGGATCGCAGGTGTTGGTTGTTGGCCGAAATAATGCTGACAACACGTTCAACGCTGGGGTTGACTCCTCTCGCACAACAGAGATTTATGACGTCACCGCTGGCACTTGGTCTGCGGGCCCTGTGATGACATATGGCCGCGACTCTCACACCGCCACGTTGGTGGGCAATTCAAATGTTTTATTGGTTTCTGGCGGCTATGGTGCAGGCACAGACAAAGTTGAAAGTTTAGACCTGACTGCTCCGATTCTTAGTTGGACCACAAACAGCCCCATGTCAGTAGCACGTGCGCTGCACACCAGCACTTATATTCCTTCTGTTGACAAAGTACTGGTAATGGGCGGCTACAACGCCACATCGCAAATGCTAATGAGCACTGAACTTTTCACATTGAACGCAATTACGCCATGGTCAAACACTGGTAACAAAGAACTTACCCTTGCCCGCGCCATGCACACCAGCACATTACTAAGTAATGGCAATGTGTTGGTGGTGGGGACTTATTACACAACGTCTGGGACTGTCTCCAACACGGCTGAAATTTGGTCACCTTGATCTCGCACATTCATCCACAACTACCATTCACTAAAAAGGTTTCTTATGAAAAAAATCCTGATTGCTTCAAGCCTGATTGCGCTTAGTTCTGTGTCATGGGCACAACCACAAAAACCCACCTACGCATATTTTGAGGGGCTTAATTTAAGCGCTGGAGTCGCCCAGAACTCGACTACAGCAACAACAACAAACAGCGCGACAAAAGCAAATACCAGCTTAGGTATTGCGAAGCTGAATTACACATTTGCTTTGGCATACCCCGCCAAGCTAGGTGTCAGTGCAACCGTCGACTTAAAAAGCTCAAAAGTCAGCGGCACAGAAAACTTGGCGATCAATGGCCCTAGCGAAATCACAGTAGAACCTGGTGTTTTACTGCGCAGCAATTCATTGCTTTACGGCAAGCTAGGTGCTTACTCTAGCCGCTATGAATCTGGAACAAACCCTACACGCAACCTGAGCGGCATGAGCTATGGCGTAGGTATCAAACATTACGTCTACGGCCAAAACTTCATTCAAGCTGAATGGACACAGCGTCAGGCTGATGACAACCCAGCAGGCTTAGCTGGCGTCAAGTTCAAACAATCTTCTGCAGCAATTTTGGTTGGCTTCAACTTCTAAGCCAAGACAGCTTTGAAACCGCGAGGGACTTATCATCCCTCGCATGAAACTCTCCCCCAGAGCCCTTGGGCTCACCTGCGCAGTACTCACAGTGCTGATTTGGTCATCCTTCATCGTGGTGGCGCGTGCATCAGCTGCACACAATCTTCTCCCCCTTGATATTGGTTTCCTGCGCGTCATTGGCGCTGGCTGTGTGTTGCTGCCTTGGGGCTGGTGGCTGATGCGTGCACAACGTCAATCTGGCGAACAGATGGGTTCACTGATGGGCCTGTCGCCCCTGCCCTTGCGCATCACTGTTTTGGCTGGTTTTTTTGGCAGCATGCTTTACGCCATGTTGGCCTATTCTGGTTTCTTCTTCGCGCCTGCCGCACATGCCTCAGTATTGATGCCAGGCAGTTTGCCGTTGTGGACTTCACTATTAGCCATTGTGGTTTTACACGAACATCTCACTCGTGCTCGTGTCATCGGTTTGGTTTGTATTGTGTTGGGCGACTTATTGGTGGGCGGTGCAAGCTTGCTCAAAGCATTTGATGGCGGCGAGGTGTGGAAAGGTGATTTGCTGTTTGTCAGTGCAGCCGTATGCTGGTCTTGCTACACGGTGCTGGTACGACGCCACACACTTGACCCCGTGCGCGCCACCATTGCGATTACCGCGTTCTCTTGCGTAAGCTTTGTGCCACTTTATGGCTTAGCCGCCTATGCAGGATGGGTTCCTACGCTGCTGGGCAGTGCGCCCGCCAGTGAAATGTTGTTCCAAGCCGTTTACCAAGGTGTGGGCACAGTCATTATTTCTGGCATCACCTTCAATGTGATGATTCGCCACTACGGCCCCGTGCGCTCGACCATGATCACCGCCTTAGTACCTGGACTGTCTGCTTTAGGAGCCGTGGTGTTTTTGAATGAGCCCATGAGCCTCAACCTGCTGGGCGGCCTAGCCTTGGTGACCTGCGGTATTTTGTTTGGCGTGCGCTTGCCAAAGCCTTGAACGACTTACTTGTGACTAAGCGCGTGACTCACTAGCTTGGACGTGATGTCCACAATTTGAATCATGCGGTCATAAGCCATACGCGTAGGGCCTATGACACCCAAGGTGCCCACCACGTGGCCGTCAATTTCGTAAGGGGCACTCACGACCGACAGCTCTTCCATCGGCACGATTTTGCTTTCGCCACCAATGTAAATACGCACGCCTTCCGCTTGGGCCGAGCTGTCTAGCAAACGCACCAACTGCGCTTTTTGCTCAAACAAATCAAAGGCGCGGCGCAAGTTGCCCATGTCGCTAGAAAAGTCGCTCACTGATAGCAAATTGCGCTCGCCGCTAATGACCACATCGTCTTGCGCTTGCGTCAGCGCCTCGGTACTCACCTGAACCGCAGCTTGCATGAGTATGGCAATTTCGCCGCGTAGCGACTCCACCTCAGCCAATAGCTTTTCGCGGACTTGCTCAATGGCCATGCCTGCGAAGTGGTGGTTCAAGTAGTTTGACGCTTCAACCAACTGTGAGGCAGTGTAGTCAGCCTCGGTAAACAACACGCGGTTTTGCACATCGCCTTCTGGCGACACGATGATCACCAACAAGCGGCGGTCAGAAAGCCGCAAAAATTCAATATGGCGAAAGACCGAGCTACGCTTAGGGGCAATCACCACGCCCACAAAGTGCGACAAGTCCGACAGCAAATGCGCTGCATTGGCAATCACTTTTTGCGGCTGGTCTGGCGCTAGCGTAGGGGTCTGCATGTGGCTGCGCTCAGCGGTCAGCATGGTGTCTACAAACAAGCGGTAGCCCAAGGCTGTAGGAATGCGGCCTGCCGAGGTATGGGGGCTGGCAATGAGGCCGAGTTCCTCTAGATCAGACATCACATTTCGGATAGTGGCAGGGGACAGCTCAATGCCTGTGGCGCGAGACAACGTGCGCGAGCCGACGGGTTGCCCGTCGGCGATGTAGCGCTCTACCAGCGCTTTGAGCAATAACTTGGCGCGATCGTCTAGCATGGTCATCCTGTTGTCGAATTTTAGTGATGTAATTTGCCTATGAAATCTAAGTTTCGTCAGATCGCATTGTTGGGCAAGTATCACCAGTCTGTGGGCATTGCCAACGCCTCCTCCCGAGAGACCTTAGAGGGCATTGCTCAGTTCTTGCACACGCTTGGCTGCGACGTTGTCATCGAACACGACACTGCAGCCGGCTCTGGCCTGAGCGGCTACACCGTGATGAACATCGAAGAAATCGGCAAGTCCTGTGACCTCGCCATTGTGCTCGGTGGCGACGGCACGATGCTGGGATACGCCCGACAGTTGGCCCCGCACAATGTGCCGCTCATTGGCATCAACCAAGGTCGTTTGGGTTTCATCACCGATATTCCGCTGAGCGAAGTCAAAACCGCGCTCACCGCCATGTTAGGCGGTGCATACGAAGAAGACCGTCGCGCCTTGATGCGTGCCAAGGTTTGGCGCGATGGCCATTGCGTGTTCAACGCACTCGCTTTGAACGACGTGGTGGTCAACCGTGGTGCAACCAGCGGCATGCTGGAAGTGCGCGTGGCGGTGGATGGCCGATTTGTGGCGAACCAACGTGCCGATGGTTTGATCATTGCCACCCCTACAGGTTCCACCGCCTACTCGCTGTCCGTGGGCGGGCCTTTGCTACATACTTCTTTACCTGCTTGGGTGCTGGCTCCGATTGCGCCACACACCTTGTCCAACCGCCCCATCGTGCTGGCCGACACCGGCGAGGTGACGATTGACCTCGTGGCAGGTCGTGACGCCAGTGCCAACTTTGACATGCAGTCGCTCGCTTCACTCTTGATTGGTGACCGCATCACGGTCAAGCGATCCAACTACCACGCCACCTTCTTGCACCCACGTGGCTGGAGCTATTACGACACCCTGCGCCAAAAACTGCACTGGAACGAGGGCGTGGCATGAGTTTGCAGCACATCGTTTTGCGCGACTTTGTGATCGTGCGCGAACTGGACCTCGATTTATCGAGCGGCTTTTCTGCGCTCACCGGTGAGACCGGTGCTGGCAAATCGATTTTGATTGACGCCCTGCAATTGGTGCTGGGCGCTCGTGCTGAAAGCAGCGTGGTGCGCGAAGGCGCTGCCCGTGCCGAAATTTGCGCAGAGTTTGACACCACACCCGAGATCGTGAAGTGGCTAGACGATGAAGGCTTTGCCGACATTGCCACCGATGGCCAGCTGCTGCTCAAACGCACGATTGATGCGCAAGGCAAAAGCCGCGCATGGATCAACGGCAGCCCCGCTACCGCCACCCAGCTGCGCGCCTTGGGCGACATGGTGCTCGACATTCACGGCCAACACGCTTGGCAAAGCCTCACCCGCCCTGACGCAGTACGCGGCTTGCTCGATGCTTATGCAGGTGTGAACTTGCAAGGCCTCACCCAAACATGGACGCAATGGCGTCAAGCCACCCAAGCCCTGCACGAGGCCCGCACCGCCCAAGCCACACTGCAAGAAGAGCGTGAGCGTTTGCTCTGGCAAATTGCCGAAGTCGACAAGCTAAGCCCCGCGGAAGACGAGTGGGACGAGCTCAACAGCAAGCACACCCGCCTGTCCAACGCACAAGCCTTGATGGATGCCGCACAAGCTGCCATCCAATCGCTAGAAGACGACGACAACGGAGCATTGCGCCTCTTGGCCAAAGCCCAAGACACGCTACAAGACCAAACCGATGTAGAGCCTGAATTCACCGCACTGGTAGATGTGCTGGCCTCTAGCCTCGCACAAGCCGGCGATGTAGCGCATTCGCTCAACGCCTACTTAGGCCGTACCGAACTCGACCCCGCACGTTTGCAAACCTTAGACGACCGTATGTCGTTGTGGATGTCCTTGGCGCGCCGCTTCAAGCGCACACCGCAAGAACTGCCAGCGCTCTATCTAGAGTGGAAAAACCGTTTGACGCAGCTAGACGCCGCGACAGACCTTGAAGCGCTTGAGGCCACAGAAACCAAAGCAGCCGCTGCTTACCAAACAGAAGCCCGCAAGATTTCGCAAGCTCGCACACAATCTGCGCCCAAACTGGCCACCGCCATCACCCAAGCCATGCAAGGCTTGGGCATGCAGGGTGGCCGCTTTGAGGTGCAACTCGACAAGACCGAGCAGCCTACGGCCAGCGGGCTAGAGAGCATCACCTTCTTGGTGGCCGGGCACCCCGGCAGCACACCGCGCCCCGTGGGCAAAGTGGCGTCGGGTGGTGAGCTGTCTCGCATTGCTTTGGCCATTGCCGTGACCACCAGCGAACTGGGCACAGCGCAAACCCTCATCTTTGACGAGGTCGATTCAGGTGTGGGTGGTGCTGTTGCCGAGACCGTGGGTCGCTTGATGAAGCAATTGGGCAAAGACCGCCAAGTGCTGGCCGTGACGCATTTGCCACAAGTCGCAGCGTGTGCGGACCACCATTTGGTGGTGTCCAAACACAGCGACGCGCAAGGCACATCGAGTCAAGTCAACGCCCTGAATGCCGATGCACGGGTGAGCGAAATTGCACGCATGTTGGGCGGTGAAAAAGTATCAGACACCACCCTCGCCCATGCGCGTGAAATGCTTCAAACCTCTGCAAAGACTGGCAAACAATGAAACAAGAACTGGTGCTCATCACAGGCATGTCGGGCTCGGGCAAGTCTGTGGCGCTGAACGCGCTAGAAGACGCAGGCTACTACTGCGTGGACAACCTGCCGCCCGAGTTGTTGCTGCCCTTCGTGCAATTGGAAGAGCAACAAAGCATCAGTAAAGTGGCCATTGCAATGGACGTGCGCAGCGCCAGTTCGCTACCTTTGGTTCCCGCTCAGCTCGCTCATTTGCGCCTGATGGACGTGGATGTGCGCTTGTTGTTCTTGGATGCCACCACCGAAATTCTGGTGCACCGTTTTTCTGAAACGCGTCGCCGTCACCCGCTATCGCGCCAAGATGGTCAAGACGTGGTTCGCGACCAGCAACGTGACTTGGTCGAAGCGATCGAATTAGAGCGCGAATTGCTTTCAGAACTGCGCGAAGAATCACACATCATCGACACCAGCTTGTTGCGCAGCAGCAAGCTGCAGGGCTACATCAAGTCGCTCATCTCAGCACCTGCCACGCAACTGACCTTGATGTTTGAATCCTTCGCCTTCAAACGCGGCATCCCCGTGCATGCTGACTATGTGTTTGACGTACGCATGCTGCCCAACCCACACTACGAACCTGCCCTGCGCCCCCTCACGGGTCGCGATCCACCGGTAGCCGATTGGTTGGCCGAACACGGCGCGGTGGAAAAAATGGCAAGCCAGATCACCGACTTCATGAACACTTGGTTACCTGACCTGAACCTTGACCACCGTAGCTATGTGACCGTGGCCATTGGTTGCACGGGTGGGCAACACCGATCTGTGTATTTGGTGGAGTTGCTATCCAAGCGCTTTGCCAAAGAGTGGGTCACGCTCAAGCGTCACCGCGAACTGGACGTTGCACCTTAATTGCCCAGCAGCTTGCGTATAGGCGCTGGCAGACCCAGCGCTGGCCAATCGGCTTGCAGCACCCACCGGCCCTCACCCATCGCCGCGCCCAACTTCACGGCACTTGGCAAATTCAGTTGCACTGGATGCAGATGCAAATCTTTGTGCGTCAGCACATGCTTGAACACCGCGCCTTCATGCAACTGCGTGCGGTACTTGGCAGGCAAAACAGCCAGCAAAGCATCAAAACTTTCAAACACAGGCAAGCAATACAAGCCTGCCCACACGCCCGTTTGCGGACGCTGCATCAGCCAAACATCGCCGTCGCGCGTGACAGCGTGCAACAACCACAGCTGATCTGAAGTGCGCTTGAGTTTGCGTGTTTTCACCGGATAGGCTTCGGGCTGGCCTTCGGTTTTAGCCACACACGCATTGGCCACGGGGCATTGCACGCATTGCGGTTTTTTAGGCGTGCAGACCGTGGCCCCCAAATCCATCACGCCTTGGGTGTAGCGAGGCATGGCGTTTGTCACATCACGCTGGGGCAACATGGTTTGGGCGATGGCCCACAGTTCTTTCTCGACCTTCGATGAAGCCAAATCGTCTTTGAAGCCCAAATAGCGTGTGAGTACGCGTTTGACGTTGCCATCCAAGATGGCAATGGGTTCACCAAAACACAGCGAAGCCACCGCCGCAGCGGTGGAACGGCCAATGCCGGGCAAGGTTTGCAAGGTCTCAGAATCACGCGGAAACACGCCACCGTGCAAAGCCACCACATCCTGCGCCGCACGATGCATGTTGCGGGCGCGGCTGTAGTAGCCCAAGCCACTCCACAGGCCCAGCACCTCGTCTTGGTGCGCAGCGGCCAAATCAGCCACAGTGGGAAAGCGCGTCATGAATCGCGCAAAGTACTCACGCACTGTGACCACTTGGGTTTGCTGCAACATGATTTCTGAGAGCCACACGGCATACGGGTCTTGCGTGTTTTGCCATGGCAGGTCATGGCGGCCATGCTTTTTTTGCCACGCGACCACGGTGTCGCCAAAGCTGTTTTTCTTTGTCATGGTTTTTGGCACACGGGGCAGCAATAGGTAGAGCGCTGCCCTTGCTGAATGCGGCGAATCGTCGTGCCGCACACACGACATGGCTCACCCATGCGGTCATAGACATGTGCTTCGAGCTGAAAGTAGCCATTCTTGCCGTCAGCGGCAGAAAAGTCGCGCAAGGTGCTACCGCCTTTTTTAACAGCACGGGTCAGCACATCAACCACTGCCAAACGCAGCTTTTCAGCGCGCGGGCGGCTGATGCGGTCAGCGCGTGTGGTGGGACGAATACCCGCCAAAAACAAGGCCTCAGACGCGTAAATATTGCCCACACCCACCACCAGCTCGCCCGCGAGTAACACCTGCTTGATGGCAGATTTGCGTTTGCGCAGGCCTTGTTGAAAGGCATCCAGCTCAAAACCACCGTTCAACGGCTCCACGCCCAAGTGTCCCAGCAGCTTGACCGCCTCAGTGCTTTGCTCGCTGGGCGCAAACACCACCGCGCCAAAACGGCGTGGGTCGTTTAAGCGCAACAAGCCTTGGGTGGTGTCTAAATCAAAGTGGTCATGGACTTGCGGCGCTTTGCGGTCATTGCCAAACAACAAGCTGCCCGACATGCCCAAGTGCCACAGCAGCAAGCCATCATCCAAGTCAACCAGCAAATACTTGCCACGGCGGCGCACGCCCAACACTTGCCGTCCCACCAACGACTCTGGCTTGCAACCCAAAGGCCAACGCAAGGCTTTGCCTACACGTACCCCAGTCACGCGTGCGCCAGCAATGCGATCGGCAAAGCTCAGGCGGGTCACTTCGACTTCGGGTAATTCAGGCATGGCGGGGCAGAAAAAATAAGTCAGCGATTATGATGCGAGGATGAAATTCCCCTTGTCTGCTGCACGTCTTTGGGCCTTGCGCCTAGCGCTCTTAACGGCTGCGTCTTGCGCCGTCCCCGTCATAGGCCACGCCCAAGCGAGTGATTCCGACAAGACCGACAACTCTGCCATGACTGGCGAGCTGCTTTATGAAATTTTGTTGGGCGAGATGAACCTGCGCCAAGGCGAGCCTGCCGCTGGCTTTTCGCTCTTGCTCGATGCGGCTCGCAAATCCAACGATGTTCAGTTGTATGACCGTGCGGTCGAAATCGCTCTTCAGGCGCGTTCAGGTGATGGTGCATTGATTGCAGCCCGCGCTTGGACGCAAGCTTGGCCCAAAGACCGCAAAGCCAACAATCAGTTGCTGCAAATCTTGCTGGCCGTCAACCAAGTGTCTGAAAGTTTGGAACCGCTCAAAAAAGAAATTGCGCTGGCACCCGAGGCTGAGCGAGATGCGACCATCAATCTGATTCCTCGCCATTACGCCCGTGTGACGGACAAAAAACGTGCGTCCAATGTGGTGCAACAAGCACTTGAACCTTACCTAGCCAAAAGCAACACTACAGGTGCTATTTCCTGGACAAGCTTGGGACGCATGCGCTTGGCAGCCAATGAGGTACCTGCAGCTGTTGAAGCTGCCAAAAAAGGACAAGCCGCCGACATCAAAGCGCAAGGTCCTCTTTTGCTAGCCCTTGAACTGATGAGCAAAAAAGTGCCTGAAGCCGAAGCCTTGGTCCAACAAGGTTTGCGCAAGCAAGACAGCACCGAAATGGCCATGAGCCATGTGCGTGTGCTGATCGAACTAGAACGCTACAAAGAAGCCACCGAACAACTGCAAGCCATCACCCGCAAAGACCCCAAGCTAGCCGATGCTTGGCTGGTGCTGGGTTCGTTGCAATTTGAACAAGGCCAAGACAAAGAAGCTGAAGCATCTCTGGCTCGCTATGTCAGCCTTGCCACCAAGGCCCCCACCGACACCAGCACACGCGGCTTGAACCAAGCCCAAACGCGCCGTGCTGCACTGCTTGCCCGCCAAGGCAAGATGGGCGAAGCTCGCGAGTTGATTCACCAAATTCCCGCCAACAACGCCGACGAGCAACGCACCCGTGTGCTGGCCGAAGTGCAACTGCTGCGTGAACACCGCCAATGGCAAGCCGCCTTTGATTTGTTAGCCGCGCACAGCGGCGATAACGCGGATTTGATTTACGAGCAAGCCATGCTGGCCGAAAAGCTCAACCAACTCGACGAGATGGAAAAGCTGCTGCGCAAGGTCATCGCTCAAAACCCCAGTTACTACAACGCTTACAACGCCTTGGGCTTTTCGCTGGCAGATCGCAACATCCGATTACAAGAAGCCAAGCAGCTGATCGTCAAGGCTCTCACCTTTGCACCAGATGACCCGTTCATCACCGACAGTTTGGGCTGGGTGGAGTTCCGCATGGGCAACCTCGGTGCAGCACTGACCTACCTAGAAAAAGCCTACAAAGACCGCGCAGATGCTGAGATTGCCGCCCACTTGGGTGAGGTGCTATGGAAGCTGAAACGCCAAGACGAAGCCCTCAAGGTTTGGCGAGAAGGCCTCAACTCTGCACCCAACAACGAGACCTTGCAAGAAACCTTGCAGCGCCTCAAACCCGCGCTGTAAACCATGCGCGTTTGGTGGACTGCTTTGCTGATGGGGGTCTTGCTGGCTGGCTGCGCGACATCTAGCCGCCCACCCAAAGCGCTCAGCACCAGCTCGCCCACAAGCCTGCTAGGTCAACTGCCCGAATGGCAAGGCCGCATCAGCGTGCAAGTGCTAGGCGACGCACCGTCATCCATGAGCGCCAGCTTCTCGCTTCGCGGCAACGCCAGCAACGGCGAACTTGATCTGTATTCCCCCTTAGGCACCACACTTGGCGCTCTGCAATGGACACCACAGTTGGTGCAGCTCAGCGACGGCGGCAAGCACCAATACTTCAACTCATTGGCCGAGCTCACCGAAAAAACCACAGGTGCAGCCCTTCCCGTGGACGCCATTTTTGCGTGGCTACAAGGCCGCGAAGTGCAAGCCACCGGCTGGCAGGCTGATTTATCGGCCGTGTCACAGGGCTCGCTCACAGCACGCCGAACAGTCCCAGCGCCCGAAGTGATGCTGCGCATCAAACTTGACCAATAAACCATGCGCTCGCTCCACAACGTTTTAGCCCCCGCCAAGCTCAATCTGTTTTTACACATCACAGGTCGGCGTGACGACGGCTATCACTTGCTGCAGTCGGTCTTCATGCTGATCGACTGGTGCGACACCCTGCACTTTGATGTGCGCGACGATGGCGTGATTGAGCGCGAAGACCTCAACGTGGCCTTGCCTGCTGATGATTTGGTCATGCGTGCCGCACAATCACTGCAACGCGCCAGCGGCACGCATTTGGGCGCGCACATCGCCATTGAAAAACACATCCCCGCGCAAGCGGGCATGGGCGGAGGCTCCTCCGATGCAGCCACCACATTGCTGGCCCTCAATCGTTTGTGGCACTTAAACTGGCCGCTGTCCAAACTCATACCTTTGGGCTTGGCCTTGGGTGCGGATGTACCGTTCTTTTTAGGCGGCCACAACGCATGGGTTGAAGGTATTGGCGAAAAAATGACGCCTATAGAAGTACCTCCTGCCCGCTTTGCCGTAGTCAAACCCCACGCTGGTTTGGAGACTACGAAAATTTTTCGCTCACCAGAGCTACAACGCGCTACAGAAACTGCTACAATGCCGGTCTTCGCTGTTAATCCTTACGGTTTTGGTCGTAACGATTTGCAGCCAGTAGCTCAGGCGCTGTGCCCCGAGATGACCGAAGCCCTTCAATGGCTAGGTTCTTTTGGATTAAGCCCACGCATGACCGGCTCTGGCAGCGCAGTGTTTGCACGGATAGATGACGGTGTGCTGATTGACTCAGCCCCAAACAACTGGCAAACGCGGATATGCAGCAACATGGCAGTTCATCCACAAGCGGGGTGGGCAGTCTGAGAAAGTTAACGGTTGGTCGCTGCAAGGCGCCTGACCTGTGTAGGGGATTCGCCAAGTTGGTTAAGGCACTGGATTTTGATTCCAGCATTCCGAGGTTCGAGTCCTCGATCCCCTGCCAAATTCTTAAAGAAGCACATCCGTGCTTGGTTTGCAAGTGACGACTTATTGCGTCATTGGTCTTGAAGCGAAAGTCACACGTCATCATGTCGAACCACACCCCCGACTTCATGGTCTTTACCGGCAACGCCAATCCAACTTTGGCCGCCGAAATTGCAACCCACCTCGGTATCGAAGTTGG
>JACCDH010196920.1_pt1 | contig 25413 bp, 52 predicted proteins | sample 7442481 | NCBI WGS metagenome assembly JACCDH01 (sample SAMN15323433, study PRJNA562643) | freshwater metagenome | isolation source: river surface water | place: USA:Blue River Watershed | collected 2017-08-15 | reverse complement strand
GTATGCGCTGCTCAAGAAAGTGTCGGGCCGCATCATCAACGAGGTGCGCGGCATCAACCGGGTGACTTACGACGTGAGTTCAAAACCACCGGCGACCATCGAGTGGGAATGATTTGATGTCTGGCAGTGCCTGGCACTGAAAGGCGCAAAACCCCCGTAAGCCCGCACCACTGCGGGCTTTTTTACGTCTGGCGTTCGGCATTGACTGGCAGCATCGTGACCCGCCAAGCAGTCCCTGCCGATGGCATGGGTCATGGCAGCGTTTACCTGATACCATATCCATTTACGGAATACCATGCAGGACTTATCCACAGGCGCATGGTACTGAAACGGCGTAAGTCGTTGATTTTGAACAGGAAAGGAGTTCCTGGAATGACCCAAAAAATCATGGTATCAGCGGGCGATCTGAGGGGCGCACCGTGCTGACCGATACCAAGCTGCGCAACCTCAAGCCCAAGGACTCGCTGTACAAGGTTCCCGACCGGGACGGGATGTATGTGGCGATTACGCCTGCCGGTGCGATCTCGTTCCGCTACAACTACTCGATCAACGGACGCCAGGAGACTCTGACCTTTGGCCGCTACGGCATTGGCGGGCTCACGCTGGCCGAGGCCAGGGAGCGGCTGCACGAGGCCAAGCGGATGATTGCCGATGGACGGTCCCCGGCGCGAGAGAAGGCCAGAGACAAGGCGCGGGTCAAGGATGCCAAGTCCTTTGGCGCGTGGGCCGAGAAGTGGCTGCGCGGGTATGAAATGGCCGACTCCACCCGCGACATGCGCCGCTCGGTCTATGAGCGGGAGTTGAAGCCCAAGTTTGCGGCCAAGCTGCTCGAAGAGATCACGCACGAGGATCTGCGCCAGCTGACCGACACCATCGTGGAGCGCGGCGCGCCTGCCACTGCGGTGCATGTGCGCGAGATCGTGATGCAGGTCTACCGCTGGGCCTCTGAGCGCGGCAAGAAGGTGGACAACCCTGCGGACCTGGTGAGGCCTTCGGCCATTGCAAAGTTCAAGCCCAGGGAGCGGGCGCTGTCTCCCGAGGAAATCGGCATCATGTACCAGTACCTGGACACGGTGGGCACGGGACCCCAGTTCAGGGCGGCGGCCAAGCTGCTGCTGCTGACCCTGGTGCGCAAGTCTGAACTGTCTGATGCCAAGTGGTCCGAGATTAACTTCACCGAGGCGGTGTGGACGATCCCCAAAGAGCGGATGAAGCGGCGCAACCCGCACAACGTCTATTTGTCCAGGCAGGCGCTGGACTTCTTCATTGCGCTCAAGACCTTTGCGGGCGGGTCTGACTATGTGCTGCCATCGCGCTACGACATCGACAAGCCGATGAGTTCAGCCACCCTCAATAGGGTACTGGAGGTGGTCTACACCAATGCTCAGAAGGATGGGAAGCCCTTGGCCAAGTTTGGGCCGCATGATCTGCGGCGCACGGCCAGCACGCTGCTGCATGAGGCGGGCTACAACACGGATTGGATCGAGAAGGCCCTGGCCCACGAACAAAAGGGCGTGAGGGCGGTGTACAACAAGGCCGAGTACCGCGAACAGCGCACGGCCATGTTGCAGGATTGGGCAGACATGATCGACGGATGGATGCTCAAGCGGCCACAGCCTGCGGCGTGAGGCCTGGGCGCATGGCCTGGACGCCAGACAGCTTGCGCTGCTGAATCCAGGCCTCCACCTCGTCCAACTGCCAGGCCACGTCGCGACTGGTCAGGGCAATGCGGCGCGGGAAGTCGCCGCGCTGCTCCATGTCGTAGATCGCCCGCTCTGACAGCGGGATCATTCCAAGAAGAGTTCTGCGGTTGATAAGTCGGGTCATGTCTTATCCGGATGCGGTTATTGTTGGGCAAGCAAAGGCGCGTTTTTAGGGTGGACGCGCGCCACCTGGTCAAAAGGGATGTCGTCATCCATGTCGTCAAACCCGCTTGGCGGTCGAGCGGGTGGCCTGGCATTGCCGCCTGCCGCTGGCGCTGGTGCAGGGCGCGCAGCTGGCGCAGGACGCTGCTGCTGATCGCCATCGCGCCCGCCCAGCATCTTCATGTCCTGCATGCGGACCTCGTGGGAGATCTTCTCCGCGCCGTTGTTGTCGGTGTAGGCGCGCTGGGTCATCTTGCCTTCGATGAACACCAGTGAGCCCTTGCGCAAGTACTCGCCCACGATTTCGGCCTGGCGGCCAAAGGACGTGATGCGGTGCCAGGTGGTCTCTTCCTTGGTGTCTCCGCTGGCCTTGTCCTTCCACTTCTCGGTGGTGGCCACCGAGAAATTGCAGACCGCCTCGCCGCTTGGCATGTATCGGACCTCGGGGTCCTGGCCAAGCCGACCAATGATCTGGGCGCGGTTCAGCATTCGGGCTGTTCCTTTTCTTGGCTGGCCACCTCGGGCTGCACGCCACGGGTCATGAGTTCCAGGACCTCGTTGGCCGTGGCGGCGCGCACGGTGAATTGGTTTGTGGCTGCGTGGCGCAGGGCTTGTGCCTGGTTGCTGGCTTGCACCAGGCGGGTGTCACCGGCTTTGTCGGTGACGATGTAGGGGCGGATAGCGCTCATGGTGTGGTTCCTCAGAATTTCTTGCCGCCTTCGGCAGCACGGTTTTCGATCTTGTGGTCTGCGCGACCGGCGTTGTAGGCCAGCTTTTCCGCAATGGCTCCGGACAGGTCCAGTTGCAGGCCCCCGGCCATGTCAAAGCAGCGGATCACGGCATCGGCCAGTTCCACCTCCAGCATGGGGCGGTGGGGCAGCTTGTCATCCATCAGGCCCTTGCGTGCGCCTTCCATGGCCTCACTGACCTCTGAGTGCACCAGGCAGAGCAGTTCGCCAATGTTGCGCGGCGGCAGGAGGTGAGGCGTTTTCATGTAGGCGTATTCGCCCACAAGGCTTGTGCCGTTGAGGATGTCCATCCACCAGCCGCTGGCCTTGGCCAGGCCGTGGCACTGGCGTTGCAGTACTCCGGCAGACAGGCGGACTTGATCGGGGTTCAGGGTGAAGTCGCTCATGCTTGCCCCCCTGCCAGGCGCTGCTTGAGCAGGTACGCCTCCAGCCCCCAGACCTTCTCGCGGGCGTTTGCGTAGGCCTCAGTGCGGCCAATGGCCTCATCCCAGTTTTCGCGGCTGACACAGGCGTTCTCGCCCGTGACCGTGAAGCCGTTGACAAGGGTCAGGCAGCACACGGTATGCACGGTTCCAGGGAACACGTAGTACTGAGCGTGCACGATTGCCGCATCGATGTCCTCGGGCTTGAGGCGTGGTGCGTTCAGTCCCTTGTCCTGGAGGACTTGTTCAAATTCTTGTTCGTTCATCGTTGACCTCTCAGGACTTGGTGTACGAACCGATTAGCACGGGGTAGCCGGTCATTTCTAGCGACTTGGCCACGATGCCCGCGAATTCTTCGGCCATTTCCTGCTGGTGCTCTTCCATCTTCACCGGGCGCAAGACGACAGATGTCTTGTCGCCGGTGGTCAGGATGCCCAGGCGCAGGATGAAGGTGCGCTCCTCCAGGCCGACGTAGGGCACGGTTTTGAAATAGATGTGCGTGGGCAGGGCGTGCTTACTGCTGGCTTTGACGGATTCAAAGGCACTGCGACTTGCACTGAGCTGGCCCTCTTCGCTTTCAACCTTGCGGGCGGCTTCGATGGTGATAGCGCGAACGGCAGCGATGCCCTTGGCTGTGGTTACGCCACGGCTGACGCCTTCATCAATCTCGCCACTTTCGCTAAAGCACTTGATTAGGTCTTGCCAGTCTTCCATCCACTCGGCCACAGTGGCTTGTGATTGCGCTTGGCCGTTGGCCACTTTGCGCAAAGCATCGTAGGCGGCGAGTGATTTCAGGGACAGCACAGCCTTGTTGTCGGCGTGTCCGGGGCCGTGCTCTGGGCTGCCCAGGTTCAGGATGCCAACGGCTTTCATGGCGTCCTTATCCACAAACACGGTGCCTTGCTCCACGTGGTCCTGGAAGTATTTGGCGAAGTCTTGCACCGACTCGGTGGACATGGTGCCACGGGCGCGGCGGCGGTTGGGCATGAAGCGCTCAAGGTCTTCGACCGTGAATTTTTCAGGGAGGGCAACGACTTGCTGCGACTTAAACGCGATGGCGACTGCGTTGGCGGCCTGGTAGATGGACGCGCCTTCTTGCAGCAACTCGATAGATTCTTTGTTGAACATGTGAATTTCCTAAGTTTTGGATAGTGAAGGGCTCAGGTGTTTGGCAGTGCCTGCTGGCGCTGTTCTTTTTCCAGCAAGCTAGGTTGGGCCAAGGTCAAGCAGCCGTATTTGCCCACGTGCATGACAGTGGCCCCGCTGGTCTCCTCGGTCTTCTTACCCATGGATGTTGGGCGCGTGAATTTGGTGTCGTGCTGGATGCGCACTTGGTGGGTGCCCATGATCTGCTCGATCTTGAATTTGATCGTGACTTCGGACACTCGGCCAAAGTCAACGGTGGCGGCGGCTGACTCGCTGAGCGCCATGGAGGCCAGCAATTCAAACTGGCCACCGTCCAAGTCGGTGACAAATTCGGCCACATCGGTCGGCGCAGTGGTGGGGCGGTTGGTGGTTTCGTGCATGGTGTTTCCTGGTGAAGCTGAAAAATGAAGGCCTACTCGCTGCGTCTGTGTGTGCCGGTTGCGTATCCGGCCTCGTTCCACACAGCATCCGCTTTCGGCCAATGGCTTAAGCGGCGGCTTCTTCCTCTGCCGCTTGTTTTTCCACGGGCTCCGGCGCGTACTTTGTGAACGGCAGGGGCTTGATGTGTTGGCCAAAGTGCTTGCCGATGGACTCGGCACCCTTGAATGCCTCATAGGCCTCGGGCTCTACATCGGGGTAGTGGTAGATCGCGCCAGCGCCACGGGTGAAAGTGACCGCCAGGGTTTTGGTGGCCGGGTCGTAGCCGATAGCGGCCACCTGGTTGGACTGGACGGGCACCAACTGAATGGGCGGGCGCGTGATGACCTCGGGGGCTTCTTGGACTGCGTTGTCCTGTGTGTTTTCTTCGTTCACGGTGATCTCCTTTTGGTGGTTGAGGGGAATGGGTTATCGCTGGACGCTCATGGCGGCCAGGGCGTGGTCTGAAATGGCTTGGCACATGCGCACAAAGTCAGACTCACGGAAGAGAATTGCGGACTTGTCTTTGCCCACGGACTCAAAACCGAGGTCAGACAAAACGGCGGCGCTGACTTGAAGCGGGTCAAGGCGAGCGTTGATGTCGCCCAGCTTGATGACCGCATTGGATGATGCAACAGCCTTTTGCAGTACTGGGTACGTGTGCACCACGGGCGGCGCACTGGGGGCCTTGGCTGTGTCGGATGCTTGCTGCAACACTTGGGCAGCTTGCGCGGCTGCTGCGTCCTCGCGTGCTTTGCGCTCTTCATCCTGGCGCAGGGCGCGCTGGCGGGCATCTTCCTGGTCTTGCTTGTACTTGGCCACGCGCTGAGCAATGACAGCCGCCAGGTCATCGGGATGCTTGAGTGCCAGGCCCTGCATGTCCTGGAAAAGGTGGTCATGCTCTGCCGCCTCGATGGCGCGCACGTTGAGCGTGATGCGGTCTGCAATCTCGTTGGCCGCGATCTTGAAGCGCGCCAGTTCGGTGTCCACGGAATCGCGCAGGCTGGCCAAGGTGCGCTTGTTCTTGATGACGCCCGCATAGTCGGCGGGGATCGTTGGCATCAGTGGCTTACCAATGCGCTCGTTCAAGGTGCGGATGTGCTCATTGCCTTTGGCAACAGCCTCGGACACGATCTCCATGCGGATCTGGTCTTTGCGACCCCTCACCAGCTTTTCCAGATCGAGCCGGACTTTGCGGGCCTCGGCGCTGATGTCGTCAATGGCTTTGAACAGGGCATCGATGCTGGCTGTCTGGCTGAGTGCGTGCTCTTTGGCGGCAGCCAGGCGGCTTTCGACATCACTGCACCACTTGACGCTGGCGTCTGCGTCTGCGAAGTCCTGATCGTTGGTGAGTTCGCGCTTGACCGAACGGATGGCCGCAAGTGCGGTTTCTTTGAAGGCGGCCAAGTTCGATGCCGTGACTTGGCCAGTGACCTCAATGCGCAAGGCTGGCAGGGTTTCCGGCTTCTTGCCGACTGGCATAGGCTCGGCTTGTGGTGCGGGCTCGTAGACAGCCAGGTCGGCTTTCAGTTGATCCCATCCTGCGACGATCTTGGCGCGCAGTTCAGGGTTGGGCACGTACCAGCAGTGGCGCTCTGCGATCAACTTGTCCTCGCCATCCCATTCGCTGGCCATGAACAGAACGCGCTTGCACTCCGAGACCATGGCCTGGTGCTCCATTTGCACCTGGTACATGAGCGGCAGCAACCGCCCGGCAGATCCTGTCTCGCGGTATTCGGGAGACATGGTTTCCATGTCATTGAAGCAGGCGCGCAGGTCGTCGTTGAGTCGCTTGTGTTCAAAAGCAACTTCCTCCAGCATGGTCAGGCCATCAAAGCTGGCGCTGTACATGCCGTTGGTGCCCGTCACGGCATAGAGATCTTCGCCAATGATCTTTTCGGCCAGAGGTCGGGCCAGGGCCTCAAAGCGGTGCCCAGGGTCAAACACACGCTCTTGAACAAACTGGCTGACTTCGGGCTTGATGGCGGTGTACAACTCGGCCAGAAGCTCGGTGCGAGACTTCAAGCCGCACCCCATCATGGCGGGCGCATCGCTGGCATTGAAGTGGGTAGCGCGGTGGGCGTGCCATTCAGGCGTGCCCTGGATCAGGTTGATCGTTTTCATGTTGCTTACTCCATGTCTTTCACGAATTGGTCATGGGCTTGGGTATCCGCGCCTTGCGCGTTGCCATCGGGTTGAGTTGTTGTGGCCTGCGCATCGATGGGCGCGAGGTTCTTGATGGCTGTGATTTGCTTGTCAGACAGCACGGCCTTGGTGTTGACCATGGCGATCAACTCATCAGGCGTTTTTCTGCCGGACTCGACCACCTTGCGCCAGGCTGGCAAGTTGGCTTCAAAGTCGGCTTGCGGGTAAGCACCCAGGGCAGGGCGAGCAGGCTCGGCCTTCGGCGTGATCTCGCCTGTTTCTGGGTTGATGACGTTTGTTGGTGTGTCGAACACCTCTTCGGCCACCGGCATGCCGCGCAGCACATCAGGGAACACGTCACGCAGTGCAAAGGCACGGGCGCGCATCTGGCGCATGCGCTTGGGGTATTGGCTCCATGGGCCTTGCTTGCCTTTCAGGCCTGCGGCCTGGGCATCGTCCATGCTGAACGTCACGACTTGCTCTTGCTCACCCCTGCGTTTGACACGGCAGGTAGCCGTGTGACCATCGTCGGATTCCTGGACGTACTCGCAAAGTGGGCTGCTACGCACCAGGGCGATGACTGCATCACCCCACAGCGCAGCGCGTCCGTTGATGACTGCAATGTTGGAGAGGGCTTGCAATGGCTTGAGCCCAAGTTCTGCGCCCCATTGCATGGCGATCAGGCAGTTGCCAGGCTTGCCCTTGAAATCCTTGGGCACCAGGTCTGACTCGGCCAAGTAGTTGGAGAAGGTCAGAGCCTGCTCAAAGGTCTGAGGGCTGAGGTCCACTTGGCTGGCGGGCCTGACAGAGAGGGAAGAGGTTTCGTTGCTCACGTTGGGTTCCTTTCAAAATCCGGATGCGGTTATTGCTGGGCGAACAAAGGCCCTGAATTGACATTGAGCATGGCCATGTCCACGCACTGCTTGAAGCTGGCGCGGGCTTCGTCGGCTGTGTAGCCCGCGAAGGCCATGCGCTTGGCGTTGAACTCGGCCAGCAGTCGCACAGCCCTGGAGCGTTGGCCAGGGTTCTGCCACTGGCGGCGGTACAGGCCCTCCAGGGCGCGGACGATGCGGGTTTGACGTTGAATGAGGGTCATGCTGTCACCCCACGAGTTGAAGAGCCGGGACTTCCTGAATTTGGAAGCCCAGTTGTTGGGCCGTTGCCAGGTTGGCGCGGCTGAGGGTTCTGGTGCCCGCGATATTGGCGATCAGCTGGGCGGCTTGGTTGACCGGGTAAATCAGCGGGTTGCCGTACACGTTCCGGACTTGGACTTGAATGACGCCAGCTTGATTTTTCCCAGCAAGGAAGCTGCTTATGGCAAGTGCATTGACGTCTTGCCCTTTGTCTTGGCTGGCATTGAACTTTGCGATCAGCGGCGCAACCGCTTCTCTTGCTATTGCGATTTGGTTCATGGTTCCTGACTCCTTTGGTTAGTTCCTGACTACGGCTCTATCATATCCGCATACGGATAACAGTGCAACCGTATCCGGATATTTGTTTGAAAAAAAAGTGGCGCATCTGACACATAGGCGACAGCACCCATCTACTCACGGTCAGCACGGCGCGCCATCACGCACAGGGACGCTATGAGCATGCCCAGCACAGCGCCAATGAACAGGCCTGAAATCCCGGCAATGAAGGTCATCATTTGGTTTGCTCCATGAGTTTGTTGTCTGCTCCCCACTCGCCGCAAGCGATGCACCGATATTCACCCGGCTTCATTGCGCCGGTCCTGACCCATTGGTGGGCGTGTTCGATTTGGTGGACTTTGGGCTCCTGGTGCACAACATGCGCGAGCACGCGGGCCAGCGCCTGGCGGTCAATGGGCGCGGCCTGCTCTTCGTTGAGCCACTTGGCCAGGTTTCGGGCATCGGTTTGCAAATCGATCACGGCAGGTTCTCCAGGTAATTCATGTCTTGTTCGATGGCCTTGGCCAGGTCATTGCGCCCGGTCATGAGCGCGATCCAGCGCATGGCGCACAGGGTTTTTTGTAGGTGCACAACCCGCTCATTCATGCCGCGCCCCCAGGCAGTGCATGAGCTCGTGGCCCAGCACTTCCAGTGTTTGGCCGTCATTGAAGTTCTTGGGCTTGCGCATCACGACTTCGCACACGGTACCCTTCGCCAGCACGGCGGCGCACCCAAGGTAGCTTTCTCCCTCGTTGCGCAGCGTGCCCTCGCGCAGGGCGCAATACTTGGTCGGGTCGTCCATCCAGACCAGCTGCACCGTCATGCGGTCCTTGCTGGGCGGGGCGTAGTCGTTGTAGGCCTTCACCTTAGGCTCGGGCGCTGGCTGGCAGCCGGTCAGTGTCAGCACCGCCAGCACAAGAGCCGCAAGCACTGAGGCGACCGAGCACCCAATCAGGAACTTGGCCAGGTACGCAATCTGACGCCGCCAGGAAGACCCGCGCAGCGGCGCGCGGTCGTAGTATTTGCGGCCGACCTTGGCCACCACGGCGGGCGGCACGCAGGTGCAGGTGTAGCCGCTGGCGTCGTAGCCGATGCCGTAGCAGTGGGGGCAGGTCATGGCTGCTCCTTGACCCTATGGGCCGCGTTCATGCCGCTGAGAAAAATTGCAGCCAGCGCCTGCTGAAACGTGCAGCCGCCATTGGTCATGGTGGTGAAGATGTCGATGGCCTCAGCCTCTACAAACTCTCTGGCTTGGCGTGATCCGAGGCGCATCATCTCCATTCCCCTGGGGCTGCGCTGTGCCATGGTTGGTCGAATCTCGCTCATTTCTTCTCTCCTGTAATGCCGTGGGCGGCTTCGGCTCTACGAATACCATGCAAGCGGGCCGCTTCAAGTTCCTGCCGATACTGCTGAGGCGTTCGTGTCACTGCGCCGTCAGGTGCATACACCGGGCCAACGTAGCAAATGGCTTTCACATCCTTCTCTGTCAGCGGCTTGCGTTGTGCTTGTGGGGATGTGTGAGGACATGGTGTGTTACCGTTCCGTGCCCAAAGACAATGTTCAATAGCCACCGGCTCCTGCTGTGCTGGCTTCGGAGCGTTGTTTTGCTCATCCGCTTTGCATGGCCCGTCTTCGCAACAGGCGTAGCCGCCTTTGCCGTACTGACATTCAACAGGCTCCTGCTGTGCTGGCTGCTCTGCCAGTGCCTCACGCATCAAGTCGTAGGCAGTGCCACGGCTCACGCCTAGCGCCCCGGCAATCAGGTCGGGGATGTCTTGCTTTGCTGCTGTGTGTAGATCGGTCATGCGTTGGCTTTCGTGAAGACCTTGACAGCCCACACGCGCAGAACACCGTCTGCCGTGCGTGACTGCTGGCGAATGACGCCATCCATGCCCTGGCGTTTGAGGTGCATGCGCAGGGCGCGGGCAATGGCGGCCATGGTGGGCTCGTCCGGGCAGCGGAAGCAGTCGCCCTCTTTGACATCCTTGAAAAGCTCGTCGTACTTGTGCTTTTGGATGATGCGTTCGGGCTTGTACGGGTCGGCGCATTTCTGAACGGCGTTCAGGTTGACGGCGGCCTTGGTGTGGGTTTTCTTGTGGGGCCAGGTTGCGCCCTTGGCGAGTTTGGTTTTCATGGTTACTGCGGGTTGATGAACAAGAGAAGAAGGACGGTTGCCATGGCCATCGATGCGGTGATGGCCAGGCGCTCCAGGATCACGACAAAATCGATGTCGACGCGCGGGCCGCGATGGCCCAGCAGGGCGGATTGCAGGCGCTCCATGTCGCCGCTCATTTCGACCCGGCGCGGCGGCTCGTAGCAGCTGCCGATCTTTACGCGTCCGGTGTCATAGGGTGGTTGTTGCATGGAGTGCTCCTTAATTGCATTTGCCTTGGGCGTTGAAAACACTGTCCCGGGTGCCGACCTGCACGCCCTGGGAGATCTCAAAGAGGTGGTACCGGATGTCGCGCTCCAAGGCGCACATCAACTGAAACTTGGCCATGGCCACATTCCGATCGAGCAGCGTGGCGTACAGGCTCCCATTGAAATAGCAGGGGTCTTCGTACTGCTGCTGGACGGCGTTGTCGCGCTGGCCTTTCCAGCGCTGCCAGTCGTGGGGGTCGCGGTAGCAGTCGATCACGATGCCCAGCCCTTCTTTTTGGCTGGCGTGCTGCGGACAAACTTGTAGGTGCCCACGCCGTTGATCCACTTGCCCCACTTCACACGGCCATCCTTCATGGGCTTGCGCAGGGCAGTGGCCACGGCGCGGCTGTCGGTTTCGAGCGCACGCGCTATGTCTTTGGCTGTGATGGCTGGGTCTGCCCCATAAATGAGGCTGAATTCCTTGTGCTCCTTGAAGGCCTGCACGCACATGTCCCCGGTGATCTTGGTTTTCATGCGGCACCGCCTTCTTCTTTTGTGTCGTTTTGGTTTTGGACCTTTGCGATCTCGTGGTTTAGATCGGCTTGTTCAAGCTCCGCAAGCCAGCGGGCTTTGTGGAAGGCCGGACTCATCTGGTGATGCGTGGAGTACTCGCCGATGCCAACCATCACGACCCGGTAGTCGTTTTTCCCGCAGTGCCAGACCTGGGCGCAGACATTTGGCTTCACCTTCTTGTTGGTGGCCGAGCCCTTCAACATTCCGTAGCTCATGCGGCACCGCCTTCTGTGTCGTCGGCGGGCAGGCGTTGCACGGCGGGCGCAGTTTCTTTGGCGATGGCGGCATCGATCAGCATCATTGCGGCATCACGTTGGGTCCACCAGTCGCGGCCATCCTTGGCGTGCAACAAGTCATCAAGGGCCAGTTTCGCTGCCCGTGCCGCGGCCAGCAGTTGATCCCGCTCGGCGATCAAGCCTTCAAGGTGCTCGAAGTGCTCAGGGCCAAATGCGCGAATGCCGCGCAGTGCTTCGGTGTTTGTGCTCATGCCACCCCCACCAATTCAGGCAGGGCCATCACAACCCACAAGGCCAAGTACGCCACGCTGGCGCTGGCCACGGTCACGGCCCAGAACAGCGGGCCCCCCTGGTTCATTTGTTCGTCAAAGTTCATGGTGAAAAATCCGGATACGGTTATTGCTGGGCGAGAAAAATCAGTAGAGGCAGGCTTGGCCGCGCGCCTGGTAGCTGCGTTGCACTGCATCCTCGTATGCGGCTTCCTGATCGTCTTGGTTGGCCTGAAACTCTCTTTCGTCATCCAGCGCCTGCTGGAGCGCCGATTGGTTTCCGCCCAGTTGGTCGGCATACCACCGAATGAACTCAAAGAGGACAGGCGACTGGTCGTACATCGTGCACTGCCGGTCGTACCTGCACCAGAGTTCATAGACCTGCTCGCCGGTCATGTTGGCTACACCCGCGATGGCATTGATCTGGGCTTGAAAGCGTTGGGCTGTTTGATCGAATTGCATGTTCCTGACTCCTTAAAAAGTTCCTGATGCCTCAATTCTATATCCGCATACGGATATTCGTCAACGAATATTTTTAGCGGGTGTTTTGCACACCGGCAGGCATCAGAAAACAGGGGAGGGGATTAGGCGCAGCGGCTGAAGCGCATGACATCTGCGCCATCGGGCATGGCGGCGCGGCGTGCTTCGACGTAGGAGCGTAGCTTCTGAGTGACTGACTCCAACTCGCCCAGGAAGATCAGGGCGTGCTCGGGCTCGATGGCCAGGCCCGAGGTTTTGACCTGGCCGCAGTCGGTGATGGTGAGCGCCAGCAAAGCCACTGGCAGTTGGTCGGCGTCGGCTTGCGCCTGGTGCCAGTCTCGGATGAGTTGAACCCTTTGCGGATCTGGGCGGCTGGGGTTGAATGCCTCAAGCCTTGCGACGTGTCCGTGCGGTGTTGTTCTTGTCATCTGCTGCTTTTGTCAGTTGGCCGGATGCCGGTTTCCTGACCGACGCTCGTTTCGACGCTGCGCGCATGTCTTGAGACACGGGTGTTTTGGTCTCGAAGTTCAATTGCGGGGGCGCATCGTGCACCATTTTGGTTTGGGCTTTCATTTGAATAAAGCCCAAAACGGTGCCACGGTCTTCTTCTGACAGCGTGGACCACAAGGACAAGAGCTTTGCGTCGTCCGGGTCCAGCAACAAATATTCGGGGTGTTTGACCCCAAAGGCCTTGGCCAGCGACTCCAACAAATCCACCGTGGCGGCCTGCTCCAAGGTCAAGAGCCGCTGCACTGTTGACTGGGAAATGCCCGCTTTTGCCGCCACCTTGACCTGGGTATCAACCAGGCTGGTGCGCATCTTGTCGCGCAGCAGTCGCGCGAGTCGTTGACGTAGTTGTTCCATGTTTCCAATCATTCCATAAACGGTTATCCGGATGCGGTTGTTTTAATATCCGGATACGGATATACTTGGGAGGCCATGAAAAAAGAACCCATCAAAACCTACCTGCGCAGGCGTCTGTCAGAGCTTGCGGGCCACCACAACCGCATCGCTAAAGAGTCTGGCGTCCCCCAGGCGACCGTGAGCCGGATTCACGCCGGCCTGTGCTCGCCCCGCCTGGACACCGTGCAGCCGTTGCTCGACTGGTTTGAGAAGCACGACAAGCTGCCATCAGCACTGCGCCTCTCCAACACAAGCGGCGGGCTCAAGGCTCGACGTGCCCAGCGAGAGGCAGCCCCTGCCCTCAGTGAGCAGGGCGAATAGGGCGACCACGATGACCGCAGCCTGGCCGATTTCCAGCCACGTGCGGCGGTTCATCGCAATGCCCTTGGTCATTGCACCAACTCGGAAAAAGCAGACCGCCGCCCAGAACAGCGCGGCCGACTGCCACAAAAAGTTTTCAGTCATGTAGGAGCCCTCAGCCATGGACACGATGCTCAGTCGATCAGGCAGATCAGACCCCGGAGGCAAGCTGGTTGCGCGCCTGGACATTCCAGTGAGCGAAGAGCTCAACGAGGCGGTGATCGCCATGGCCGTCACTGCTGGCGTACCCAAGGCTGAGTACGTTCGCACACTGATTGAGCGGGCCGTGTTCGGTGAATTGTCCATGGTCCGGAGGATGACACGCCCGTTATCCATGGGGCAATGTGACGATTCTGGGAGAAATGTCGGATGAGTGCGGCCTGGATGGTCGACCAGCTGACCTTGATAGCTGAGAAGCGCCAGGGCTTAGGTCTTCAAGTACCACGCTACAACCCGCGCCCAGCGGGTGTTATCCGCGAAGGCAGCGCCACCGCTGCCGTGCTGACCTACCTGGCCACGCGCCGGGGCATTTGGCTCACACACGCACAGATCGTTAAAGGCACCGGCCGCTCCGGCAAGAGTGTTGATTGGGCCCTGTTGTTCTTGCGGTCCCAGCACCTGGTCGAGTCCGTGCCCGACGCGGCGCGCAATTCGAGATACCGGAGGTACCGATGCACCTCCAACTGAGTTTTGCCACGGCTAGGGTAGCTCCCGAAAAGCGGTTTCATCGCCCGCCTGCCGCTGGTTCCTTCAACGATGTCATGGAGATGAACATGGAACTTCAAAACGAGCCACGAACAACGGTTTACGTAAATCCGAACAGCCAAATTGTGGTCAATCAACCGGACGAGGCCTGCTTGAATTGCGGCGGCACTGAGACCTCATACGTTTACTTTTCGCCGGACAGAGCGCGCAAGGTTGCCCGCGAAATGCTGCGTTTGGCCGACGAGTTGGAAGCTGGGGGCCAATGATGGCAAGGGCACGCAACATCAAGCCCTCATTCTTTAAGAACGAGCTTCTTGTGGAAATGGGCGCATTTGATCGGCTGTTGTTTGTCGGCTTATGGTGCCTGGCTGACCGAGAGGGACGCATCGAGGACCGCCCTAAGCGGATCAAGATGGAGCTGTTCCCATGTGACGCCTATGACGTTGACCAAGGACTTTCAGAGCTTGAGCGCGCTGGCTTTGTGAAGCGTTACGAAGCCAATGGCGTGCGCGTCATTTTGATTGTCAATTTCATCAAGCACCAAACCCCGCACGGCACAGAAAAAGACAGTTTGTTGCCGGACGAGAACGGTGAAATGACCGTGAACGAACGCACGGAAAACGGATACGCAACAGGAATCAAACGGAAAAATAACGTTAAAAAAGGCGCTGATAACGGGGGTGAACAGTTAGGCAACGGTGAAGAACGAGTTAGTCCCCAGGGCAAAAACCCCCTGAATCCTGATTCACTGATTCCTGATTCACTGAATCCTGAATGTGGATTGGGGACAACAGCGCCTGCTTCGCAAGCGCAAAAGCCCGCGAAACGCGCAACCCAGATTCCCGCCGACTTTTACCCCAACGAAACCGGGGTGGGCTACGCCGAAGAGCGCCGCGTGAACCTCGCCGTGGAAATGGAGAGCTTTCGCAACTACCACCAGGCCAAGGGCTCGACGTTCAAGGACTGGCAAGCAGCCTGGCGGACATGGTGCGACAAGGCCGTGGAGTTTGGCCGCACCGGCAGCACGGCAAAGCAACCCACCGAATCGTTTTACGAGCGTGACCAACGCCTCAAGGCGCAAACGGTCGCCAGCTTCGCCCCCGGTATTGCGGCCAAAGCACCGGCCGGTTTTGATTTCATTGAAGGAGGGGTGAAAGATGTCGCTGCCATCGAAAGCCATTGATCGCCTGTTTGATCGCCTGGCTGCCACCTACGGCAACGAGTGGATCAATCGCTGGCAAGGCCTGGACAGCATGGCCGTGAAAAGCCTGTGGGCGCACGAGCTTTCCGGCTTCGCTGGGAAACTGGACGCCATCGCCTGGGCATTGGAGAACCTGCCGCCACGCTCGCCCAACGCCATCGAGTTCAAACACCTGTGCCGCCAGGCCCCGACACCTGAGGTGCCGCGGCTGCCCGAGCCCAAAGCCGACCCCGAGCGTTTGAAGCTGGAGTTGTCGAAGCTGGACGAGATCCGGGCCAAGGCCGTCGCCAACACCGGATTGGTGGACCACAAGGCATGGGCCCGCCGCATCCTTGGCCAATTCGATGCCGGGGACAAGGTGAACCCGACCACGCTGCGCTTTGCCCGTGAGGCCTTGCGCGTGTCTCAGACCCCAGAAGGCGAGGCATGACGTGCCCAACATGCGAATCATCCAAAGAACGGCCGCACAGTGGGGCCTACCGGTTCCAATGCCTGGCGTGCTGCACGCGCCTGGTGCTGACAACCCAGCCCGAGAAGAGGCTGGCGAGCGCCATGCTGGCGGCCATCGAGCGCTGTCCGGGAAATCCTGGCCGGGCTGCCGTTCTGGAGTCCGTGCGCCTGGCATTGACGAAACACCCCTCAGTCACGCCGAAGTGATGCACGGGCTGACGAGGTGCCTGTTGTGAAACCCGTGTGTGCCTTTTGTGGCCGCCTGACGCTTCACCCGGCTGTCATGATCGGCATTCACCCAGTGGGGCCCAAGTGCGCCAAGCGCCACAACCTGCTGCCCCTGGCCACGCGCAAGGCCGGATTGGTCTCGCCCGCCACCGGGCCTAAGTCGCCCTGGCACGGCTCACGCGCAACGCGCGACGACCGCACGCCCGATATGTTTGAGGCCGCAGCATGAGCAAAGCCCTGCGCCTCACGCCTGAGCAGCTGGTGAACCTGCAAGCGCGCATCGCTGGACGGCCGAGCGTCAACGACATGCGGGACAAGCCCGTCGAGAAGCAGCGCCGTACCACCAAGTACGGCAACGAGAAGGTGCTGGACGCCGGGATTACGTTCGATTCCAAGGCCGAGCACAAGCGCTGGCAGTACCTGGCCATGCTGGAGAAGGCCCGCGAGATCCGCGACCTGCGCCTGCAAGTGCCGTTTGAGTTGATCCCCGCCCAGGTGAGCCCGAGCGGGAAGAAGGAGCGCCCCACCGTGTACCTGGCTGACTTTTGCTACATCGAAGCAAAGACCGGGTGCCAAGTGGTCGAGGATGTGAAGGGAGCCGTGACACCTGAATTCAGGCTCAAGCGAAAGCTGATGCTGCACGTGCACGGGATTGAAGTGAAGGAAGTGAGATCGTGAAAACCATTTTGAAACCCATCCGCCTGGCCCTGCTCAAGCTGGCCATCCGCACCGTCAAGCGCGCCGGTTTGGCCGTTGTCCAGGTTCGCACCGCCGACGATGCCGTGTACCTGCTGAGCCGCCGCGGCGAGTATGTCCGGTTCAACAAGGTGAAAAAGTAATGAGCGAGTTCATTCATAAGGAGGCTTTCAACCTGTTGGCCACAGAGTTGATTGGCAGCGGTGCTGCACGCAAGGTGTTTTCATGTTCACTGCGGCCCGATTGTGTGGTGAAGGTGGAAGAGGGCAGCAAGTCTTTCCAGAACATCACTGAGTGGCAGACCTGGCAGCAGGTACAGGGGCTGCCACAAGCCAAGTGGTTTGCGCCTTGCCTGGACATAAGCCCATGCGGAAGCGTGCTTGTGATGCGACGCACCGAACCCGCGCCCAAAGGCCAACTACCGAGCCGCTTGCCCGCGTTTTTTACGGACTTGAAGCGCACAAACTTTGGCCTGCTTGATGGGCGGTTTGTGTGCCATGACTACGGCATTAGCAATTTGATTAGCCACGGTTTGCTGGCCGGGATGGTCAAGGCCACTTGGTGGGAGTTAAACGTGGACGGCACCGTGCCGGATGGTGCCGCATGAGCGCCAAGAACGAGCACGGCTTGACGCCCCAGCAAGAGAAGTTCGCCCAGGAAGTGGGCAGTGGCAAGAGCCTGGCAGATTCTTACCGGGCCAGCTACAAGGCCTCAAAGATGAAGCCCGAGACCGTCCACGAACACGCATCGCGCCTGATGGCCGAGAGCAAGGTTAGGGCAAGGGTGGCCCAAATTCAGGCCGCCGCTGCCGACAAAGCAGGCCTGGACGCCGCCGCGATCCTGCTGGAGCTCAAGAAACTCGCCCACTCGGACATCGCCGGGATCATGCACGCCGATGGCCGCGTGAAGCTGCCCCACGAGTTGGACGCCCAGACCCGCGCCGCCGTGGCCAGCTTCAAGATCGATGAGTACGGGCGCATCGAATACAAGTTTTGGCCCAAGAACGCCGCCATTGACATGGCCATGAAGCACTTGGGCTTGTTTGAAAAGGACAACGGGCAGAAGGCCTTGCCGCTGGTTGGCGAGGTTCGGCTGGTTGGTTTGACGCCTAAGGAGGGCACTTGATGACGACACCGCTTTACATTTTTGACCTCGATGGGACGCTGGCCCTGATCGAGCACCGCCGCCACCTGGTCGAGGGCGAGACCAAGGACTGGCGCGCTTTCTTTGCTGCGTGCTGGGACGACGAGCCCAACACCCCCGTGATCGACACCATGATTCGCTTGCTGGATACCGGCTGTGACGTGTGGATCTGGTCAGGCCGCAGCGCTGAGGTGATGCAGCTGACCCAAGACTGGCTTGCCAATCACCTTGGCAGCTGCGCCGATGGCGTGCCTTTGATGATGCGCCTGGAGGGCGACTACACCCCGGACGATCAACTCAAAGCCTTCTGGCTGAACGACATGAGCGCCCATGACCGCCGCCGCCTTGTGGCTGTGTTCGATGATCGCCAGAAGGTGGTGGACATGTGGCGCTCTAAGGGCGTGCCCTGCTTCCAGGTTGCGCCTGGGGAGTTCTGAGCATGAACGACCGCGAGAACATCGCCCGCATGGCGCGCAGCTGCGGCATCAATTTTCACCAAGCTGGATGGCCCGAGTTGGAACGCTTCGCCGCCCTTGTCATCGAGGACTTCTTGAAGCGCTCAGGCCAGTACCTGACCAATGACGCCAGCCGCGAAGCCGCTTTGACTGCCGAACGTGCGTCAATACTCCAACTGTTTACAGACCCGGAAAACCAGCCAACACAACACGGCACGGTGACATTGGAGTACATGCAGCGCGAGATCACCGCCGAGCGCGAGCGCTTTTCCCTGGAGTGCATCGACCTGGTGGCTGCCTACGGCGGTCCGGTGGACCTTGAGGCTGCAATCCGTGCAAGGGGCCAGGCATGAAGTGCGAACATTGTGGCAAGCCTGCCATGCGCAGATTCATCATCTGCAAGCGCTGCTGGCGCATTTTCATGGATGACGAAGCATGACCGCCAGCGAAGTCGGAAGCAAAGACTGGTGGCGCGTGGTCCAGTCCATGCCATTCCAAGAGGCGTTGATTCATTTGAATGACTACCGGGCTTCTTTGATGGACTACAACGTGGGGCAGCCGCAGTACATGGCCGCAGCGGCCCAGATCACCAAGATCAATGCCGAAATCAAACGCCTCAATCAGATCATCGACAACGGACGCTGGTACCGGGCCTGCAAGAACGTGCTCGATCAGGACATGTTTGATGCCGTGCTGATCGAAAAACGCCGCCTTGAGGAAGCCGCTGCATGAACAACACCAAAGTAATTGCGCTGCCAGCGTCTACTAACTTTCGCCCTGAGCAAGCCCTGAAATCTGCCCTGGACATGGGCGACAGCATCACCGACGTGCTGGTCGTGGGCTATGACGAGGACGGCGTTTTGTTTGTGCGCTCCTCACACCTAAGCCGGGCCGAGGCTGTCTTCCTGCTGGAAAAGGCCAAGGAGTGGGCGATGTACGGGGGACTGAATGCCTGAGGTAAAACCCGAGGCCGTCGATGTGGCCATCCCGCCGAAGTTGATCCCGGTGTTCACCGGGGCGGCTGACGTGCGCGGGGCTTATGGCGGCCGGGGCTCTGGCAAGACCATGACGTTTGCCAAGATGACCGCCATACGGGCCTACATGTGGGACCAGGCTGGGCGCGAGGGCGTCATTGTGTGCGGGCGTGAGTTCCTGAATTCGATTGACGATTCATCGCTGGCCGAGGTCAAGGCGGCCATCGAGTCCGAGCCCTGGCTGGCCCCGCATTTCATCATCGGCGAGAAGTTCATCAAGACCAGGAGCGGGCGCATCGCCTACAAGTTCTCGGGCATGGACAAGCGCACGATCATGTCGCTCAAGTCCAAGGCCAAGATCCTGCTTTTGTGGGCCGACGAGGCCGAGCCGATCACCGACAAGTCTTGGGACATCGTGATCCCGACGCTGCGCCAGGAGGACTCAGAGCTTTGGGTGACGTGGAACCCGGCGCGCAAGTCCAGCGCCACCGACCGGCGCTTTCGCCAGACCAAGGACGCCAGGTACAAGGTGGTCGAGTGCAACTGGCGCGACAACCCGTGCTTCCCGGCCATCCTGGAGCGCCAGCGCCTGCGCTGGTTGGCCAATGACCCGGACAGCTACAACCACGTGTGGGAGGGCGCATACGCCACGGCAGTGAAGGGCGCCTACTTTACCAAGCAACTGAGCGCCATGAAGCGCGAGGGCCGACACTCCAAGGTGGCCGTTGATCCGCTGATGAAGCGCCGCCTGTTCTGCGACATCGGCGGTACCGGCCGAAACGCTGACGCCTTCACGATGTGGGGCGCACAGTTCATTGGGCGCGAGGTGCGCGTGCTTAACTACTACGAGACCGTGGGCCAGGCCATCGAGTTTCACCTGGCATGGATGCGGCGCAAGGGCTATCTGCCGGACAACACCGAGATCTTCCTGCCGCATGACGGCGCGACCCATGACAAGGTGTATGACGTGAGCTACGAGAGCGCCTTCACCGCTGCCGGGTACAGCGTGACCGTGGTGCCGAACCAAGGGCGGGGCGCTGCAATTTCCCGGGTCAACGCGGCGCGGCGCATTTTCCCCAGCGTCTGGATCAATGCCGAGGAAAAGCCCGAGCGCACCGACGAGGGCGCGGAGTTTGAGCCGACCACTGCCGATGGCGTCGAGGCCCTGGGCTGGTACCACGAGAAGTGGGACGAAGAGCGCGACATTGGCCTGGGGCCTGAGCACGATTGGGCCAGCCACGGCGCTGACAGTTTTGGGCTGATGGCCATCGTGGCCGAGGACGCCATGCGACCAGGCCAGGGACTGAGCAAGGAAGCCCAGTGGAAACGGCGCAAGACTTCACCGATGGCCGCTTGACTTTGGTTATCCGGATGCGGATATAATCAACCCCGCACGCAAGTGCCCGCGCTTTTCCTCCCTGAGCGCGGCTGCTTTGGCAGTTGACGCCCCGGCCTTGTGCCGGGGTTCTTTTTTGGTCCGCCACTTTCGCAGGGCCTGACGCCACCCGTGGCAAGCATGGCAAGTTCACCCCCATTCATTTTGGGGCCGACATGCCAGCAACGATAGACCTCACCAAAGCGCACCTCTCCCGGGTGCACGGCGATTTGACCGCCGTTTACTCCTGGCTCAACGACGAGCGCGCCATGTTCCTGATCCCGCACCTGCGCAAGGGTGCGCCGTGGTTTGTGGTCATGGAGTCTGCCGCCTTCAGTTGGGACGACCACGACCCCAAGAACATCGCCACCGTGGTGCAAAAGAGCGCCAAAGCCTGCGAGGTGCTGGGCATCGAGGCCACCCCCCAGAACTGCCGCCGTATCGCGGGCATCGTCATTGACGGTCTGCCCGACCTGATCCGCATGCCATCCAAGCCCCCCGCCGAGTTTTACAGCGCCAGCTTCGGGCGCATGGAGCTTCGCGCCAATGGCGAGGCCCTGGCCGGTGAGGACATCAAAGTCGAAAAAGAGGGCGTGACGTATGGATGACTTCGATGCGCGCGTGAAGCGCAACACCGCGCCTGGCGAGGATTACTTCAACCGCCAGGCCGCGACCATGTCCGAGCAAAGCACCGAGTTGGTGGACCCCATGGCCAACACCATGGACAGCGAAGAGGCTCGCACCGAGCTTCGCAAGCTGCTGGAGTGGTTCTTCCATGAGAAGGAGAAGCAGTCGCTCAACCGCCTGGAAATGGCGATGGACGCGGACTTTTACGATAACTTGCAATGGGACCCCGAGGACGCCCAGGCCCTGCGTGACCGGGGCCAAATGCCTTTGGTCTACAACGAAGTCGCGCCCATGGTGGACTGGGTGATCGGTACCGAGCGCCGCGCCCGCGTGGACTGGCGCGTGCTGCCGCGCACCGAGGATGACGTGGAAATGGCCGACACCAAGACCAAGGTCTTGAAGTATGTCGGCGACATCAACCGCACGACCTTTGTGCGCTCTCGCGCTTTTGCCGATGCCGCGAAGTCTGGTGTGGGCTGGATCGATGACGGTGTGCGCGACGATCCGACCAAGGACGTGCTGTATTCCAAGTACGAAGACTGGCGCAACGTGCTTTGGGATTCGGCGGGCTACGAGCTCGACCTGGAAGACGCCCGCTATCTGTTCCGCTGGCGCTGGGTGGATGAAGACATCGCCCTCATGATGTTCCCAGGCCGCAAGAACGTGATCGCATCCGCCGTTGAAGAGGCCGCCCACTACACCACGGACGGCTGGGAAGAGGACACCTGGTACTCGCCCACCGACCTGAACAACGTCAAGACCGGCACGCTCTACGCGACCGGCATGGGGCAGCTGGCAGACGCCAAGCGCCGCCGCGTCAAGCTGATCGAGTGCCAGTACCGCAAGCCCACCACCGTCAAGATCGTGGCCGATGGTCCGCACAAGGGCATGGTGTTCAACCCAGAAGACCAGGCCCTGGCCGATGCCGTGGCCCAGTCGGGCAGCATGATCGTGGACAAGATGATGATGCGCGTGCACATCGCCGTGTTCACCGAGACCCACATGCTTGGCATGGGACCGTCGATTTTCCGACACAACAAGTTCAGCCTGACGCCCGTGTGGTGCTACCGCCGAGGGCGTGACCGCCTGCCCTACGGGATCATCCGGCGCGTGCGCGACATCCAGCAGGACTTGAACAAGCGCGCATCCAAAGCGCTGTTCCTGCTCAACACGAACCAGATCATTGCCGACGAGGGCGCGACCGACGACTGGGACACCCTGCGCGACGAGGCCGACCGCCCCGATGGCCTGCTGATCAAGAAAGCAGGCAAGGAGCTCACGCTTCGCCGTGACACGGACGCGGCCACGGGCCAGATCCAGATGATGACCCTGGACGCCCAGAGCATCCAGAAGTCGGCCGGCGTGAGCCAGGAGAACTTAGGTCGCCAGACCAACGCGGTTTCAGGCGAGGCGATCAAGGCGCGCCAGCTGCAAGGCAGCGTCGTCACGACCGAGCCGTTCGACAACCTGCGCTTTGCCACCCAGGTGCAGGGCGAGAAGCAACTTAGCCTGACTGAGCAGTTCTACACCCAGGAGAAGGTGATCCGCCTCACGGGCAGCAAGGGCGCGCTGGAGTGGGTGCGCATCAACCAGCCCGAGGTGCAGGCCGATGGGTCCGTGCGCTTTATCAACGACATCACGGCCAGCGCTGCCGATTTCATCGTGTCTGAGCAGGACTACGCGGGCACGCTGCGCCAGGTCATGTTTGAGAGCCTGAACCAGATGGCCACACGCCTGCCGCCAGAGGTGGCGCTGCGCCTGATGACCATCGCCATGGACTTCTCGGACCTGCCCAACAAGGACGAGGTGGCCGACCAGATCCGCAAGCTCACGGGCGACCGGGACGAGAACAAGCCCATGACACCCGAGGAAGCCCAGCAAGCCGAGCAGCAAATGCAGGCCCAGGCCGAGGCCCTGCAAATGCAGCGGCAGCAAGCCATGCTGGCGCTGGAAGAGCAACAGGCCAAGGTGCGCGAGATCAACGCCAAGGCCGCCAAGATGGAGGCCGATGCCATGGCCGCAGGAAACCAAGGGGCCGATGGCATGGCCATGCAGCTGCGCTCGCAGCTGTCCGATGAAATGGACCGCATGGCCGCTGAGTTGCGCAAGGCCCAGGGCGAACTGGCGAACCGCACGATGCAGATCCGCTCAGACGCGGACGCCAAGCTGGAGGCCGCCCGCATCGAGGCGGACGCCAAGGTGCGCATAGCCGAGATCACGACCGAAAGCAACGAGCGGATCAAAGCGCTGGAGGACCGCCTCAACGGGATGGGGCAGGGCGGGGGCAGCGACATCGAGCGCGAGCGCCTGGAGCTGGAGCGCATGGAGAAAGAGGCGCGCATCAAGATGGACCGCGAGAAGCACTACGCCGAAATGCGGGCCAAGGGCCTGCGCGTCACCGAAGACCCGGACGGCGAGCTGCAAGTGACCACCGACGCCGACGAAATGGCCAAGCGCGAGCAAGCCCTGGCCAAGACCGCCGAAGACCTCAAGCAAGCCATCGACCGCCTGGCCAACACAGGCGAGCAGGCCCAAGAGCGCACGGCGGCCACCATCGCCCAGAGCCAAGAGCAGCTGGCCGCGATGCTCAAACAGATGCAGGAGGCCACGCTGGAGGCTGTCAAAGCGCCCAAGACAGTTGTCGTGTCGCGTGACAAGGCAGGCAGGATTGCGGGCGCGCAAGTAAGCGATTCTGGTGAGTCGGGTGGCGCAAATGGGTCATAAGGAATTACGCAGCATGAACGATTTACCACGCCAGGCCGCTGAGGTCACATTGGCCACCAGCGCCAGCAAGGCCACCTATACGGGGGCCACGGCCAGTGCTGCCGGGTGGCTGATGTCTAACGAGTTCATTGCCGTGGGCGGCTTCGCCCTGGCGGTGCTGGGCTTCGCGGTGAATCTGTATTTCAAGATCAAAGAGGACCGCAGGCAAGAGGCCTTGCACCTGGCTCAAATGCGCGACATCGAACGCAAACCAACCGATTCGGATGTGTCAGAAGAGATACAGCGGGCCATCGATAACCGGCTATCCGCCCGACCCGGCGAGTTCTTTGGCGGTTACAGCGGTATGCCTAAGCCACCTACAAAGCCAGTACCGGAACCGAAGCCGGTCGATGATGAAGGAAGCAAGTAAATGACATGGGCATTTGACGTAGCGTCTGGCATACCGCGCATCAACCAATCAGGCACGGATACAAGTTATTCACCTATCGCCACGGCCATCACGAATCAGGCGACTGTTGCACGTTCTACGTGGGTGACGAGATTCAACTGTCTGACGAAGCCCCCCAGCTGATTGAGAACAACGAGAAGCTGGATGTGCTGACGCTGGAGGTCAACGACATGCAGGCCCAGATCGACGCCTTGCAGGCTTTGGTCAACGCGCTGCCCCAGGCTGGCGACATCGTGGACGCCAACATCGTCAAGGTCAACGGCGTGGGCGTGGACGGTACCGGGTCCGAGTCTGATCCTTGGGGCCCAGTCTGATGCAAACCTGGGGCGCTTGGGCCAAGCGGTGGGGCAGGTCATGGGGTAACTCATGGGGCCCCACTGAGGACCAGCGCACGATCGGCGGCGGCGGCTCGCAGGCCGGGGGGGGCAAGAGCAGTGACCCGCTGATCGACCAGGTGCTGGACAAGTGGGCCTTCATCGAGCAGGCCCGCGAGCGCCAGGAGCCGCCTGTCACCCTCATTGATGAGGGAAACATCCCCCAGGTCGAGGCTGCGCAAGTCATTGAGGATCTGCCCCAGGCCTACGCTGGCCCGCCTTTGCGCCTGGATCTGCCGGGGCCGATGCTGGCCAAGCCTCTGCCTGCCGGGCCTAAGCCTTTGCTGCCCAACGAGGCCCAGCTGGTGCGCGATGCCATGGAGCGCGAGGACGAGGAAGCGCTGCTTCTGATTCTTTCGCAGCTGTGACGTGGCAAGCATGGCAACTTGCGGGCCATGCTGACACCCCGCAATTCAATCGCCGCCCTGGCCCTGAGCGCCGCTGCCCTGGTGGGCATGGCGCTGCATGAGGGCTACCGCGACACCGCATACACGCCAGTGCCCGGCGACGTGCCGACCATTGGCTTTGGTACCACCGAGGGTGTGAAGCCCGGCGACAAGATCACGCCACCCCAGGCCTTGGTGCGCGCCCTGGCCGACATTCAGAAGTTTGAGGGGGCGATCAAGCGCTGCGTGAGCGTGCCGCTGCACCAGCACGAGTACGACGCATTTATTTCGC